>Ga0214919_10000606_pt1 | contig 60942 bp, 63 predicted proteins | sample LL1503_MetaG_FD_177994 | JGI IMG/M metagenome (GOLD analysis project Ga0214919, IMG submission 177994) | Freshwater microbial communities from Lake Lanier, Atlanta, Georgia, United States - LL-1503 | ecosystem: Environmental > Aquatic > Freshwater > Lake | place: USA: Georgia | collected... | reverse complement strand
CATTCTAACGTAGTGCATTGCACAAAGCGTGGCGTTAAGACCTTGCTTTTGCAAGGCTTTAGCTAGCTTTAGGGTGATTCACACCCATTGACCCAAGCGTTGCCAAATGCCGTCCGGAACGCTTAACAACAAACCGGTGAAAGTGAGGTAACGCAGCAATTTCCCTATCGCCATGTAAAACAGACTCTGAATAAAAGACATTTTTAGCCAACCCGCAAGTACGCACAGAGGGTCGCCGATCACTGGCAACCAAGATAACAGCAAGGTTTTGGGACCAAATCGCTGTAGCCAACCAAACCAGCGGGTCTGCTTTTCCTCGGCAAAGGCGCGCTTAGCACCATAACCCATCATGTAACTAATAGCGCCACCGACGGTATTGCCCGCCGTGGCCACCAACACTGCTGGCCAAAAAAGCTGGGGATTCATCTTAATAACGGCAAAGACCGCCGGTTCTGAGCCCATAGGCAACAGCGTGGCCGAGAGCAAACTGATGATGAACAGGGTGGGCAATCCAACTGAGGGCAATGACAACACACTCAGAACCGCAGCAATCATGGAGGCGAGCATGTCAGAGCCAAAGTGAAGAATCAGCAAACTATCCCGCGCCCTAGGACAATCTGCAAAGGGAGCCTGAGAAGGCGAATCGCTCAATTATAATGACGCACTATGAGCATTGACTACTTAAAGAAGATTCTGACCTCGCGAGTCTATGACTTGGCAGTCGAAACACCGCTGGAGTTTGCACCGGGTTTGTCCGAACGCATGGGTAATCGCATTTATTTCAAACGCGAGGACATGCAAAGCGTTTTCAGCTTCAAACTGCGCGGGGCGTATAACAAGATGGCACAGCTATCTAGCGCACAACTTAAACGCGGCGTGATCTGTGCCTCAGCGGGAAATCATGCGCAAGGGGTGGCGCTGTCAGCAAGCCACTTAGGGTGTCGAGCACTGATTGTTATGCCGGTGACTACCCCTGCGGTAAAAATCGATGCAGTCCGTGCGCGCGGTGGTGAAGTGGTTTTGCACGGCGAATCGTATTCGGATGCGTATCAACATGCACTGACATTAGAAAAAAAACTCAAACTCACTTTTGTACATCCCTTTGATGATCCTGACGTAATCGCGGGTCAGGGCACGATAGGCATGGAGATACTGCGACAGTATCCGGGGTCGATTCACGCGGTGTTTGTGGCGGTCGGTGGTGGTGGCCTCATAGGTGGCGTGGGCGCTTATATAAAACTCGTACGCCCCGATATAAAAATCATCGGTGTGCAAACAACCGACTCGGATGCGATGACGCGCTCGCTGCACTCTGGACGTCGAATCACGCTGACTGATGTGGGTCTGTTCTCTGATGGAACCGCGGTCAAGCAAGTCGGAGAAGAAACCTTCCGACTCGCAAAAAAATATGTCGACGAAATGATTTTGGTGGATACCGATGCGGTATGTGCCGCGATTAAAGATGTGTTTACCGAGACGCGCAGTATTTTAGAGCCAGCGGGCGCACTCGCTGTAGCTGGAGCGAAAGCCTATGTCGAACGCAGGTCGACTCAGAAAAAGCCCTTGCGCGATGAAACTTTGGTGGCGATTGCTTGCGGCGCCAACATGAATTTTGATCGACTACGCTTCGTCGCAGAGCGTGCTGAAGTAGGTGAAGCGCATGAGGCGGTGTTTGCTGTCACGATTCCTGAAGAACGCGGTAGTTTTCGTCGCTTTTGTCATTTAGTCGGCGCTCGTTCTATTACAGAATTCAATTACCGCATCAATGATGAAAAGCTCGCTCATGTATTCGTCGGCTTACAAGTCGCGAATCGAGCCGAACCACCGAAGATAGCTCGCCAATTCGACAAGCAAGGGTTCAAAACCATTGATCTCACCCATGATGAACTGGCAAAACTACACATACGACATTTAGTCGGTGGTAAGAGTGCGCTGGCTTCTGGTGAATTGCTATACCGTTTTGAATTCCCCGAACGCCCGGGCGCGCTAATGCGGTTTTTAGATAGTCTGGCGCCGAGCTGGAACATTAGCTTGTTTCATTATCGTAGTCAGGGTGGCGATGTTGGACGCGTGTTAGTGGGCCTTCAAGTACCCAAAACGGATATGAAGGCGTTTCGTGATTTCCTAGCCAATATTGGCTTTCGGTCATGGGACGAGAGCCAGAATCCGGCATACCAACTATTCCTGTAAGCTGCTCGCTACTTTTTACTGCTGCTGACATTCATGGATCACTCTGCGCCGGCCTCCGATTCACCCCTAGGTAAAAGCACCGCCTATGTGAACGAGTACAACCCGCATTTGCTATTTCCTATACCCCGCGCTGAAAAGCGTGCTGAGCTAGGCATCACCGACTCACCGCCTTTTTTCGGCATGGATGTGTGGACTGCTTACGAAATCTCTTGGCTCAATCTGCGCGGCAAACCTCAGGTAGCGATTGCCACCTTTCTTGTACCCGCCGACTCGCCGAATATCGTTGAATCCAAATCACTCAAGCTCTACCTGAACTCCTTCAACCAATCTCGTATTGCCGGACACGAAGCATTACTAGAATTGCTGAGTACCGACCTGTCTTCTGCCTTTGGCGCTCCTGTACAAATTAAGCTCACGTTGAGTGGCGATTTTGCTCAATTCAAGATGGCTGAACTCGATGGCCACCTAATCGATCGCCTAGATATTGAAGTTGATACTTACTCTCCCGACAAAAGCTTGTTAAGGTCAGATAAAGCGTCACCTCCTGTAGAAGAAAAGCTAGTGTCACATTTACTCAAATCGAATTGCCCTGTCACGAATCAACCGGATTGGGCCAGTATTCAGATTCAGTATGTAGGGCCCGCCATCGATCAAGAGAGATTATTGAAATACTTGATTGGATTCCGCTTGCACCAAGGCTTCCATGAGCACTGCGTAGAACAGATTTTTATGGACTTGCTGAAAGAATGCAGCCCGTCGAAACTATTGGTGCTGGCTCGTTACACACGGCGTGGTGGGATTGATATCAACCCGTGGCGGAGTAATTTTTCACTTTCAAAAATGCCATCTAATGCCCGAAATGCAAGGCAATAGCGGGAGTTTTAAAAAAAAAGTTTTTTGCGATTGCCATACGGCTCAAGCAGGTATAGATTTGTTGGCCCGCGGCAAGAATAAACTCCGGTTTAACGCCTCAAGAACCATGAATGCACGCAGGCCTCGAACATCGCCATCTTTACTCTAGTACCATGACCCAACTCAGCCAAATTCTTTCAGAAAAAAATATCGTTCTTGACCTCGAGTGCTCGAGTAAGAAACGAGCCTTTGAGCAAGCCGGACTAATTTTTGAAAACAATTGTGGAATTGCCCGTTCTACCGTTTCAGACAATCTGTTTGCTCGGGAGCGCTTAGGCTCCACTGGACTCGGGCACGGCGTCGCTGTTCCGCACGGAAGAATCCGCGGGCTAAAGGCCCCACTCGCTGCATTTGTTCGTTTATCTGAACCTATACCTTTTGAGTCGCCCGATGGCGAACCCGTCAAGCTACTAATCTTTTTGCTGATTCCCGATAATGTGACGCAACAGCATCTGGAAATTTTGTCGGAAATAGCTGAAATGTTTTCTGATAAAAGTTTCAGATCAGAGTTAACTGAAGATAGCGATGCTCAGTCGCTATACACCAAACTAGTCAACTGGCATCCCGCCGAACGAAATGTGGTTTGATTGAGACTGTGGATGCTGTTTCAATAGCGCCCACGCCTCCATTAAATTTGTCGCATCTAAACCGAATACCGGCGCTGCTGACCTATGCCTCTGACTAATCCGCTATCGATACAAGAACTCTTCGATGACAACCTCGACGCATTGAAGCTCAGTTGGCTAGGCGGTCAGGCCGGCGCGAATGGCGTGATCGTGGGCGATGCGGTGTCTGCAGCAGATCAAATCGGTCACTTGAATCTGATTCACCCCGGACGCATTCAGGTTTTTGGCCATGAAGAAGTCTCTTATCTCGGGCATATCTCGGAACAATCTCGCCTCGCGCAAACGCGCGAACTGGTTGCGGGTAAACCACCAGCGCTAATCATGGCGCAGTCACTACAAGCACCGCCGTTCATCATTTCTGTGTGTAATGAACATGGCATCCCATTGATTGCCACACCTTTGCCTTCGGCACAGGTGATTGATTACCTACGCGTGTATCTGTCGAAAAAGCTCGCGACACGCGTCACCATGCATGGCGTTTTCATGGATGTACTAGGTGTCGGCGTGTTAATTACAGGCGAATCTGGTTTGGGTAAAAGTGAATTAGGATTGGAACTGATATCGCGTAATCATGGCCTCGTCGCGGATGATGCTGTGGAATTTGCGCGCATTGCGCCCAACATGGTCGAAGGCCGCTGCCCACCGCTATTACAAAATCTTTTAGAAGTGCGTGGTTTAGGTCTATTAGATATTCGAGCTATCTTCGGCGAAACAGCGGTACGCCGAAAAATGCGATTGAAATTAATCGTTCATCTCGTACGCCGCAAAACACTAGAAGAAAATTACGAACGCCTTCCACTAGACCAACAAAATGAAGAAGTGCTTGGATTACCGATACGCAAAGTAGTAATTCCGGTTGAAGCAGGTCGAAATATCGCTGTATTGTTAGAAGCCGCTGTACGCAACACCATACTGCAGCTGCGTGGCATTGATACCCTGGCTAATTTTATGGAGCGTCAACAGCGCGCTATGGGTGAGGAATAGATGCGCATTATTCTCCTCACAGGTATTTCTGGTTCGGGTAAATCCGTTGGCCTGAACGCACTGGAAGATGCAGGTTATTTTTGCGTTGATAATCTTCCGCCTTCTTTGCTGCGCGCACTCGTGGAAACTCGCCTCAGCGAAGTAGCAGAAAATCTTGCGGTGGCCGTGGATGCCCGCAGTGCCACTTCGCTGAGTGAATTACCAGTCGATATTAGCTGGCTACGCGATCAAGGGCATCATGTTGAAGTGATTTTTCTCACTGCGAAAACTGAATCATTAATCAATCGCTTTTCAGAAACTCGTCGTAGCCATCCACTCTCGCATCGCATCGCACCGGATGCGCAACCCTCGGATATTCCGACCCTAGTGGAATGCATTTGGCAAGAACGCGAAATGCTCTCAGCTATTGAGGGCTTAGGGCATTTGATCGATACATCCGGACTCTCTGCCAATCAACTGCGCGCCTGGATTAAAGAGCTGGTGCAAAAAGATAGTCAGCAATTATCGCTCTTGTTTGAGTCATTTGCCTTCAAGTTTGGTGTGCCACTTGATGCTGATTTAGTCTTTGATGTGCGCGTTGTCCCGAACCCTTTTTATGACAAAACCCTGCGCCCCATGAACGGTAAAGATCAGCCGGTTGTTGATTTTCTTAAAGCACAACCAGACGCAGTCAATCTACTCTCGGATATCCGTAATTTTATTGAACGCTGGTTGCCGGCTTATCAGCGCGATAACCGCAGCTATCTGACTGTAGCTATCGGTTGCACTGGTGGTCAACATCGATCGGTGTTTATGGTTGAACAATTAGCTCAGCACTTTAAGAATCAGGCACGTGTTTTGATTCGTCACCGCGAACTGTCGCACGATAATGAACGCAACTGATTGGCTTCCACTGTTCCCACTGCGCACCGTGCTGTTCCCCGGTGGCGTTCTACCTTTACGTGTGTTCGAAACGCGTTATGTGGATATGGTGCGCGAACGAATGAAAGCTAATGCTCCCTTCGGCGTGGTCGCCATTCGGTCTGGCGCTGAAGTTGGTAAAGCGGCTGAGCCATGCGTTGTAGGTACCTTAGCTCATATCGTGGAATGGGATATGCCCGAGCTGGGCGTGCTGCTTCTAGAGACCCGGGGTGGAGAACGTTTTAAGGTGCTAGAGACGCGTGTGCAAGCGAATCAACTCACAGAAGCAAAAATTGAGATGCTCGCTAGCAGCACGGACATTCCCTACGAAGATGCACTTCCCGTTTGTGGCGACGTACTGGAAACAGTCATCAATGATTTTATGGATCAGTCACGCGAGCAGGCTGATCAAAATTTCGTCAATCCTTTTCCAGAACCGCATCAATTAAATTCACCCAGCTGGGTCGCTAATCGATGGAGCGAAATGCTACCGATTACGATTGAAGAAAAACAGGCACTGCTTGAAATTCTAGATGATGGTGCACGGCTGTTAAAAATAGAACAGTACCTACGCGAAAACAGAATTATTTAAATGTTGATTAGCCACGATTCATCATTCGACTAATAATTTTTTGATGGGCGCTGGCAGTGCTGCTTGTTTTAGCTTCGCTAAAGATAGCCACTGATAATTGGCTTGCGCCGCCATCACAAATACACGTCTCATCTTAACTCGCAGCGGCGCAACTGTGAGCTTGTAATGCGAAAACGCATGCGTAAATTCCGGCATCACGCTGATAGCCTCAACCTCACCAAACTCAGCCAACTCGGCATGTAAGGCTTCTTTGCTAAGTTGATTACCACTCGCTGTCATTAAACGACTCACTTCAGGTAACGACAGCAAACCTCCCCAAATACCTGTCGGCGGACGCTGCTCGAGCAAAATATGTTCATTATGCTGAATGACGAGCATGACAGTGAATTTTTCAGGAACGGCTTTCTTGGGCTTACGCATCGGCAGCTCATTAACGCGTTGGGTTATGCGCGCAATGCAGCGTGATGCGAACGGGCATTCATGACAACGAGGTCGGCTTCGCGTGCACAGTGTCGCTCCCAAATCCATAAGTCCTTGCGTGTAGGCTTCAATGGATTGCTCAGGCAACAGCGCAAGCGCCAATTCCCACAAGTGTTTTTCTACGGATGACGAACCGGGAAAACCTTCTATACCAAATATTCGACAAAACACGCGTTTGACATTGCCATCCAAAATCGCGGCACGGGTACCATAAGCAAACGCCGAAATAGCTGCTGCAGTTGATGGCCCTATACCGGGCAAGTCGCTTAACAACTCCACATCAGCGGGAAATTTACCCGCATAGTCTGCAACTACTCGCTGCGCGCAACGATGTAAATTACGCGCACGCGTGTAATAACCCAAGCCACTCCAATGCGCCATCACATCCTCAACGGGTGCTTCAGCCAGAGAGAGAATCGTTGGGAATCGTTGCAGAAATCGCTGGTAATACGGAATAACTGTGCCCACCTGTGTTTGCTGCAACATGATTTCTGATAACCAGATGCGATAGGCATCACGCGTCTGCTGCCACGGCAATTGATGGCGGCCATGCTGCTGTTGCCATTGAATGAGCTTGGTAGCAAACGTGGGATCGATAGTGACATCGAGCTGATCGGTAACGATGCGCTTCATCGCTGGCAACGCCCACAATAAAACGTAGAGCGCTGACCTTGAACGCTACGTTTGATCGGCGTTTTGCATACTCTGCAAGGCTCACCCTCGCGGTCATACACAAAATAGGTTTGCTGAAAATAGCCTGACTGGCCATCTGCACCGATGAAATCGCGCAAGCTACTACCACCTTGTTCAATCGCTGCAGCTAACACGCGTTGAATTTCAATCGCTAACGCCTGATAACGTGATGCAGAAATTCGTCGTGCCGCCGTATTTGGATGTATCCGCGCATGAAACAAACTCTCGCACGCATAAATATTTCCTACCCCAACGACTATATCTCCCGCTAATAAAACCTGCTTGATCGCCGCGCTGCGCTGACGGCTTTCACGGTGCAGCCTTAGGCCAAGATCCTGACACGCTAAGGGCTCGACCCCTAAATGACGTAATAAGGAATGCTGTTCGATATCGCCATCTTCTTTGGGGTGCCACAGCACTGCACCAAACCGACGTGGATCGGTTAAACGCAAACGCGTATCACCCAACACGACATCAACATGATCGTGTTTTTGTGGAGGATGCGAACCGGATAACACTCGTAAGTGCCCCGACATACCCAAATGAATAATCAGGGTGCCATGCTCAAAATTTAACAGTAGATATTTTCCGCGCCGCCCGGTGGACACGACGCGCCGCTGTTGCAAAAGCTCAGATAAACCGTAGGGAAAGGGCCAGCGTAAGCCCTCGCGTCTAAGAATCACCTCGGTTACCTGACGATCTTCGACATGCGGAGCGATACCACGACGGGTGACTTCAACTTCAGGCAGTTCAGGCATCGGAAACGGTGAGGGGCTAGTTTTTCAAGTGGGGGCCTGCGATCATTCCGGCTTTCGTCGTAAAATCATCCACAGCCAAAACAACGCGTAACCCATGCGTCGGCTTATTCATGCTTCACGACAGGATAATCTTTTGAAACATTTTTCAGCCATTTTAACGCTCTCAGCATTGCTTGCGACGTCACCCCCAGTATTCGCCGCTGACAGCACGACCACCGATGAGCCTGTGGATGTCCTGCCTTCTGTGGGTAGGACCGAAGAGCTGATGTTCCGCTATTTGTCTGCCGAAATCACTTACCAAAGTGGTAATGCCTTTGCTGGTTACGCGAATATGTTGGCTATCGCACGCAGCACGGGCGATGCGCGCCTGGCGCGGCGCGCCACGGAAATGGCCATCGCAGGCGCATTGCCAGCCGAAGCGATGAAAGCCGCACGTATTTGGCATGAACTTGCCCCAATGGCGGACGATGCCGCGCAAGTGCTGTTAGGACTTCAGGTTTCTAATAATCGCTCGGATGATGCGAAAGCTTCGCTAGCTAAACAACTCGCCAGTAGCTCAGCAGCGATGCTGCCTGTGGCTATCGGTAATGTGCAACGTTTGCTTGCGCGGATGCCTGACCGAGTTCGTGCCAGCGCGATGATGAAAGAATTGCTTGAACCCTATCGCGACTTAATTGAGGCGCGCATAGCACTGATTCAAATGGCCATGGTCAGCGGCGATCGTACAGCTGCCATGAAAGAATCGCGTGAAGCGATTAATAAGTTTCCAAATTCCGAAATCGCTGTATTAATGCATGCGCAGCTACTTGAAAACAAAGCAGACGGACTAAAACTGCTTACCGATTTTTTGAAAAAAAATCCTAAGTCGCGCGAAGTACGCCTAACGTATGCTCGCATGTTATTTGAGCAATCCAAAGTCACTGAGGCCAAAAAAGAATTTCGAACACTGCTGCAACAATCGCCTAACGATCAAACCTCGCTTTACGCTCTTGGCTTGCTAATGGCGCAAACGAATGAGATTGCTGAAGCTGAAAAATATCTCTCGACCTATATTCAAAATCTGAAAGGTCAACCCGATCGAGAACGAGACGCTAGTCAGGCGCTGTTGATTCTGGCGCAAATCGCGGAAGATCGTAACGACACGACAGCCGCTATGGCATGGCTAGATATGGTTGCAACAACGGCGCAAAACGGCGCAACAACGGCGGCCTTAAAGCGAGCGCAACTTCTTGCTAAGAGTGGCAAGCTTGATGATGCTCGCGCTTTACTCAATCAGACGGATGTTGAAAATGATGATGAACGCGTTAAGCTCATCATCGGTGAAGCACAGCTACTGCGTGACGCAAATAATTTAGCTGATGCCACTCGCTTGATACAAGATGCGCTTGAGGCTTATCCGGATCAATTAGATTTACTTTATGAACTGGGTATGCTCGCTGAAAAAAATCAGCAGTTTGATGTCATGGAAACAGCTTTGCGCAAAGTCATGAAGCTGATGCCGGACGGTCAGCATGCGTTTAATGCACTGGGTTACTCGCTGGCTGATCGCAATATTCGTTTACCTGAAGCGTATGACTTGATTAAAACCGCCTTATCAATCGCGCCGGACGATGCCTACATCATGGACAGCATGGGATGGGTAGAATTTCGCATGGGTCGATTAGAAAAGGCCGAAGAAACTTTACGCAAGGCGTTTTCTATCAAGGCCGATCCTGAAATCGCTGCTCATCTGGGCGAAGTTCTTTGGGTACGCGGTCGCGAGGAAGAAGCAAAAAAACTCTGGCGTAATGCAGGCGGCAAAGATACTAAAAACGATACACTTAAGAGCACGCTGCAGAGACTGCAGATAAAGCTGTAAACCATTGCTCGCATGCACTGGATGAAACGACTGCTAGCTTGGATTTTTGCGTTATCCACTTTTGCATGGATGGTCGGCTGCAGCGGTCTGCAAACTTTGCCATCATTACCTCAAACTGAGCGCAACTTCCACGACAACATCCTGATTCAGGGACGTTTTTCAGTCGCGTATGAACAAAATAACCGGCCGCAGTCGGTTCAGGGACGCTTCCAATGGCAGCAAAAAGGTCAGCGCATCGATATCGATCTGATGTCGCCGTTAGGCCAAACAATGGCCAAAATGGCTATCACTCCTAACTCAGCCACCATTCAACAAACTGGCAAAGAAACAAAAGTCGCCAACAATGTCGCAGAACTCACCGAACAAACCTTAGGTTGGTCACTACCAGTTGTGGGAATGCGCGATTGGTTGCAAGGATTTAATCGCACCAACACCCATCAACTACTACTAGCGTCGCCGAGCGGAAACGATCAATTCGATGCCGAAGGTTGGCATATTCAGTATGTCAGCTGGCAGCAAAATTCGGTGTCTGTTTATCCTAAACGCATAGACCTGACCCGCACCTCGCCGCAACTGCAGCAGTTAAGTTTGCGCATCATCATCGATCAGTGGGAGCCGCAGTGATGCTAACTAACGCGACTCCTCCTCGTTATTTGCATGATTGTCCGGCGCCAGCCAAGCTCAATCTTTTTCTTCATGTGGTTGGTCGTCGCGACGATGGCTATCACTTGCTGCAATCAGTTTTTCAGTTAATCGATTTACAGGACACGCTGCATTTTGATCTGCGCGATGATGAACGCATTGTGCGTGTAACCGACCTCGCTGATGTGCCCGAAGCGGATGATCTGGTGATACGCGCAACCAAGCTACTAAAAGCGGCCGCCAGTTCACGTGGACAGTCTGTCTGCGGCGTAGATATTGGCCTGGATAAGCGCATACCTATGGGCGGTGGGCTGGGCGGCGGCTCATCCGATGCGGCAACCGTCCTACTCGCTTTGAATCATCTTTGGCAACTTGGCATGTCTCGCGTCGAGCTGATGCATTTGGGAGTACAGCTGGGTGCCGACGTGCCATTTTTCCTTCTGGGGCAAAATGCGTTCGCTGAAGGCATCGGGGAACAGCTGGTGGCGTTGTCGCCTCCCTCGGCCTGGTACGTGGTGATTCACCCCGGCGTCTCAGTGCCGACGCCTAGCGTGTTCGGGGCTGCAGAATTGACACGGAACACCAAAGTCGTCAAAATAGCGGACTTTTCTGAGGGCCCCTTTGGCTACGGAAAAAACGACTTGCAAGCAGTGGTGGTTAACGCTTTCCCAGCCGTCGCAGAAGCCCTCAAGTGGCTCTCGCACCATGGTGAAGCACGTATGACCGGCTCGGGCGCCTGCGTATTCGCGCGTTTCGAATCTGAGTCTGGCGCAGAGGCCACGTTAAAACAGCTGCCCGCCCATTGGCGAGGGTGGAAGGTCAGATCGCTGAATGATCATCCGCTGAAACTGTAGTTGTAGGCATCGAATTCGTCTAAGCGGTACGCCGCTGGACAAACGGTTGTGTAGGGGAATCGCCAAGCTGGTTAAGGCACTGGATTTTGATTCCAGCATTCCAAGGTTCGAATCCTTGTTCCCCTGCCATTTAATTGTGTGCGTTCCGGGACCCTCCGGAACGCGACGATAAAAAAATGTAACTTCACTGATCAAGCCGCCATTGTGGGTAAATCGCCCGACTTGGCGGCTTTTCAAACTTTTAACACTCTGTGGTGAGGAAATCCATGGTTCACGAGAACCTGATGGTTTTTACCGGGAACGCTAATCCGGCACTCGCTGAAGGTGTTGCTGCACAGCTTGGCATCCCGCTTGGGAAAGCTGTCGTATCAAGCTTCTCAGACGGTGAAATCATGGTAGAGGTGAATGAGAATGTCCGCGGCAAGGATGTTTTCGTTTTGCAGTCAACATCGGCGCCCACCAATGATCACTTGATGGAAGTGATGCTAATGGTTGATGCGCTTAAGCGTGCATCGGCTGGACGCATTACCGCAGTGTTGCCCTACTTTGGTTATTCGCGACAAGACCGACGCCCACGCTCAGCGCGCGTTGCGATTTCAGCAAAAGTAGTCGCGAACATGTTGCAAGAAGCGGGTGTTGAACGTGTGCTGATCATGGATCTGCATGCGGATCAAATTCAAGGCTTCTTTGATATTCCTGTTGATAACATTTATGCCTCACCGATCTTGTTAACGGATTTAGTGAATAAGCATTACGAAGATTTGCTGGTGGTGTCACCTGATGTGGGTGGGGTGGTGCGCGCAAGGGCCTTGGCGAAACGTCTGAATTGCGACCTCGCGATTATCGACAAACGTCGGCCCAAAGCGAATGTGTCGGAAGTGATGAATGTGATTGGCGAAGTCGACGGACGCAACTGCGTGATCATGGATGACATGGTCGATACTGCAGGCACGTTGACCAAGGCCGCCGAAGTACTCAAGTCGCGCGGCGCGAAGAAAGTAATTGCCTACTGTACGCACCCTGTTCTATCGGGTTCAGCAGTAGAACGCATTGCTAAATCGCCTTTAGATGAACTCGTCGTTACTGACACTATTCCGCTTAGCAAAGATGCCAAAGCGCTGTCAAAGATTCGGCAACTGTCGTGCGCTTCTTTGCTAGCCGAAACCATACGTCGAATCAGTAAAGGCGATTCTGTTATGTCGCTCTTTGCTGAAGACGAAGCAAGCAGTCAAGATTAAAAAAGCATTCGAGGCCCTGCTTTGCAGGACCTCTTTTTAGATCCCCTGGTCGCGGGGGATTTCAACTAAGGGCGATAGCCCAATTTAGGAGTTCTCATGAAAGTTGTTGCATTCCCACGCAAAGAGCAGGGGTCCGGAGCGAGCCGCCGCCTGCGCACTGCTGGTCAGACACCCGGTATCGTTTACGGCGGCACGGCTGCACCGTTGAATATCGCGCTTGATCACAATGCCTTGTTTTACGCACTCAAAAAAGAGGCGTTTCACTCATCCATCCTCGACATGGAAATTGAAGGCAAATCAGAAAAAGTGTTGTTACGTGATTTCCAGATGCATGCTTATAAGCCACTGGTTTTACACATCGATTTTCAGCGCGTCGATGCGAATCAAAAGATTCACATGAAAGTGCCACTGCACTTCACTAACGCTGAGATTGCACCAGTTGTGAAATTGTCGGGTGGCGTTATTAGCCACGTGCTGAATGAGCTCGATATCAGCTGCCTACCAAAAGATCTGCCTGAATTTATCGAAGTCGATCTCTCAACTATGCAAGCGGGTGGATCCTTACACGTGTCCGATCTTAAATTGCCTGCTGGTGTGGTTGCTACTCACGCCAAAGAAAATCCAACGATCGCAACCGCAGCTATTCCTCGCGGTGCTAAAGGTGACGACGCCGCTGCAGCAGCACCAGCGGAAGAAGCCAAGAAGTAATGCATTATTAGTTTTACTAAGCCCGTCCTTGCGACGGGCTTTTTTTTCGATTGCCGCTTATTTCGCTGGATCATCTGCGCTTAGGTAATAATCACACCCACCTTTTACTAACTGCTACGCGAATCACTCGATGTCTATACGTCTTATTGTCGGCTTGGGTAATCCTGGAAATGAATACGAGCAAACGCGCCATAACGCGGGATTTTGGCTGGTCGACCAGCTTGCTCGTGGTCAACTGCGTCGCGAAACACGCTTTGCGGCCTTGGCCTGCAAAACCTCGCTTGCAAACCATGACCTATGGTTGCTGGAACCTCAGACGTTTATGAATCGCTCGGGACAATCCGTCGCTGCGTTAGCTAATTTCTACAAAATTACTCCCGAATCGATTTTGGTGGTTCACGACGAACTGGATCTAAATCCTGGTGTGGCCAAACTTAAAAAGGGTGGATCCTCAGGGGGTCATAACGGATTAAAAGATATTGATAGGGCTTTAGGCACGCGAGATTACTGGCGCCTGCGGCTGGGTATAGGACATCCCCGAACATTAGGGCTACAACTACCGGTGGTCGATTTTGTTTTACATAGACCGCGTGCCGAAGAGCAGCGCTTAATCGACGCTGCGCTAGAAAAAAGTCTGGCCGTCATTCCCCTGCTGTGTGATGGCCGATTTGAACAAGCCATGCTGGAATTACACACTGAGTCCAATCCTGGACCAACGATTAAATAAACCCGCCCATTCCAGACCCTGTCGCAAGGTCATTATCTTGCAGTAAGGCCTAAGCGCCGAATGACGCCCCCAATTGGAAAATAATCTCGACTAAGGCAGCGTAAGAATATGGACGCGAGTTAATCCAATCTCAGCTTATTTCAGTATTTAGCAATGTCAATAATCGATAATTTGTTCGAAATGCGAACACAGTATTTCCCTCAGAAAAAATTCCAACGCCGCGACTATAAGAAAACCAGAGTAAAAGACCGACCCTTTTAAAAAGTTAAAAAATAAGTAATTAATAATTCTAATTTGATAATCTTTGTTTTATACTCCTTAACGAGGCAGTGGCGCATCTGCCCCCGGGTACTTAAACAAGGAAATTATTCGATGGAGAAATCATGAGCACTTATAGAGAACTTCAAGGCCAGATTGAAAAACTTCAAAAAGAAGCCGAACTAGCGCGCAAGAACGAGCTATCCAATGCGATAGCGAATATTCAGTCAAAAATGCGGGAATTTAGTATCTCGGCCGAAGACCTCGGACTTGGCATGCGCAAACGCACCATGAAATCCTTGCGTAAACCGGTAGCTCCGAAATACCGAAATAACGATACCGGCGAAACCTGGAGCGGTCGCGGCAAACCTCCTAAATGGATGGCCGGTCGAGACAAAATGCAATTCCGTATTCAGGCCTAAAACGGTATTTTCAGCTCCCGCATTAGACTAGCGACACAAAGCCTTATCTCCTGCACCACGCAAACTAAAATGCCATCTCAGCGAGATGGCATTTTTTTCTGTGTTTATTTTGATGCGCTTATTTGGATACGCTTATTTATGATCCGATTAGGCTGTAAAAGGTCGCAACAAAGAAAGCGCGAGGATACGAAAATCCAGCCAAATACCCTGTTGATTTACATAACTCTGAGCATATTCCAGACGCACAGGTAAAACTTTTTCAACATAGGCTTCTTCTAACTCATCGCCGGTTAAATTCTCCAATAACTGAGCCTCTTGCCGAAAACTCACCGTGGACAAATCAAATAAACCAGGCCTGATGGACAGCACTATTTTACGAATATCGGTCGGATAACAGCCGACATAACGCGGTAGTTCAACGCGCGGCCCAACTAAAGAAAAATCACCTCGAATAACATTTAACAGTAATGGCCAACGTGAGATTCCCGATCGACGCAAAATAGCGCCTACTCGAGTTACCTCTTCTCCATGGCATCCGCCTACGGTTTCCATCGCGTCCGGCTCAGCCAGAGCCGTTCTAAACTCCCACACTTTCACCATACGTCCATGCTTACCCACTCGATGTGAACGCGTTAGCACTGGCGCTGCTGATTCGATTCTCAATATCAGAATTATCAAAACGCATAATGGAGCGAGCAAAACACAGGCCAACAAACTAAGAACCACATCCAGAAATCGTTTCATTATTTTTCAGTTCAAAAGAAGTCTCTAACAACACTTGTTCACAAAATCGTCGTCACCATAACATTATTTATGCGTACCACCTTGTACTCAATGCTAGACGTTAAAATAGATCCTTTGCAGTCATACCTTGTCGCTGGTTAGTGGTATGCCTGGTCCGATTTTTTTGGAGATAATTTTGAAAATAGCAATTGCTGGTTGTGGGTATGTCGGTTTATCGATGGCCGTTTTGCTGGCGCAGCACAATGAGGTAGTCGCCTACGACATCAGCACTAGCAAGGTCGATGATCTGAATCGCAAGATCTCTCCTATTAAAGATACCGATATTGAGCACTATCTCAAAACAAAATCACTCAAGCTGCGCGCTACGACTAACAAAGACGATGCATTCGGTAATGCCGATTTCGTTATCATCGGCACACCCACTGATTACGACCCGCAAACAAATTACTTCAACACGAGTTCAGTAGAGACCGTGATTGAAGAAGTTAAAGCGATCAACCCTGCAGCGCATATCGTCATTAAATCAACGATTCCCGTAGGCTTTACGGCTCGCATGATAGCGAAACACCAGTTTCCAAATATTATTTTTTCGCCGGAGTTTCTGCGTGAAGGTCAGGCACTACATGACAATCTTTACCCTTCGCGTATTGTCATCGGCTCGCAAGATGAAGCGGGCCGCACCTTTGCGCAGCTGCTAAAGCAAGCCGCACTCAAAGAAGATGTACCCGTACTCTTCATGGGCCCGACAGAGGCTGAAGCCGTCAAACTCTTTGCCAATACCTTTCTTGCCATGCGCGTGGCATTTTTTAATGAGCTCGATACCTATGCCGCGAGTCATGATCTCGATACTCGACCTATCATTGATGGCGTTAGTCTCGATCCCCGCATAGGAAATTATTACAACAATCCTTCCTTTGGTTACGGTGGCTATTGCCTCCCCAAAGACACCAAACAAATGCTGGCCAATTACAAAGACGTGCCACAAAACCTGATTCACGCCATTGTTGAATCCAACAGTACCCGCAAAGATTTTATCGCCGAAAGCATTGTCCGTCGCAACCCAAAAACGGTCGGCGTCTACCGCTTAACGATGAAAGCGGGATCGGACAACTTCCGTTCCTCCAGCATTCAAGGAATCATGAAGCGGATCAAAGCTAAAGGCATTGAAGTGATTGTCTACGAACCCACCATCAGCGATGCCGAATTCTTTCGCTCGAAAGTCACCCACGACCTCGAGGCATTCAAACGTCAAGCCGACGTGATTATTGCCAATCGAGTAACGGATGATCTGTCCGATGTGCTCGATAAGGTCTATAGCCGAGATTTATTTGGTGGCGACTAAACAGTTGCAGCGCCTACGACCGATAAGCTTTTTGCTGTAAAACGGCCAAATAACCTAACGAAATAAGTCTTTTCTTTAGCAATCCCTCCGGGCAGCGATTCCGCCGCCCCAACTCATCAGCCAAATCATTTCAAAAAAATAAACATCAGGGTAAAGCTTGTCGACCCCGGGTCGATTAGAACATGGGGCAATGGCGAGACCTAAGGTCCGCTCTGTCAGCGCTCGACTTTAGGCGCTAGGCAACAGGCAACAAGTTAGCTCTCAGATAACCGAACCCATCTGGTGGATTGAATGAGCGTTTTTTCGGATTACACCGATGCACAGGTCGCAGCATTTGGCACTGATCAGATTGCCGCGCTGTCGGCCGCACAAATCGCCGCTTTAGGCACGGACCTGTCACGCCTGACCTCTTTGCAAACGGCGGCACTCACCGCGACCCAGATTCGCGCGATCGATGATCCTTCGCTTTTTACATCAAAAAATATCACCGGCTTATCAGCGAAACAGCTGGCCGCCTTGAGTACCGCGCAGCTGGCTAAATTAGGCACCCTCCAAATGTCTGTGCTGAGCGCAGATCAGCTGGCTGGTTTAACGACTGCGCAGATCAATAAACTTAGCACCCTCCAGATTGGTGCGATCAAGGATACGAATATCGTTGGCCTAACGCCAGCACAAGTTGCTGCCATTTCGTCTGACCAAGTTAGCGGACTGACAACATCGCAACTCGCCAAGCTAACCGCCTCCCAGATCGCCGCGATAACCACTTCGGCCTTTACTAAGCTGTCGACAGCGACCCAGATCCCGGCATTAAAATCCGAGCAACTAGCCGCCTTGAAGCTAGCCCAGCTCGCGGCGATGACTACCGATCAGGTTGCGGCGATCGGCACCAGCGCAATCGTCGGCTTGACCAATACCCACATAGCTGCGTTAACGTCCGGATCGACCGGCCAATTAGCCGCACTCACCCCAACGCAAATAGCGAAATTAGCGTCGGGACAATTAGCCGCTCTAACTGCCGCGCAAGTCAGCTCAATGACAACCGCACAAGTAGCGGGCATTGAAGCAGCTGATTTACCTGCCATGTCGGCCGCTGGCTTGGGGGCCTTGTCAGCCACTCAGCTGACCGCGATGAAATCTTTGCTGAGTAAATTTAAGGCAGGGCAAATCCCTGGTTTGAAAGCTAGCGAACTGGCCAAGCTTGATTCGTCGCTATTCGCTGAACTCACCTCCGAACAACTAGCCGCACTGACACCGACTCAGCTGGCTAAATTAACGTCGGACCAGCTCGCTAGCCTGGGGACGGGCGCGGTTACTGGATTGACGGCTTCGCAGATCGCTCAACTGACCACGGGCGCAACCGGCCAATTACCCGGCCTGACCGCCGCACAAATCGCCAAGTTGACTGCTCCGCAGCTGACCGGTCTGTCGGCCAACCAAATCGCCAAACTATCGACGACACAAATAAAAGGTTTCGATCCGGCTGTGTTGGGCAAAATGAGTAACGGCCAAGTCCGTGCACTCACCGTCGATCAAGTTGGGGCGCTTACCACTGCTCAGGTAGCGGGCATCAACACGGCGCAAATCAAAGCATTGTCTGGCGATCAATTACGAGCATTCACTGCCGATCAAGTTAAAGCGATACCACCGGCTAACCTAGCTGCACTAACGAATTCACAGATCAAGGCAATGTCTGAACTGGGCGCGGCTGAAATCAAACAATTAAACGTCGATCAGCTCAAAACTTACCTCGATGGTCATCCGATTAACGAAATCGACACCAACTCCATCAACGTATTTTCGCCTGATCAATTAAATGGGCTTTCAGCAGCTAACATAACGAAATTAAGTAATCCGCAAATTGCTGCTATCAGTACTGAAAGTCTCGCTGCTCTCAGTGATGAAAATTTGACGGCATCATTCAACGCAACTCAGGTACAAGCACTAAGCACTCAGCAAATAGCGGCACTATCGGAAAGCGCATTGCAGGGACTAGGTAACAAAATTACTAACCTGACCGCTGCAGGTTTTAGCGCATTGAGTGGCAACCAACTTACGCAACTTTCGGATACTCAAGTTGAGTCATTAGTCGGTAAACAAATTGCTAGCCTGACGCAAGAAAAGCTAGAAAAAATAGCGCTCGACAAAATGGGAGCCTCTCAGATTGGCTCGATGAATCCGACTCAGATTAAAAACTTATCAGCTGACGCACTAAAAAAAATCTCTGCTGATGGAATGCAAGGCTGGACACCCGATCAGATTAAGTTACTCTCTGCACCACAGTTGGAAAAGCTATCGGCGAATCAGATCGGCGGCATACGCGCTACCAGTCTATCGGGACTCACTACCGCTGCGATTGCTCAGCTAGATGCAACGCAATTGGGTGGATTAACGACCTCGCAAATTCCCAAACTTAGCGCGGCGCAAATTCAAGCCATGGGTCTGGATGCCACTAAGTTATCTGCCGACCAAATCGGCGCTATGAATCAAGCGCAAATTTCAGGATTGACTGCCGAACAATTAGGCAGCCTGAGCGCTAGCAAAATTGCGGCGATCAAAGCCGCAGCAATCGCCGGACTGTCTGCAGCTCGCATTGGCAGCCTAAGCGCACAACAAGTTGGCGGTATGACTGGAGACCAGCTCTCAAAGTTGAATAAAGCGCAGATACAAGCAATGGATCCCATCGATATCGCAAGCATATCGACCAACAGTATCAGCGGGATGGGCATGCAACAACTAGGCAATCTCAGCGCAGCCCAGTTAGCCCAAGTGACGACAGCTCAAATTTCAGCGATGATTCCAGCACAAATGTCTTCATTTAGTGCAACGCAACTGGGCTCCATGTCGAATAACCAACTTGACGCCATTTCAACAAGTCAAATAAAAGGTATACGGGCCACGTCTATCCCGGGTTTAACCGAGAGTCAGATCGCTTCACTTGGCACAGAAAAACTCGACGCCATGAACCAATTACAAGTTCAAGCGTTAACAGCGAAACAGCTGGCTGCCATACCCAAAGATGATTTACAAAATTGGTCTGCCGATGCAGTTTCTTTGCTGACGAAAAATCAACTCAAAGTATTTAGCGGCGATCAAATGGGTGCGATGAATTATCAGCAAATCGACGCTCTTGCTTATGCCAGAAAATTAGGCTTACTTAGCGCTGGGCAAGTGGCGTCGATTGACCCCACAGCCATGAGTAGCGTAGAGACATCGACGATTAATAAATTTTCAGCAGCACAAATCGGTGCGTTTGCTACGGCGCAGGTGGCGGCACTTGGAACAGCGCAAGTACAAGCGATTGATGCAACCGACATTCGCTCTATGTCAGCTAATCAAATTGCAGCACTAACGCCTACTCAAGCTGCCGCACTCACAACATCACAAATCGCTAACCTGGGTACACGACTGATACGCTCGCTGAGCGCAACAGCCATCGCAAATATGTCAGTCACTCAGATCGCCAGCCTGAGTGCTGGACAAGTAACACAATTAAAGATGGAACAAGCTGATGCGCTGACCGATGCGCAAGTACTCGCTCTTGGTAGCAAAGCCGCCGGCCTCTACCTCAGTCCGTTGGTGATAGATTTGAATAACGATGGAAAATTTAGTGTGTCGGTGGACAATGGTGTGCGCTTTGATATGAAATCCTCCGGCTCATTATTAAAGACCGGGTGGGTGAATGCTAATGATGGCTTACTCGCTCGCGATATCAATGGTGATGGCATTATCAATAATGGCTCTGAGCTATTTGGCGACAGCACCAAACTTCCGAACGGAAAATTAGCTGTGGATGGTTTCGCTGCCCTCTCCGCGCTAGACGGCAATCGTGACGGCGTGATCAACGCGAAAGATACGAGCTGGAAGGACTTAAAAATCTGGATAGATCGTAATAGCGATGGTCATACGGATGCGGGTGAATTAGTGTCCTTAGACAGCACAGGTATTGTTTCACTAAAGCTTGGTCCGAAATCATCCAGCGCCACTGAAAATGGCAACAAGATTGGCTTAGTCAGCAGCTATACCCATGCCGATGGCAGTAGTGGGACTATGGCCGATGTTTGGTTCCGAACCAAAAGTGCGAATGCACCCGAAGTAAAAACCATCGGCACGCTCGATGACGGCGCTCATCACGACATTTCAGCGGGCAGCTAAGTCCTAAATTCACATCACCCGCTCTTAAGCCCCTCCACATACCTCGAGTGAGTTGCACGCCGGGAGCTATAATCTCGGTTCTTTATTTATTGCGCACTCAAGGAATCTCATGAGCCTCAAATGCGGCATCGTCGGCCTGCCCAACGTTGGTAAATCAACGCTTTTTAATGCGCTTACCAAAGCAGGCATACCTGCTGAAAATTATCCTTTCTGCACCATCGAGCCGAATGTGGGTATCGTCGAGGTACCTGACTCCAGGCTCGCGCAACTAGCGGCCATCGTCAAACCCGAACGCATACTCCCGGCCGCTGTTGAGTTTGTCGATATTGCTGGTCTGGTTGCCGGCGCATCGAAAGGTGAAGGTTTAGGAAATCAATTTCTCGCGCACATACGTGAAACCGATGCGATTGTGAATGTTGTGCGCTGCTTTGAAGATCCCAATGTGATTCACGTAGCGGGCAAAGTCAGCCCACTGGATGACATAGCGGTGATTCAAACAGAACTCGCGCTGGCTGATCTAACGACCGTAGAAAAAACGATACAACGCGAAACCAAAAAAGCACGCTCGGGCGACAAAGATGCAGCAGCACTGGTCGCTTTACTCGAGCGAGTGCTGATACAACTTAATGATGCCAAACCCGTACGCGCGATGAACCTGGATAAAGAACAGGTAGCGATGTTAAAGCCGCTCTGTTTGATTACCTCCAAGCCTGCGATGTACGTAGCAAATGTATCGGACTCGGGATTTACCAACAATCCTTTGCTGGATCAACTGAGCGACTATGCGAAATCTCAGCATTCACCTATCGTCGCTATTTGTGCATCGATAGAATCGGAAATCGCCGATATGGATGACAGCGATAAGCTGGCATTTTTGAGCGACATGGGTATGAACGAGCCGGGCTTAAATCGACTGATCCGCGCTGCCTTCGATCTACTCGGCTTGCAGACTTACTTCACCGCCGGCGTCAAAGAAGTACGCGCCTGGACTATCCACAAGGGCGACACAGCCCCTCAAGCAGCGGGCGTGATTCATACGGACTTTGAGCGCGGCTTCATTCGCGCACAGACCATCGCATTTGATGATTTCATCAGCCACAAAGGTGAGCAAGGCGCCAAAGAAGCCGGCAAGATGCGCGCCGAGGGCAAGGAATACGTGGTCAAAGATGGGGATGTGTTGAATTTCTTATTCAACGTTTGATTAGGTTCGCGCTGCAGCCTGCAAAGCTTCATATTTGGTGAGCAACTGGGCGCGGGTTTCTTGCTTTTGAGGATCGACCGGAATGCACGCAACGGGACACACTTGCTGGCATTGCGGTTCATCGAAATGGCCGACACATTCGGTGCATTTATCGGGGTTAATCTGATAAATCAGCGGCCCCATAAAGATCGCATCATTCGGGCACTCCGGCTCGCAAACATCACAGTTGATGCATTCGTCTGTGATCATCAGCGCCATAAAATAGAGCTCCGAATTACGTTGGGCGGTCGGCTAATTTTTGCTGCAGCCATTTTTCCACTGAGGGAAATACAAACTTCGACACATCGCCGCCTAATAAAGCGATTTCTCGCACAATCGTCCCAGAAATGAACTGATACTGATCCGACGGTGTAAGGAAAAGTGTTTCTACATCCGGTAATAAATAACGATTCATGCCAGCCATCTGAAATTCATATTCGAAGTCAGATACCGCACGCAAACCACGCACAATCACGCGCGCGTCATGACGACGCACAAAATCTTTCAGCAAGCCTGAAAAACCTTCCACCACCACATTTGGATAATGGCCTAATACTTCGCGAGCGATATCAAGTCGCTCTTCCAATGAAAAAAACGGGTGCTTAGCCTTACTGTCAGCCACGCCCACCACCAAACGATCGAACAAACCCGATGCGCGTCGCACCAAATCTTCATGACCGCGAGTTAGTGGATCAAAGGTTCCCGGGTATACCGCTGCGACCATCTCATTTCTCCGTCTTGCGTCCAGCAACAGAGCTTGCCGCTGGACTAAAAAGAACGCGAATTATGCCCTAATTAAGCGCGGCCACACCCAAAAATCCCAAGGCTTTTACATCGGGTATAAATGCCAGAACAAGAAACACTAATTTGGACCTAGGATGCTCTCAGCTGTTACTTATTCTTTGCTAATCAGGGCGAAATGAACGGCCCCCGCCTTGTCAGCGCGCACCAGCTGCCAGCCAGATAGCCAGTCGGGTAGTGGGCTGGTATCAAAGGGCTGATCTGATTCAATATAGACCAGACCGCCCTCGGTCAGTAACCGCTTACACGTCGGCAAAAATGCTGGCAGCAGCTGATCGTCGTAAGGGGGGTCGAGAAACACAACATCAAACCCACCATTGAGCGAGGCAATTCGCGAGGCGGCATCGCCCTGATAAATATCAACGTGATCTGCGCCTAATTTTTCTTTCGTAGTATGCAAAGCCCTGCACGCAGCGGCATTCGATTCCACCATCACGACCTTCGCCGCTCCACGACTGGCCGCTTCAAAACCCAAAGCGCCAGTGCCGGCAAACAAATCGAGGCAGCGCCGATTTTCCCACTGCCTTTGCTGCAAATGTTCTAGCCAGTTGAATACGGTTTCACGAACACGATCTGGCGTCGGGCGCAAACCGTTCGCCTCAATCACTGGCAGCGGGGTACGCTTCCATTCGCCTGCAATAATGCGAACCTGTCGTGGCAAGCTTGATTTGCGATTCACTTAACTTCCGGGCCTACGACCACAGTGACCATACGATCTAACGATAATTTACGCGCAAATGCACTGCGAATATCCGCAACCGTCACGCGACTGACTTGCCCAGTCCACGTATCCAGATAATCGAGTGGTAACTGGTGATAAGCGATCATGGAAAGGTTATCCAAAATCTTGCGATTATTATCGATACGCAAAGCAAAACCACCAATGAGATTATCTTTGGCTGCTTTCAACTCAGCTTCGGTAGGACCATCACGCAAAAACGTAGCGATGGTTTCTCTAACAACCTTTAATGCTTCATCGGTTTGATCTTTACGCGTCTGTAAACCCGCGATATACGGACCAGTCTGAGTCATAGGATTGAAATAGCTGTACGAGCTATAGGCCAATCCTCGTTGCTCACGCACTTCCCGATAGATGCGCGATACAAATCCGCCACCACCCAAAATGTAATTACCAACGGTGAGCGCAAAAAAATCTTTATCACCACGCGCTAATGCGGGCATGCCCAGCAATAGATGGGATTGCGATGCCGGATGAGGAAAACGTTGTTCGATGCCCGTGGATGCCGGGACCGAAGGAAGTTCGGATAGCGGACCACCTTGTGGCAAGCGGCGCGTCAATTCGATGGCAATCGCATTCGCTTGCTCGCGAGTGACATCGCCAATCATCGCAATCACGGCACGATTAGCAACGTAATGCGTTTGATGAAACTGAAGCAAATCATCACGCGTAATAACCTCTACGCTCTCGACCGTGGTCTCATTGCCATACGGATGACCGTTGTAGGCCAAGCGCCAGAATGCTTTGTCGGCGATGGATTCAGCCTTAGTCAATCCCTCTTTGAGCGATGAAATAGTTCGTGATTTATCGCGGCGAAAAAATTCATCGGGAATACTAGGATGAGCAAGCAACCGCGCCAACACGCGAACGGATTGATCGCGCTCAGAACTAGACGACAGCGTACGAATTGACATACCGGAACGGTCCGTTCCCGGACCACCGCCGCGTTGCGCAGCAACGTCGGCGAGCGCATCTGAAATCTCGGATTCGGTCATACCCGACTCAAGCGTGCCGTCGGATAGAGTGGCCGCGCGAATCCCTCGTGCGAGCATGCCGTTAGTTAGTGCTGCAATGCCAGACTTACCCGACGGATCGCGGCGCGCACCGGCATCAAAATCGACACTCACATCAAACACAGGAATAGCGTGGCTCTCAACAAAATATACTCGGGCGCCATTATCCAAAGTCCAGTGCTGTATGTTGAGCCCGGCATGAACGCTGCCAGCAACCAGCAAGAAACTAAAGAGACTCAGCGCCCATATTTTTTTCAGCATGAATGACTCCGCTATCAGTCGACTTATGTAAGGGATAAATTCGGTGAGGAATTAATTAATTAAGTTATAAATCAGTGTCGCAAGCCGGTTGCAGCAGGCTTACGCTCAGCCTGAGCTGATAGTGGTAAAGGCTGCAAGGTAGCGACTGTCAATTGATCATCACCGAAATATTTTTGCGCCACCGCCTGCACTTGCTCAGGCGTTACTGCTGATACTTTTTCTATGATGCGATCAAGCTGACGAAAAGAAAGCCCCGACATTTCCATCGCGCCAATTTCCATTGCCTGACCAAACACTGAATCGCGCTTATACACCTGGCTAGCAATCAGTTGTGCTTTGACGCGCTTGAGTTCGGACGCCGACACCCCCTCAGTTGCTATACGCACAATCTCAGCACGTAATGCTTGCTCTAACTGTTCCACACTTACACCCTGCGCTGGCACGCCTGACAAGGTGAACATAACCGGGCCACGTGCGACGGGCTCAAAACCTGCATCGACTGAATTAGCGATCCGTTCGGTTCTAACCAAACGAGCAGGCAAACGCGCATTGTCATAGCCATCGAGTACCGCAGCCATCACATCGAGGGCATGCACATCATCATCTTTTTCAACATCGAGTAGCTTAGGCATCTTGTAAGCCATCGCTAAAAATGCATTTTCTGCTGGCGCTTTCACCACGATGCGTTTGATACCCGTTTGCACAGGCTCTTGCTGCGGTTTAGATTTAGGCAAAGTCTTGGCAGGAATTTTGGCGAAATATTTTTCAGCTAACTCACGTACTTGCTTTGCATCGACATCGCCGGCAATCACCATCGTTGCATTATTCGGCGCATACCAGCGCTGATACCAACCCAGAGCATCGGCCGCCGTCATGTTCTGCAAATCATTCATCCAGCCCACCACAGGATTTTTATAGGGATGGGCTACATACGCTGTGGCGTTTAATGCTTCAAACAGCAATGACAAAGGTTGATCATCAGTACGCAAGCGACGCTCTTCCATCACCACACGAATTTCTTTGCCGAACTCGTCTTTATCCATTGTTAGGTTTTGCATGCGATCAGCTTCTAAAGCCATCACTTGCTCTAGACGAGATTTTTCTACTTGTTGGTAGTAGCCGGTGTAATCCTTGCTGGTGAAAGCATTTTCGCGACCACCAAGCGCTGCAACTTTGGCACTGAACTCCCCCGGCTTGAGCTTTTTCGTGCCCTTGAACATCATGTGTTCAAGTACGTGTGCAACCCCGGTCGTGCCATTTTGCTCATCCATCGCTCCGACACGGTACCAAACCATGTTAACGACCGTAGGAGCGCGCCTGTCTTCCTGAACAATCAGATGCAAACCATTACTCAGCCTGAACTCTTGCGCCGTCGTGGCAGCGAGTAATGGCATAGGAATCAATAGCATTATCAACACACTGGCTAACACTTGATAGGCACGGCAAATTTTCATAGTCTCTGCTCTGCTAGAATACGCATCAAATTTTGCGCAATCGCCGATTGTAGCCGCTACTTCTTTTCCTCGCAGCGCACCCTCATTTTCGATGTTTAGTTTTTTCAAAAAGAAGTCATCAGAAACGCCAGCGACGGTTACCCAGCCCGCCAGCGCAAACCCTGCGCCTGCTGAATCGCCCATCATCGAAAAGAAAACCTGGATCGCCAAATTGCGGTCTGGCTTGTCGCGCACATCCTCGGGTATTTCCACCCTGTTTACAGGTACACGTATCGATGATGATTTATACGAAGAACTCGAATCCGCATTACTGATGGCCGACGCCGGCGTCGATGCAACGCAAGAACTTTTAGAAGCACTGAAGAAACGTGTGCGCACGGAATCCATCACGGAAGTACTGCAAGTAAAAGCGGTTTTGCGTGAATTGATGATTAGCTTGCTTTCCCCACTAGAAAAATCCTTAGCGCTGGGCGAACATCAACCTTTAGTTATCATGATTGCGGGCGTGAATGGCGCAGGCAAAACCACCACGATAGGCAAACTCGCCAAACACTTGCAGTCCCATGATCAAAAAGTATTACTGGCAGCAGGTGATACCTTTAGAGCGGCAGCGCGTGAACAATTAACTGCCTGGGGTGAGCGCAATCAGGTAGCAGTCATTGCGCAAGAATCGGGCGACCCCGCTGCCGTAGCATTTGATGCCGTCCAAGCGGGCCGTGCCCGTGGCATGGATGTGGTGATGATTGATACCGCAGGCCGACTGCCTACGCAGCTCCATCTGATGGATGAACTAAAAAAAATCAAACGCGTGGTTACCAAAGGTATGGAGACTGCGCCACATGAAATTTTATTAGTCATTGATGGCAACACGGGCCAAAATGCGCTGGCACAGGTCAAGGCCTTCGATGATGCATTAGGACTCACCGGATTAGTAGTTACCAAACTCGATGGCACGGCTAAAGGCGGGGTGTTGGCAGCGATTGCCCGAGTTCGACCTGTGCCGGTTTATTTTATTGGCGTCGGTGAAGCAATTGATGATCTACAGCCCTTTGTGGCCAGCGAGTTCGTTGATGCGTTATTAGGCTAAATTCAGAAACTTAATTGATCATTCATTGATGTCTATTATTTCTTTTTCTCACGTCTCAAAAAAATACACCGGAGACGTGACGGCTTTGTCGGAAATTACTCTCGATATCAACGAGGGTGAGCTGATATTCCTAACCGGTCCATCGGGTGCGGGCAAATCCACCTTACTAAAATTAATCGCGGGCATGGAAAAGCCTAGCGGCGGCACGCTGCAAGTCAGCGGTCAAGACATGCGCAAGCTGAATCGCACCACCTTACCTTTTTTGCGCCGCAAGCTAGGCCTTATCATGCAGCAACAACGCTTGCTGAATGATCGTAACGTGCTGGCAAATGTGATGCTGCCTTTGATTATTAGTGGCGCCACAATACAAGAAGCAAAAGAACGAGCGACGGTTGCACTGGAACGTGTGGGCATGCTGGGTAAAGCGCAAGCTCTACCCAAAACACTCTCTGGCGGCGAACAACAACGGGTATCGATTGCTCGCGCCGTCGTTCATAAGCCACGCATTATTTTGGCCGATGAACCTACCGCGACCCTTGATCGCGAAAACGGCCGCATGGTGCTTGACATGATTGAGGCATTTAATCGCGCTGGTGTCACCTGCGTTATTTCTACTCACGATGATCGCTTGTTACACGATGCGGATCGCATTGTTCAACTTACTGAAGGCAAGCTGATAGGGATACGTTCATCTGACAGCGAGGTGGGCGCATGAACTGGTTACGAGAACATCAATTTGCCCTCCATGCAGCCTGGTCGCGACTCTGTAAAACACCGGGTAGTTTTTCTTTTAATGTCTTGGTGATTGCCATGGCACTCGTGCTGCCACTGGCTGGAATGACCTTGCTAGAAAATCTGCGACCTGTGTCGCGCGAACTCGCCGTTGATCCGGAGATGACTATTTTTCTGGCCACTGATTTTCCTCAGGATCAGGCAGTAGCACTTTCTGCTCAATTGGTTAATTCAGCAAAATCGGCGGGCGTAGAAATCAAACTGGAGTTTATATCACGTGAAAAAGCGTTAGCAACGCTAAAAGAACGCGCGGGCTTAAACGATATCGTCGCCACCCTCGGCAATAACCCACTTCCGGATGCCTACGTGGTACGCCTCGCAAAACCGCAGGACGCTAAGAGCGCCGCCAATATTGAAAAGCTGGCTGAGTTATTCAAGCACGTAGCCGGGGTGGAGGCCGTGCAGCTTGACGCCGCATGGGTCAAGCGACTAGCCGCCTTGTTTCAATTGGCTGCCGTGGTGTTGTGGCTATTGGCTGCCACCCTTGCTGGCGTAGTTCTTTCGGTAGTGTTTAATACCATTCGACTTCAAGTCATCAATCAGTCTGATGAAATCAGCGTTTCGCGACTACTTGGCGCCACCGATGCCTTTGTTTCTCGACCCTTCTATTACGCCGGAGGCCTGCTCGGCTTGGCCGCGGGTAGCCTCGCACTTGCGGGAGTATTTGCCATATTGGCATTGTTGAGCACCCCGATTCGAGAACTAGCCACTCTTTACGGCTCGGTATTCCAGCTTGAACCTTTGAATGTAACGACCAGTGCCTTACTACTAGTTGCCAGCATGATGTTGGGAGTGATCGGGGCAATGCTATCCGTAAGACGGGCCCTGCGCGAGTCGGACTAAGTCTCGGGCCCAGTCTTATGCTTAACAGGCAAATCGCAATTTATATTATTATTTTTCTATCATAATCTACTTGATGGCACGCTTAGCACTCTATCCCTGAGAGTGCTAAAATTAGGTTCATATGGGTGAGGAATGCCTTTAAGACGCCTGGCCCAATGGTCTAATCAAGGAGAATCCATGTCTGCTTTGTCCGCTTCGTCTGCACTTGTGCCGGCTGGTAGTCAGCCGCTGGCTTTAGGTTTTCCCGTCAACCTCGGGAACATTGAAGCTTATATTTCTGCCGTCAATCATCTGCCGCTGCTCACGCAAGAAGAAGAGCTATCGCTAGCTCGTCGCCTGCGCAACGAGAATGATCTGGCCGCTGCACAAGCGCTAATCGTTTCTCACCTGCGACTCGTCGTTTCTATCGCACGCGGTTATCTTGGCTATGGCTTGCCTCACGCCGACCTCATTCAGGAAGGTAACGTCGGCTTGATGAAAGCAGTGAAACGTTACGACCCCGAGCAAGGCGTACGCTTGGTCTCGTATGCGATGCATTGGATCAAAGCAGAAATTCACGAATATATTTTGCGCAATTGGCGCATGGTCAAATTGGCCACCACCAAAGCGCAACGTAAATTATTTTTTAATCTGCGTAGTCACAAGCCAGGCTTGGACGCGATGACACCTGATCAGGTCGATGACTTGGCTGCAACGCTCAAAGTTAAACGCGAAGAAGTCATCGAAATGGAAATGCGCATGGCTGGCCGCGATGTGGCTCTGGAAGCGCCTACGGATGATGAAGACAATCACTACGCACCCATTTCTTATTTGTCGGCTGAGCATTCGGAGCCACACAAAGTACTTGAAGCCAAACAGTTTGATCACTTGCAGTCTGAAGGCCTGGAAACCGCACTGGCCAAACTAGATGATCGCTCACGTCGTATTGTCGAAGCACGCTGGCTAGCAAACGATGATGGATCGGGTGCTACGCTGCACGAGTTAGCCGCTGAGTTTGGCGTATCCGCTGAACGTATACGTCAAATTGAAACCGCGGCTATGAAGAAAATGAAAGCCTCTTTGGCTGAGTATGCATAAAGCAGTGACGGTATAAAAAAAGCGCCCGCGAGTCGGGCGCTTTTTATTTTTGTGATCAACGCAAATTATCACAGATTGATGCGAACTCAGGAAGTAGCCCCCGCTAACAAGCGCTGCAAATCCTTCTGCAAGCCATCACCGCCCTGGCCATGCCTGACAAACAACCGTATTCGGCCCTGATCATCAAACACATAACTACCTGCAGTGTGATCGATAGTGTAGCTCTTGCCATCTTTGCTCGGTACTTTTTGCGCAAATACTTTGAAGTCTTTTGCGACTTTATCGATCGCAGCTTGCTCGCCCCACAGACCCAGAAAACTAGAATCAAACGCAGGCACAAAGCCAGCCATCAGTTCAGGTGTATCACGCTGGGGATCTAAGGTGATGAAGATTACTTGTAAACGCTCTGCCTCAGAGCCTAAAGCTTTTTTAATACCTGCCAACTCAGACAAAGTCGTCGGACACACATCTGGGCACTGGGTATAGCCAAAAAAAACCACGACGACTTTACCTTTGAAATCGGCTAGCGTGCGAGCTTTTCCGTTGTGATCGGTCAGTGTGAAACCTTTCGCGTAATCCAATCCGGTGATATCGGTGTTCGCGAAAGGTACTTTGGGAGACTGCGGCTTTTCACAGGCTGTTAAAGCCAAGAAGCAACACAGCGATAAAAGAAAATGCCGCATAGAGAATATCAACCGTTGGATCAGTACGGCAAGTAATGATCGATCAGCAAAGCGGCGAACAGTAACGAAAGATAGATGATGGAATACGCAAACGCTTTACGCGCCAATAAATCATCATAGTGACGCCAGATTCGCCATGCATACCAAAGGAAAATCAGTCCCAGCACAACAGCGCTAACCAAATACATGAGGCCACTCATGCGAACTGCATAGGGAAGCAACGACGTTGCTACCAAAATGATCGTATACAACCACACATGAAAACGCGTGAACTCCATGCCATGCGTAATGGGTAGCATAGGTAATCCTGATTTCGCGTAATCATCACGACGATACAGCGCCAGCGCCCAAAAATGCGGCGGGGTCCAAACAAAAATAATCAGTACGAGTATCCATGCTTGCATCGTCACATCATTCGCAATGGCAGCCCAACCTAAGGCTGGTGGCATCGCACCCGACAAACCACCAATCACAATATTTTGTGGCGTCGCAGGTTTGAGAATGATGGTGTAGATCACTGCATAACCGACAAAAGTAGCGAATGTAAGCCACATCGTTAGCGGGTTAACCAGGTTGTACAGCACCCACATGCCGGCACCCCCGATCACTCCTGAAAATGCGAGTGTTTGTAACACGGTGATTTCGCCACGTGCCATTGGGCGACGCGCAGTGCGCGCCATGCGTGAATCGATTTCGCGCTCAACCAGACAATTAATCGCAAAGGCCGCTCCAGCCAACAACCAGATACCCACCGTGGCAGCGATCAGCAAGCGCCAATCCGGTAATCCTGGTGTCGCTAGGAACATCCCAATCACGGCGCAAAAAACTGCCAGCTGGGTAACCCGCGGCTTGGTCAGCGCCCAGTATTGAGCGATGCGATTTTGCTGGATGATCAGGGTAGTCATGGAATGAAGCTTAGGCTGGAAAGGTACTCGCTAAGCGAGGCTCACAGTCAGCGCTTTTCGTAGAAAAAACAATGAGATAGTTTAGCATGACGAGCAGGATTAACAGCGCCGCCGCCCCTGCGTTATGCACTACGGCGAGGGCAAGTGGCCAATCCAACAACACGGTGCAAATACCGGTTGCTAGCTGAATCAAAATCGCCCACGAAATCGCTCTGGATACTGTGCTCAGCCCTTCGATTTTGCGTGCGCGGTGGCTGGTCCAAGCAATCACCCCCACGACAAGCACGGCGAAACTACGATGCGCCCAATGAATCGCAACTAATGCACCAAATGGCAGATAGTCGCCGGCCGAGGTCATTCCCAGATGACGCCACAAACTGAAGCCTTGCGCCCAATCCATCTCTGGCATAAACGATCCCTGACACAAAGGGAAACCCGCACAAGCCAACGCTGAATAATTCGTGCTGACCCAGCCACCTAAAGCAATTTGCATAAACAAAATCACTAACGCCATCAAAGCAGGCCAACGCATAGCCGCAGCATCGCGATGAACCGTAGGCATAGGATTTTGCCGCATGGCGTGCCAAGTCAACAGTGACAACAAGGACATGCCCAACAAGAGATGAATCGTTACAATCACCGGCTGCAGTTTTAGCGTGACTGTCCAAGCGCCAAAGGCCCCCTGAACACAAACAAACACTAGTAGCAGTGCAGGTAACCCTGGCGAATAGCGACGTTCGGTTAATTGATCTGTTGATTGCCGCGATAAGCGCCACGCAATCAGCAACGTCGCAATGATCAAGACACCCACACCCATCGCCAAGTAGCGATGGATCATTTCTATCCACGCTTTAAAAACCGTTACGGGGCCAGTGGGCTGCAAGGTTTGCGCCGCATTGATTTCTTCATGAGCTAGAAATGGATTAGCTTCACCGTAGCAGCCTGGCCAATCGGGACAACCGAGTCCAGAATCGGTCAAACGAGTGAATGCACCGAAAACAATTAAATCAAACGTAAAAAAAACCATTACCCACGCCAGCTTACGATAGCGATCACTACCGCGCGACAAATACACCAAAGTCGCAGGCACTAAAGCCACCAATAAACCTTTAAGAGCTAAGCCTATCCACATGCCGTTAGCCTATGCTGGAAGCTTTGAGCAGGCGACTGATATCTTTTTTGATTTTGTTAGCGTCGGGATCTTTGGGGAAACGCATCATCAAGTTACCTAGTGGATCAATCATATAGAGATGATCACTCGCTTTGGTACCTTCTGCTATGGGTAACCAAGCAGCCAACTTTTGTGCATCGACACGCAAAAACTGGGTGCCATCATATTCTTTCATTTGCGCGATATTGAGCGGAGCATCATCGGTGATCAACCATACGCGCTCAATGCGATCCATCCCTTTGCCTTGTGTTAAGCGCAGCTGACGCATGTAATAGAGTTTTTGCGCACACGCCTTTTGACAATCCGCCGCATCCACCTGCAGCAATATCCATTTACCTTTAAATTGCTCTAGGCTCGCAGGTTTGCCATCGAGTGATACGCCACCCAAATCAGGAATCGGATACTTGCGCGGATCAATGATTTCGCCGTAGTTCGTGCGGCCCTCAGGCTTAATCACGTAATAAGTTAAGTATGAAAAAATCATCGGCGCAGCGCAGATCGCCAAGACGAGAAAAAACATCTTGCGACCTCGGCTAGGCGCCTTAGTTTGTGTGACTTCAATTGCTTGCACGTTTAAATCCTGTAAATAGAAAAAAAACAGCGGCAACCAGCGCCAAGCTATACCACTGGAAGGCGTATCCTTTGTGAGTATCGATACCTACCGATGGCATGGGCCAGTCACGCACCAAACCATCCGCTGTATCGTTAGACTGCTCGATTATAAAAGTTTGTAACGATAGTTTGCTGGCGCGGGCAAACTCTGCGACATCTACATTCTGCGCAATAGATCCAGGTTGTAGTGCGGCCACGTCACCCAGTTGCATCACTTTACCGGTTGAAGCCCGCATGCGACCCTCAAGGTGAACCACACCCTCGGGCACAGCGATCGTCGGAATATGTTCACGATTAATGGCATCTCTTGGAAACCAGCCACGCATAACCAGTACCGACTGCTCACTACCCGCTAACTTGAAAGGCATTAAAAGGTAAAACCCCGCCCTACCTTGATAAGGACGATTATCTAAATAAACCGCCCAAGAAGAAATGAATTCACCATCGGCCACTACACGACGAAATTCTTCTGGATGCTGCACTTTAGTAAGTGCATTTAAATTGAAAGGTACAAATTCAGCGCGTGTCAGCATCTGCTGCTGAAGAGCGAGTTTTTGTTCGGCGCGTCGGAGTTGCCAATTTCCTAGCGATATGCCAACGGCCACCACCAGCGTAGCAGCAATAAACGGCATCCATCGGAAACGAAAGCTTAATCGCATTAGAATGTCAGGTATAAGTTAACAACTAAAGTTCACAACTGCGCTACGGCGCAGTTTAATGCGTCCGCTCTTATGAAAATTCTCGTTGCCCTCGGCTTTATCTTAATCATTGCTAGCTTAGGATCTGCACTTTTTTTCCTAATGCGCGACAAAGGAAAAAGTAATCGCACTGTATATGCCCTCGCATTACGAGTAGGGTTTTCCATACTGATGTTTTTACTTTTACTCACAGCCTATCGCTTAGGCTACATAAAACCGACAGGCATCATGTATTAAATTCTCGCTGCACCAGTAAAAAAGCCGCACCGAAGTGCGGCTTTTTTTATGCCTAGTGTCTTACAGCCAGTACACAACAACGTACAAACCTAGCCAGACCACATCAACGAAGTGCCAGTACCATGCAGCGCCCTCAAATGCAAAATGATGGTCAGCAGTGAAATGGCCTTTCATTACACGATATAAAACTACCGACAACATAATCGCACCCATGGTCACGTGAAAACCATGAAAACCAGTCAGCATGAAAAAGGTTGAACCATAAATACCCGATGTCAGCTTCAGATTGAGTTCGGTATAGGCGTGGTGATATTCATACGCTTGGAAACCCATGAAAATAGCACCCAACAGAATCGTCGCTGCTAGCCAGAGTGCAGTCTTACTGCGATCACCCAGACGCAAGGCATGGTGAGAAATGGTCAGCGTCACACCCGACGTCAGCAGCAGTGCGGTGTTGATGGTTGGCACAGGAAACGGGCCCATGGTCTCAAACTTCTCGATCGTGCCCGCTGGGCCCGTATTGCCCCAGTTCGCTGCAAAATCAGGCCATAAAAATTTATGATCAAGATCTGCTAGCCAAGGCATCGAAATAGAGCGCGCATAGAACAGAGCACCAAAAAACGCTCCGAAGAACATGACTTCGGAAAAAATAAACCAGCTCATGCTCCAACGATACGAGGTATCGATGCGAGCGTTGTAAAGTCCACCCTCAGATTCAGCAATGGCTTCGCCGAACCAAAAATACAGCACCGCCAGCGCCGACAAAATACCAATAATGTTCAAAGGTTTACCAAAGCTGTAGCCATTGACCCAGCCCGATGCGCCGGCCATTGTGACCAGCAGTGCGGTGCCCATCAGTACCGGCCACTTTGACGGACTAGGTACGAAGTAATACGGCGCTTGGCCTTGTTGAGTGCTCATCGACTTCCCCTGATTACAGTGTTCAAAAATTTACTCTTGTTGCAGGAACGACTTTTTGATTTTTTAACCTACTTTGCTACCACTATCTTTACTAATGTCAGCAGCGCCATCACAAACAATACCGCAGCAATAACTCCCGCAATAACAACGTGCAACGGGTTCAACTTTTGCGTGTCTTCTTCGAAACCACTTTTCTTACGCACACCGAAAAAAGACCACAATACCGCTTTCGCTGTTGCAACGAATGACATTTTGCGCTGCGTTGCTTGCTTTAAATCGTCCACTGCTATCGCCTCTCAGCTGGCCTTGCCTTTGGTACCCACCTCAAAGAAGGTGTAGGACAAAGTAATCGTCTTTACGTTCTTTGGTAGCGCGGGGTCAATATAAAAACTGACCGGCATTTGCCTAAGCTCATTCGGAGCTAAAGTTTGCTGCTTAAAGCAAAAACATTCCAACTTACGAAAATACGCTGCAGCTTCTTGCGGAGCATAGCTAGGAATCGCCTGCGCTTCCATCGCCCTACTCTGCGTGTTCACCACTTCATACACCACCTGAGCCATCTCACCGGGGTGTACCTGAATGCTACTCACCATAGGCTTGAAACGCCAAGGACCGGTAGTATTCGCATCGAATTCGACCGTGATCGTTCTACTAGTGTCTACCTGCGTATTCGCAGGCTTCACATTCACTGTTTCCTGCACAGCGAGCACATTAATGCCTGTTAACTCGCATATCTTTTTGTACAAGGGTACCAGCGAGTAACCAAAACCAAACATCACCAGAACCACGACTGCCAGCTTGCCCAACATGCGAGCATTGCGCCGTTGGCGACGCTGAACAGGCTTCTCTTCAGTTGCCGTCATGAATCAGCGTAGCAATGAATGTTTGAGTATCACGCCAATAAAAAAAACGACTGCCACAGACAACAAGATGAGCGCGGTGCGCAGATTACGTGACTTGCTTTGTTCAGACATAAAATTCCTGACAACTGATACCACTCATAAACGACACCGGCAGCACAGGCTGCCGGAATACATAATTACTTGACCGTCGGTGGAGTTTCAAATGTATGGAATGGTGCAGGACTAGGCACAGTCCATTCCAAACCTTCCGCGCCATCCCATGGCTTGTCCGCCGCTTTCTCGCCACCACGAATCGATGGCAGCACCACTAAGAACAAGAAGTAAACCTGCGACAGACCGAACCCAAATGCGCCTATGGAAGCAATCATATTGAAGTCAGTGAACTGCGCAGCGTAATCAGCGTAACGACGTGGCATACCTGCTAAGCCCAGGAAGTGCATAGGGAAGAAGGTCACGTTAAATGTCGCCAACGACGCCCAGAAATGAATCTTGCCGCGCGTTTCGTTGTACATGAAACCTGTCCACTTTGGACCCCAGTAATAGAAACCGGCGAACAGTGCAAACAAGGAACCTGCAACCAACACATAGTGGAAGTGAGCCACCACGTAGTAGGTATCTTGCAGCTGTATGTCGACCGGAGTAATCGCGAGGATCAAACCTGTAAAACCGCCCATCGTGAAGACGAAAATAAAACCAACGGCCCACAGCATCGGCGTTTCAAAGGTCATTGAACCTTGCCACATCGTCGCGATCCAGTTAAACACTTTAACGCCAGTTGGCACAGCAATCAGCATGGTTGCGTACATGAAGAACAGCTGACTTGTCACTGGCATACCCGTTGCAAACATGTGGTGCGCCCACACGATGAACGACAGAATCGCGATTGAGGATGTGGCGTAAACCATCGATTCGTAACCAAACAGTGGCTTACGAGCGAACGCTGGAATAATCTGAGAAACGATGCCAAACGCTGGCAAAATCATGATGTACACCTCGGGGTGACCGAAGAACCAGAAGATATGCTGGTACATCACAGGGTCACCACCACCGGCGGCATTGAAGAAGGAGGTACCGAAGTGACGATCTGTCAGCGTCATCGTGATCGCGCCAGCCAACACCGGCATTACTGCGATCAACAGATACGCAGTGATCAACCATGTCCACGCAAACATCGGCATCTTCATCAGCGTCATACCAGGAGCGCGCATGTTCAAAATCGTTGTAACGATATTGATTGAACCCATGATGGATGAAGCACCCATAATGTGCATGGCAAAAATACCCATGTCCATACCGATGCCCATCTGCGTGCTCAACGGTGCATACAAAGTCCAGCCCGCTGCCGTCGCGCCGCCCGGAACCAAGAAAGAACTCACCAGCAAAATAGCTGCAGGTGGCAACAGCCAGAATGAAAAATTATTCATCCGCGCAAAAGCCATATCTGCCGCGCCAATCTGGAGTGGAATCATCCAGTTAGCAAATCCAACGAAGGCCGGCATGATCGCACCAAACACCATAATCAGTCCATGCATGGTGGTCAGCTGATTAAAGAACTCCGGCTGAAACAACTGCAAGCCTGGTTTAAACAACTCAGCACGAATACCCAGTGCCAGCACACCACCTGTCAAGAGCATGGCGAAAGAAAACCAAAGATAAAGCGTACCGATATCTTTGTGATTGGTAGCGTACAACCAGCGACGCCATCCATGAGGATGATGATCGTCGTGCGCGTGATCGTCAGCGTGGCCGTGGGCGTGGGCGTGATCCATTGTGCTCATCTGTTTCTCCTGATTTCTCGATTACTTACGCGCAGCTAGCACTTCAGCCGGCTGAACAATATTATCGGACGCTTTGTTTGACCAGCTATTCCGTGTGTAGGTAATAACAGCAGCGATCTCAGTATCTGAGAGCGTGGCTTTCCAAGCAGGCATAGCATTCTTTCCGTTTAGAAGAATTGCGATCTGTCCGTCTTGCATACCATTGACGACTTGCGATCCATCCAGTGCTGGGAATGCGCCAGGCACACCCTTACCAGAGGCCTGATGACAAGCCACGCAATTAGCTGCGTACACTTTTTCACCACGCGCAGCTAATTCAGCCACTGCCCAGGTCTTATTCGGATCGTCAGCGCTGGCAGCCATGGCCGTCTTTTGCTGAGACACCCATGTTGCGTAGTCTTGTTCGCTTACTACCTTAACGACGATAGGCATAAATGCATGCTCTTTACCGCACAGCTCATAGCAGTTGCCGCGATAGGTGCCGATTTTTTCTGCTTTAAACCACGTGTCGCGCACAAAACCAGGGATCGCATCTTGTTTCACGCCGAATGCCGGCACGCCCCAAGCGTGAATCACATCATTGGCAGTGGTGACGATACGTATTTTCTTGTTAACTGGAACGACTAAAGGATGATCGACTTCCAATAGATAGTTATCGCCTTTGGACGCTTCGCCGCGAACCTGCTCACGAGGAGTCGCAAGCGCAGAAAGGAATGCAACCCCTTCGCCTTCGCCTTTGAGGTAGTCGTAGCCCCACTTCCACTGCATGCCGGTCGCTTTGATCGTGATGTCAGCGTTGGAGGTGTCCTTCATTGCCACCACAGTTTTTGTCGCAGGCAAGGCCATCAAAATAACAATGATGAATGGCACCACTGTCCAAGCAATCTCTACTGTCGTGCTTTCGTGAAAATTAGCAGCCTTGTAGCCCAAGGATTTGCGGTGCTTGAGAATGGAATAGAACATTACGCCAAACACAGCGAGAAAAATTACTCCGCAAATAACCATCATCCAAACATGAAGCTCATAGATGTCGGTTGCAATCGCAGTGACGGGTGATTGGAAATTCAACTGATGCACTGCCGGTCCACCCGCCATGTCGTTAACTGCAAACGAGGAACCAGACATCAAAAGTCCAGTTGCCACCAAGAGCGAGGAGAGTAGGCGCTTCGCGTGTTTCATAAGGTCCTCAAAAGCCTGATTGAAATTCTGTTTTGAAATAAGGTTCAAACTGCTGCGGGAGCAGATCGGTAATCCATCAACCCACTTTGTAATTCTTTTGCAAACTGATGTCGTTTGCGCTCGGTCAAAAATCGACCCACTTCAATCCGATCACCATTCGCTTCTAATGCAATCAAACGATGTCGCAAAGCTGGCATCTCAATTCGAGTACGTCGCGGATCCATGCGAACCTGGTGAACGCGTTCCGCCTCAACCAATTCGACCACTAATCCTTCATCACCGAGAACGACGGACTCTTTGTCTCCCGCGTGACGACCGCAATACACAAACGCACAACCCACCGCCAACATTTCCAGCACTGCAAACAACATAACTACCCAAGCGCCGTAAACCATAAAATACAACGCAACCAGAAATGATACTGAACACAAGGCCAAATACGCTTTCAACAGCTGTTTCGGAGCAATCGAACAATTTTTCTTAGAAATCCACTCTCGCTTAGGCATGTCAGCGCACCCAGACCGGTAAATGCTTGCAATAGGGCCAATTAAAGACCGAGAAGTATAAGGCAAAAGGATAAATGCAGCCAAGTAATAAACCCAGCATTTCATGCCTCAACTCACGAGTCTTCTTTCAAACAGTCGGTCTAAATCTTTCTGTCTTTGAATTCAATGATGGACTCTCCGGAACGAGTCTTTTTAGGTCTTGGTAAAAACGCATGGCCATAAATTACTTCAACCGTAAGTGAAATTTGCTCATCTGAGCTCTTTTGCTGTTCAAGCTCGCTACGCAAAGCATTCCAGCGATGTCGGCCAACCAATCCATTAGCCTGCTCCAGCAATGGATTTCCACCTAAAGCTCTCACATCGGAAAGTAATTTATCGGCTGATGAATAGGTGATATTCAGCTTTTCCATATCCATGACAGGATCAGCGAAGCCAGCCTCAACCAACATGTCGCCATATTCATGCAAATCAACAAATGGCAACACAGGCGGACGTATACCAAGACTGGAATAAGCTTCTCTCAACTGCACAAACGTATCAGGGCCAAAAGCGCTAAACATCAGCAAACCATCGACGCGCATCACCCGCGCCCATTCCCTGATGACTTTATGCGGCTGGGGATGCCAGTGCAACGCCAGATTCGACCATAGCAAATTCGCGCTGGCCGCTGCCAAAGGTAGCTCACTGAATTCGGCGCAGGCCAAAGTGACGGGCGAGCGCTGAAAAGAATTTAATTTCCAACGACCGAGTAATTTGCGCATCAGTGAATACGATTGCTTGCCGCGATCACGCGCCGACTGCAACATGTTGGGCGAAATATCGATACCGAGCAGATCCGCGACGGGAAAAGCCTGCGCCAGCGCCATCAAATCATCACCTTCGCCGCAGCCTGCATCGAGCACGCGCTCGGGTTGAATTTTAATCAGCGATAGTCGCTCAAACATTCGGCCGGAAATTTCTCTGCGAAGAAATTGTGAGGGCTCACAACGCAGCGGCTGCGCAAAAAGGCGCTGCACGCGCGCCACAGATATTGGTGCGCTGAATTGATTGTCGCGAGATTTATCCGGCATGGAATGCATCAAAGTGAAATCATCAGATGCGAAAGAAGTAAGGTGCCAGTGTACCGCAGGGCTTATTTCTTCACAGACTCTATCGTCAACATCAGTTATGCAAATCACTAAAACTCCGCCAAATTCGATGCGTCGTCTTCGACAACTCGCACTACAAATGCTCGATGAACTTCTGCCTAGCGTTTGCACTTTATGCGGCGGCAAAAGCCACGATGCAATTTGCACTCGCTGCTGCAAGCAATACGCTGACGGCTTCGCTGTACGCTGTACTTGTTGTGCGATTCGATTACCCGAATGTAGCCAATCTACGCATTGCGGTAGCTGCTTAGCGCGCCCACCGGCATTTGATTTAACCTTCGCAGCTAGCGACTATGTGCCACCGATAGATCAGTTACTGCGGGCTTTAAAATTCCACGCAAAATTACCGCTGGCTAAAGCATTCGGTCGTCTCTTGAGCGAGCTACCTGTACCACGCCACACCGCTAATCTCATCATCGCAGTACCGCTTTCGCTAGACCGATTGGCTGAGCGCGGATTCAATCAGTCACTGGAAATTGCTCGCTCTTTAGCGCGCCACTGGAAACTGCCGCTAGCGAGCAATGTTTGTCTGCGTGTTAAACATACTCAAACCCAGGCTTCCCAGCCCGTGCATCAAAGGCGGGTTAACATGCGCAACGCATTCGCGGTACAAAATAGCCAGCTTATTATCGGCAAGCGCATCCTGCTAGTCGATGATGTGATGACCACCGGTCATACGCTGAATGAATTAGCCCATTGTCTCAAACGTCACGGCGCCACGCACGTGACCAATGTTGTGGTTGCACGAACACCGAGTCGTTGAGTTTTTTAGCGGAGAATATTGTGTTTCATGTCGTATTAGTTGAACCGAAAATCCCACCCAACACAGGCAATATCATTCGCTTGTGCGCTAACACAGGAACCGAACTGCATCTGATCGAACCCTTAGGTTTTCCTTTGGACGATGCAAAAATGCGCCGTGCCGGTTTGGATTATCACGAGTACGCCGATATGCAAGTCCACGCAAATTGGTCAGACTTTATAAAGACCATCCAACCGAATCCATTGCGCATTTTTATTCTAACTACCCACGGCTCTGCACTCTTTTCCAGCACCCACTTTCAACCCGGCGATGTGTTTGTTTTTGGCTCTGAAACACGTGGCCTAAATCCACAGTTACGCGACTCATTTCCTCATGAGCAACGGATACGATTACCTATGCGGCCAGACAATCGCAGCCTTAATCTCTCGAATTCAGTCGCTATTACCATCTATGAAGCCTGGCGCCAAAATGACTTCGCGGGTGGTAGCTGAATAAACCTCGAACGCAAATGCCAGCGGACTTATAATTTTGGCTTCCCAACGCTAATCACACTAGGAATTCACCATGCTTAAACAACTCGTCGTCGGGGTTTTCACATTACTGCTGATAGGCAGTGCTCAAGCCCAAGCAGTCAAGGCAGGTGATCTCGTAATTGAACATGCACATGCTCGCGCCACCAAGGGCAACATGCCCAACAGTGCGACCTTTCTGCAGATCGCCAATAAAGGAAAAGCAGATGACGCTTTATTGTCGGCTAGCTCAGCGATTGCTGAGCGTGTTGAGCTTCATACGATGAGCATGGAAGGCGATGTGATGAAGATGCGTGCAGTCGACAGCGTCGATCTAAAAGCAGAAAACACGATTAGCATGAAACCCGGTCAAGGTCCTCACGTGATGCTGTTTGGACTGAAAAAATCCCTGAAGGCGGGGGACAAATTCCCCATGACGCTGACTTTTCGCAAAGCAGGTGCTGTTGAAGTATCAGTCGAAGTAATGGATATCGCCGCTCACGGCAACCACAGCTCTGGCCATGGCCACGAAGAACACAAACACTAAGTAATTAGACCGCTGGGCTGGCTTGCGGTACCAGCCTAGCATTAGCCTCTTTTCGGTAACGATTCAAATCCTGAACCGACTCAAACGAGCGCTCAAATAACAGTGACAGGTTGTGCAGTATTCGATCGATGACTTTCTTTTCCCACTCGCCATCAAACTGTATTTGCTTATCAAGCCATCCCTCTAGCCAATCGGGATCTGGCAATCGACTCTGTATCGTATCGTTGGGATACAGCGCTTGATTTACATGCAAATTAGTGGGATGCAGTGGCTTATCTGTACGGCGCGCAGACGCCATCAAAACGCCAATTTTGGAAAACGCCGCACGTGCGCTATCGCCCGATTCTTGCAGCGCTTTTTTCATGTAGCGTAGATAAGCACCGCCATGACGTGCCTCATCTTGACTAATGATTTTGTAAATTTGTTTAATGACTGGCTCAGTGTGCCAGTCCGCTGCGCAGCGATACCAGTGATTCAATCGCACTTCGCCACAAAAATGGAGCATCAGCGTCTCTAATGGCGGCGCTGGGTCAAACTCAAAACGCACGTTGTGTAATTCTTCCTCGGTCGGTACCAACTCAGGACGAAAACGTCGCAAGTACTCCATCAATACCAATGAATGTTTTTGCTCTTCAAAAAACCAGACTGACATGAACGCAGAAAAATCACTGTCGTGTCGGTTATCTCGTAAAAACATTTCGGTAGCTGGCAATGCTGCCCACTCGGTGATGGCGTTCATCCGTATGGTTTGTGCCTGCTCATCAGATAATTGATTGGCATCGAACTGGTCCCATGGAATATCTTTTTCCATGTTCCAGCGTACTTGTTCCAGCGAGCGAAAGAGTTCGGGATACAGCATGAGTCGTGGCCAGTTTTGTTTAATGTGAGAAGTTTACCAACAAAGAGTGACAGTTCCATTTCGAATGTGTCTCAAAATTGGCGCCTATTCAAGTAATGAAGTACTAACCTTGATACTACGTTATCTTTTAGTCAACAACGATTGAGCCAAAACGATAAGCAGGCTAAAGATCGTTGAGCGTACCCAATATTCGGCGAGCGTGCAGTTTCACCTGCGCGCGCTCGTCAGCATCTAATTTTTGTAAATTCTTGGTCATTAACGCGGTACGTGGATTCGATGACAGTGCCGCCTCATGGCGATCAATAAAATTCCAATACAGCGTGGTGTAAGGACACGCGTTTTCACCCGCACGCAACTTGGGATCATACTTACACGAAGCGCAGTAATTACTCTGGCGGCCAATGTAAGCGCCACTCGCCACATACGGCTTACTAGTAAATCGACTACCGCAGGCATGCAAAGCCATACCTGCGGTGTTAGGTAACTCAACCCATTCAATCGCATCGACATAAATCGCTAAAAACCAGTCGCCCACTTGTTGTGGCGATAGCTGAGCCAGTGTCGCAAAATTTCCAATCACCATCAGTCGTTGTATGTGATGGGCATAACCCCACTCCAGCGTCTGTTGCAAACTGTCTCGCATACAGGCCATATCCGTTTCACCGGTCCAAAACCACGCCGGTAAATCGCGCTCTGCTTGGTAGTGATTCGCCTCTTTCATACGCGGCATATCTAACCAATACACACCACGAATAAATTCGCGCCAGCCCAGCACCTGGCGAATAAATCCCTCCGCACTTCCCAGACTAACCTTACCCTGTTGATAAGCTTGTTCAACCGCTGCAATCACCTCGCGCGGATTCAGCAAATGGAGATTCAATGCCGCTGATAGCAGTGAATGCCAGCCTAGTGGCGTGTTGGTCCACATGGCATCTTGATACTGGCCAAACGAGGTCAAACGCGTATCGACAAATACGTCTAGCGAATGCAATGCCTGCTCACGAGTCACAGGCCATGCGAAATTTTTAAGTTGTCCCGGGTGATCAGGGAATATTTTTTCGACTAAATAAATCACTTCCTCGGTGACTGCATCAGACGCAAAAAAAGCAGGCTCCGGTATCGCTCCTGGCCCCGTTCGCTTTGGGTAAGCGCTACGATTGTCCTCATCAAAATTCCATTGACCGCCGACGGGTTCATCACCCGCCATCAAGACATTAAATCGCTTGCGCATCACACGATAGAAAAATTCTAAACGCAGCTCTTTTTTCCCTTTAGCCCATTGCAAAAATTCGGTTCTGCTACACAGAAAGTGCGTGTCATCCATCATGCGCAGTGCTACGCTTTCTGCACTACACACCGCCAGTATCATTTCTTGCATGCGCCACTCACCTGGCTCAACGACACGCAGCGACTGCGGACGATGTCGCTGCAAAGCGATAGTCAATCGCTCTGCAAAACCGGGGGGTTGAGGATCATCTAATTGAATGTAATCAAACGGCCAGCCGCGCGCGGCCACCTGATTGGCAAAGTGACGCATAGCCGATAGAAAGAGCGCAATACGCGCCTTGTGCGACCAGACATAGTTGGCTTCACCAGCAGCCTCAATCATCAGCACACAATCGTGAGTTGGATCGAAATTTTCTAAGGCGGGACTATCGAAATTCAGCTGGTCGCCCAGTACCAAAATCAGGTTGCGCATTGATCTCTCAAATTTATTAGCACGTTTGCAAGAACTTTTAACTGTGACCGATGCCAAAAGCGCAGGAAATTTCAAAAATATAAACGGTTGTTTCCCTTCGCGATGCCTTGTACCCTAACTTTAGGAATACGCTAGAATGACTTATCAGTTTAAGTTAAAACCTTTGGGTATAGATCGACCATGACAAAATTTTTAGTAAAAGCGCAAGCTACGATTATCTTGTTGATGCTGGCCATTGCCTGCACGCTGGTACCTACTGCCGCTCAAGCGGAAGAATGCCCGACACTGCTGAATCACAAATTCAATCGTTTGCAAGATGATTCACCTCAAAACTTATGCCAGTACGCCGGCAAAGTCACGCTAGTGGTTAACACAGCGAGCTATTGCGGCTTTACCTCGCAATACGAAGGTTTAGAAAAACTGTACGCGAATTACAAGGACAAAGGCTTGGTTGTTCTTGGTTTCCCATCGAATGATTTCAGCCAAGAACCAGGCAATAGTAAAGAAATTGCTGATTTTTGCTACAACACCTACGGGGTGAAGTTCCCCATGTTTGCCAAGTCCTCCGTCAAAGGTAAAGAAGCGAATGCTTTGTTTGCTGCCTTGGTAAAAGCTGGTGCAAAATCGCCCGCATGGAATTTCAATAAATATTTAATTGATCGAGAAGGCAAATTGGTTGGCAGTTACGGTAGCACCACGCGCCCCGATGAAAAAGCCTTTGTGAGCGCACTGGAAAAGGCGCTGACAAGTCAATAGCTTCGTAAAATGCATTGCACACAATGCGCAAGTAATAACCAGTTTTAGCTGCGACGCCTCCCGATCCGTTTGGTGGCCACGTAAGGGCGATCTTCCCCCATTTGTATTTCTCCCTGACTGGCGTCGCTGCTTTTTTATATTCCGATAAACTCAAGCTATGCTCTGTGTTTACGTCCTAAGCAAAATACAGTTTGAGTAATCTTCCATCTCCCACTGTTTGGATTAAGTATGAAAGTCGCCGTTATAGGTTCAGGTATTTCGGGGCTGTCAGCTGCATGGCGGCTATCGAGCGACGGTCATGAAGTTTCTTTATTTGAAGCAGGTACTTATTTTGGTGGACACACCAATACCGTAGCCGTCACTCTCGATGGCATTACTCATGGTGTAGATACAGGCTTTTTAGTCTTTAATCAGCGTACCTATCCCAATTTGATTCGGCTGTTTGATGAATTGAAGGTCGAGACAGCGGCCAGTGACATGTCATTCGCCGTAAAAATTCCACTGCCTGATGGCACCACACTGGAGTGGGCCGGCGCCGATCTCGATACGGTATTTGCTCAGCGGCGCAACTTGTTCAACCTGCCATTTTTGCGAATGCTAAAAGATATCGTTCGCTTCAATCGACAGACCACCGCGATGGCCAAGATCGACGGCAAGCTCGAATCGATTTCCGTTGGCGAATTTCTTGATCGCCACCATTACAGTAGTGAGTTTAGGCACTGGTACTTACTGCCCATGGCCGGTTGTATCTGGTCCTGCCCTACTGAACAAATGTTAGCTTTTCCTTTAGCTACCTTTGTGCGGTTTTGTAGCAATCATGGCTTGATACAAATTACAAATCGCCCGCAATGGCGCACCGTCACTGGTGGAGCAAAACACTACGTACAAAAAATACTGCCGACTATTGCACACACATTTTTAAATACGCCGGTTCGTTCAGTAACGCGGATTGGCGTGGGAACACCAGAAATACGAATAGAAACTGCCACTGGAACGAAAATATTTGAACACGTCGTTTTGGCAGCGCACAGTGACCAAAGTCTCGCAATGCTATCCGATGCCAGCGTTGATGAGAAACGCATTTTGTCCGCTGTCCGGTATCAACCTAATCGAGCTATTTTGCACACCGATACACGTTGCCTGCCCACACTAGAAAAAGCGTGGTCTGCATGGAATTACGAAACAGCGGGCACACCTGAACCACGTGTTTGTGTTCACTATTTGCTCAACAAATTACAACCGCTACCATTTAAACAATCCGTCATCGTCACGCTCAATCCCGTATCGCAGATTACGCCTGAAAAAATTATTGGAGAGTTTAATTATGCGCATCCCATTTTCGATAAATCGGCTATCGCAGCACAGTACGCACTGCCTTCGATCCAAGGAAAGCGAAATACCTGGTTTGCGGGAGCGTGGACTGGCTATGGATTCCATGAAGATGGTCATAAATCAGGTCTGCAAGTAGCGCGCGCTATCTCCGAGCGCTCACTTGGTGCGTGAAATGCAAACGCTGACTCATCATCCGTTAATTAGTAGCGGCCTAGTCAGACACAGTCGCTTACGGCCTGCCGGCAATACGTTTAGTTATAGCGTATTCACGCTGATGCTTCCCATCCGCACACTGGGTAATGCCACTTTTTCGAATGGCGTGTGTTCTCGCAATCGATTTAATCTGCTGGCATTTCACGATCGTGATCACGGCGACGGAACAACACCGTTAGTGACTTGGATAGATCAGATTTTGAAGGCCGAAAACATTCACGATGCGGACGGTGAAATTTGGCTGCAGGCATTTCCTCGTGTGCTCGGCTATGTATTTAATCCCGTCTCGTTCTGGTTTTGTCATCGTTCTGACGGCGCATTGCGCGCAATAGTTTGCGAAGTAAACAATACGTTTGGCGAGCGTCACTTTTATCTGCTCGACACCGGATCCGTCATGCCGTGGGGCTTACAACTCACATCGAAAAAAGTCTTTCATGTGTCGCCTTTCTGCGCTGTCGAAGGCAGCTACCGCTTTCGCTTCATGCGCACCACACAAAAAATTAGCAATATAGATAGGGAATGCGTCGTCGCTCGAATTGATTATCACGATGATCAAGGCCCGCTGCTACTCACCAGCATCTCAGGACGCTTAGAGCCACTCACTACGCGCAGCGCAGCAAATGCTTTTTTTCGTCATCCACTAATGACAATAGGGGTAATTGCCCGCATTCACTGGCAAGCGCTTAAACTGTTTACCAAACGCGTACCGTTTTTTCGCAAACCACTTCCTCCACCGACGCCATTAAGCCGATGAACAAGCCCTCATCTACCTCCATCAGTTTCAAGGAAGGCATGTCAGAAAATCCTGTCATGCATAGCAAGGTCCCTGCACAGGTTCAATTACTGCTGCGTATGCTGTCACGACTTGAGCATGGCAGCTTGAAGCTGGAGTGCCCCGATGGAAAGCTACTGAAATTCGGCAATGAAGACCCAACAGTTACTCTTTCTCTGAATAGTTGGGAACCCTTTCTGGCTGCCATACGTTCAGGCGATATTGGATTTGCTGAAAGCTATCTGCAAGGTGAGTGGCAAACAGACAATCTCGCAAAATTGATTGAGCTATTCATCCACAATCGCAACGCACTTGAATCAGCGATCTACGGCAGTTGGTGGGGTAGTCTGCTGTATCGAGTCAAACATCTTTTGAATCGTAATTCGCGCGCGGGCAGTCGTCGTAATATTCATGCGCATTACGATATCGGGAATAGCTTTTATACCTTGTGGCTTGATCCCTCCATGACGTATTCCAGCGCCTTATTTGCGCAACCCGAATTCACACTGCAAGAAGCACAGCACGCAAAATACGAACGCATTTTTTCTGAATTAAATGTGGGTGCTGGTAGTCATGTTCTCGAAATTGGCTGTGGCTGGGGTGGCTTTGCCGAACTCGCCGCCAAAAAAGGGGCGCACGTCACGGGGCTGACTTTATCCACAGAACAGCTTGCCTTCGCAGAAAAACGTTTACACGATGCTGGAGTGAGCGAACGAACAGAATTACGACTGCAAGACTATCGCGACACCGACGGTGAATTCGATGGTATCGCTTCGATTGAGATGTTTGAAGCCGTCGGTGAAGAATACTGGGATAGCTACTTCGCCTGCATCGCAAAAAATCTCAAAACAGGTGGGCGTGCCTGTGTACAAACGATCACCATAGCGGATGATTTATTCGAACGCTATCGTAAGGGGACTGATTTTATTCAGCAGTATATTTTTCCCGGTGGGATGTTGCCCTCACCATCGATTTTTAGAGCGCATGCGCAACGTCATGGCTTAAGCGTAGTGAATGAATTAGCCTTTGGCCTAGACTATGCACACACCTTGAGTTTATGGGACAAAGCTTTCGAAGAAGTCTTACCTGCCGTTCAAGCGCAAGGGTTTGATGAACGATTCATTCGCACATGGAAGTTTTATCTCGCCTACTGCGAAGCAGGTTTTCGTGCACGCAGCATCGATCTGTTTCAATTCACTTTGCAAAAAATTTAAGCCCAAGCATGACGCATGACACCCGCGTCGATGTCACTCAGGCGCCCGATTTATCTGGCAAGGCCCTCGTCACCTATGGTTTGTTTGGCTTACCCCTTGCGATGGTGGCTATGCCTGTGTATGTGCAAGCACCGGCCCTGTATGCGGGCAGCTTTGGTTTATCACTCACCTTAGTCGGTACGATTTTATTGGTTGCGCGATTGTTAGATGCATTTTCAGATCCGTTGCTTGGATATTGGATGGATCGATCTTCTGCTACGCGCGGTTATGCTGGTTTTGTGTTGATGTCATTGCCCTTGCTAGTGACTGGCTACCTTGCGCTATTTCATCCACCTACCTCCATCGCTAATGATATTGCTAGGCTGAGTGCGTGGTTTGCCGGCAGCTTAGGTTTGGTGTATCTGGGATTTAGCTTAGCTACCATCGCTCACAATAGCTGGGGCGCGAGTCTGACTCAGCTGCGTGGCGCGCGAGCACGACTGACTGGATTTCGCGAAGGCTTCGGATTAGTCGGTGTGATGATCGCTGCTGCTGTACCTGCGCTATCTGGTATGAATGCGCTATCGATTACTTTTGTCATCGCACTCTCTATCGCCGCCTGGCTGCTGATTCGTTACGCACCCCGCGTAAAAACCATCGCAATCGACAGCGACGATTGGCGCGCACTCATCGTGCCACTGCTAAGTATAAAATTTCGCTGGTTACTAGCTGTGTTTGCGATCAGCGGTATTGCGGCTGCCATACCCGCTACGTTATTTTTATTTTTTGCGACTGACCGTCTGCTACTGGCACAGTATGCCGGCCTGTTTTTAGTTATTTATTTCGCTGCTGCCGCTCTCGCCTTACCTCTGTGGGCGATATTGAGCAAACGCATAGGCGAAGCACGCGCATGGCTATTCTCTATGCTGCTGTCAGTGATTGTATTTGTATGGGCGTGGCAGCTTCCGGCGGGTGCCTTGTATTCATTTGCAGTGATTTGTATTTTTTCCGGAGCAGCACTGGGTGCTGATCTCGCTTTGCCTCCCGCCTTGCTAGCAGGAGTGATTGGAGCCGCAGGACACAGCGGACAACGTGAAGGCGCCTACTTCGGCCTGTGGAATTGGATGACGAAAATGAATCTCGCGCTTGCCGCAGGAATCGCCTTGCCACTGCTTGACTACCTAGGCTACACACCGGGGCGCGCGACCGAGCCGGGCTTAACAGCACTCGGCATCACCTATGCTTTATTGCCATGCGCTTTAAAATTGATTGCTGCCGCACTTTTGTGGCGCGCACCATTAAGAGAAGTGTAATCATGATGAAATGCCACTTTGAAAGGATGAACACGCATGATCAACCTATGGATGCGAACAGTGTTTCTCTGTATCGCGACACTACTAACTAGTTGCGGAACCACTATGACCCCCTCTAAATACACCTCAGAAAACCCTAAACTTGATCTACAGACGTATTTCAATGGAACCGTTGATGCTTGGGGCATGTTTCAAGATCGTTCCGGCAAAGTTATTAAACGTTTTAAGGTGGTAATTCATTGCAGCTGGCAAGGTGATACCGGCACACTGGATGAAGACTTCACTTACTCCGACGGCACAACCCAAAAACGCGTTTGGACTTTGAAGAAAATGGCCGATGGCAAATATATCGGCACCGCTGATGATGTCGTCGGTGAAGCCAATGGACAAGTGGGCGGCAATGCATTGAACTGGAAATATGTTTTAGCTTTGCCTGTTGATGGAAAAGTTTATAACGTGAATTTCGATGACTGGATGTATTTGATGGATGATCAAGTCATGCTCAATCGTGCCGTGATGAGTAAGTTCGGCTTTCGCTTAGGTGAAGTGACCCTATCCTTTCACAAGAGGCCGCAATAATGATTTCAAGCGCGCCGACCACAGCCTTTGTTGATAGCGGCGGCGCAATGAATCCGCGCATACGCACTTGGAAAGGTTCGCGCGTCTGGGTGATCGGTGCTTCGACGGGCATTGGTGCTGCAACAGCTAGCCTGCTACTAAGTAAAGGTGCGCAGGTTGCTTTATCGGCTCGTAATGCCTCTGCATTGCAAGCGCTGGCCGAAAATAATCCACAAGCACTAGTGCTACCATTAGATATCACTCAGCATGCAGATGTACAAAAAGCCCATGACTATCTACTCTCAGCATGGGGTGGCATCGATATCGTGCTCATCGTCGCCGGCGTCTACAATGAAATGCGAGCAGACTCTATCGACATGGCGGTTGTTAATCAGGTGTTGGATATCAATCTACGCGGCACCTTTAATTGTATCGATGTTGTGCTGCCGACTTTACTCAAACAAAGCTATGGTGGCATAGGTATGGTTTCATCCGTCGCTGGATTTTCAGGCCTGCCGAAAGCACTGGTCTATGGCCCCACCAAGGCGGCATTAATCAATCTATGCGAGTCGCTGTATTTTGATTTGAATCGACGTGGTAATGCGGTCTATCTGATCAACCCTGGCTTTGTAAAAACACCCGCTACCGCAAATAACGACTTTGCTATGCCCGCTCTGATTAGCGCGGAAGAAGCGGCGAAAGAAATTCTGACGGGCATGGAGCAAGGACAGTTTCATATTCACTTTCCTAAGCGCTTCACCAACTGGCTACGTTTTGCACGTCTGCTGCCCTATCGCTGGTATTTTTATCTCATACACAAAGTGACTGGCTTATGAATCACCAACCACACCTTAAGGCATTGATAGAATTTTTTGATCACATCGCTCTTGAGCGCGTTCACCAGCTCGCTGAATTTTATACCGCCGATGCGTATTTCAAAGATCCCTTCAATGAAGTACGCGGCGTAGAAAAAATTACACCTATCTTTACTCACATGTTCGCTCAGGTCGATGGGCCACGATTTGTGGTGACGGGCCATGTGCTCCAAGATGAGCAGGCATTTTTAACGTGGCATTTTTTATTTCGCATGAAACGGTTTTCGACCGACGAACAATGCATACGAGGTGCTACCCACATCCGGTTTGCCAATGATGGGCGCGTAGAATTTCATCGCGACTACTGGGATGCTGCAGAAGAGCTTTACGAAAAATTACCCGTGCTGGGCGCGCTCATGCGCGGGTTAAAGCGCATGGCGCAAAACTAAAATTTCTAACTTAGTTTTTAGTGGGTGTTTTGCGCTTTCTGGGTACAGTTTTTTTTGTGGCTGCAGTAGCCTTATCACCCGTCTTTTGTTCGGGCGCCATTGCTTGATTCACCGCCTGAGAAAAATTTTGCTGCACCGTATTCCACCAAGCGGTTGGATTAGCCATATGAGCTGCAAAATCAGACGGGCTAGGCATTTTATCGAAGGCCTCATTATTGCTCGCCGTTGCAGGTTTTGAGTCCGGCTTTGCTGCTTTTTGATCAGCCGCTGTAGGATTAGTCGCTTTAGCAAAACTCTCGCTCATAGACTGCAGTGCAGTCAGTGTGGCGCTTTGCACTTCCAGTGTTTGTATCGTGCCGCGTAACATATTCATGTTCATCTGCAGCCACGATTCGACGGCCTTGAGATCAGCGATCTGTTTATTCAAATCGTCGGGGGACATGGAGGGCATGGTCATGCCAGGAACTTTCATCGAACCCCAGAAATTTCGCACAAACTCCAAGGTATCATTCATCGTACCCGCTCCTGTTGCACCGGATTTATTGTCTGACATGGGTCCTCCCGACTAAACTTGTTATTAGCCTAACCAGACGAGCGGTCGGCTCCGATAGTCAGAGAGTAGCAAATTGGGGACGTCAGGCACCCCAAATCCTTAAGCTATAAGATGCACCTCAAAGACAACCAGTACTCTCTACTAAATGTTTAAAACTGTTACCAACCCTAAGCCACTAGCAGTGATCGCATTACACTAACAAAATGAGAATACGCTCTACGCTGACGGTACTTTGGCCGCCAAATCGAAAACTCTGGCTCCCGCTCGTGGTCATAGGGATGATTTTGATAGCCCACCTTTTACTCATACAGTGGGCGCAAGACAGTTTGGAATTTATGCGGCTACTGGATGCAGACAATGAGCCGATAGAAATAACTCTAAACGCACCGACGCCATCCGTTCCTGCACAAACCACACCTTCAGTACCCAAAAAAATTCCTCCTGCTGTCGCAACAACACCCGTTAATCCTGCGCCGGCTGCCCAACAGGAAGTGACTCCCATCACTACGGCACCACGCGTCGATACAACAAACGATGCCAATAGCGCTCCTAACAGCGAATCCACAACTCAAACACGCACGGATGGAAATGCGACGGCCACAGTATCGCTGAATCCCAACCTATCAAATGACGTACCAGAGAAAAAATCTGAACCTGAAGCAGGGACCGGACTCAAAGCAAGTGCACCGCCCTTTTTATTTGAGCAAGTCAGCTTTCCACCGTCAGCCGAATTACGTTACAACGCCATAGCCGCTCAGGGGGCTCGTAGCCTCTCAGGTAGCGGCAACATCGTATGGCAACACAATGAACAAAGTTACACCATCAAAGGCGAAGCTAGTGCATTACTGCTGTCACTACTTAGCTACCAAAGTAGCGGACAACTTGGCAAAGCTGGCATACTGCCCGACCTATACTATGAAAAACGCATTGGCAAGTCAGCGACGCAAACGCATTTTGTGCGTGAGCGTAAAACGATTAGTTTTTCTGCTTCAACGGCCACGTATGAAATACAAGGTGGCGAACAAGATCGTGGCAGCGTGATTTGGCAACTGGTGGGAATCGCGCGTGGCGATCCTACTAAACTGGAACCGGGTCTGATATTTGAAACTGTCATTGCAGGCAGCAAAGCCGCCGATCGTTGGCGTGTACAAGTGAGTAGCAAAGAAAGCCTGACGCTTACGGACGGAACTATCACTGCCTGGCATTTCTCATTAACACCTACAGTCAGCAGTTTTGATTATCAAATCGATTTGTGGCTCTCACCAGAAAAAGAATGGTATCCGGTCAAAATAATGTATGCCAATCGTGCCGGAGCAAATCTAACCATGGCATTAGAAAAAATTCAAAAAAAGTAGCGATTAAATGATAAATAAATTATTAGTATCAACTCTAGTGAGTATCCTATGTCTAGGAATCACCACCATCATTCATGCTCAAGAAAAAATCAGTCCGCCACCTTCAGCTAAATTAGATTATCTTATTCGCGCCGACCTCCACGGTCTATCGCTTGAAGGTAATGGGACGATAGACTGGCAATTCAATTCACCTAAGTATCGACTTCAATTTGACACACGCAGTCCATTGATTGGGCTACTACTTTCAGAGCGAAGCGAGGGTAGCGTTGAGCGTCGTAACTTACTGCCTACAAGTTTTTATTCCAAGCGCTTTCGCAAAGATCCAACGACGGTGAATTTCGATCGTCAGGCGGGTAGCATTATTTTTCCGGGTGATACGGCGGCACTAAAACTCGAAGGTGGCGAGCAAGATCGTATTAGTGTGCTGTGGCAGCTAATCTCCATGGTCAGGGCCGCACCTGCGCGGTTCAATGAAGGCTCTCCTTGGAAATTTTTCGTCATTGGACATCGCGGCGGTGAAAGTTGGACATTTACCGTCGATGGCAAACAGCGTTTACGCACTGCACTGGGCGAAGTCGATAGTCTTCATTTAGTGCATTTACCTGCTGAAAATACCAACGCACCTAAAGTCGATATCTGGCTGGCGCAAAGCATAGATTGGCTGCCCGTTCGTATACGCTTCTCCGAAGCGAATGGCGATACGATAGAACAGACACTGGAAAGGATACAAAAAAAGTGAGTAACTATGCGCTAGTACTTTTTTCAGGCGGACAAGACTCGGCTACTTGTCTTGCCTGGGCGCTATCGCACTATGAACATGTAGAGACCCTAGGTTTTAACTACGGACAACGACATCATGTCGAACTCGAACGCAGACCTATCGTTAGTAGCGCACTCAGGCAACTCAATCCTGATTGGGATGCTCGACTGGGCATGGATCACTTGCTCGATCTGAGTGTACTAAGCGAAATCTCCGATACAGCCTTAACCAGCGATACGAAAATCGCCATGCAAGAAAATGGCTTGCCCAATACCTTTGTACCTGGCCGAAATTTATTATTTTTAACCGTCGCAGCCGCACTCGCCTACCGACGTGGCATCACCACATTAGTGGGCGGTATGTGTGAAACGGATTATTCGGGATACCCCGACTGCCGCAACGATACCTTGCGCGCTCTTGAAAACGCTTTGCAACTGGGTATGCAGTCGACTATACGCCTGGAAACACCCTTAATGTGGCTAGATAAATCCGCCACCTGGTCACTCGCTGATACTTTAGGCGGCAAAGCGCTAGTCGAATTAATACGCACTGAGACACATACTTGCTATCTGGGCGAGCGCGGCACCCTACATGCTTGGGGCTATGGCTGCGGAGATTGTCCTGCGTGTGAACTGCGCGCTCGGGGATATGAAAAATTTATGATCGAATCAAACTCCTAATTCACAGTCCTGACTCACAGCTCTAAAGCCCAATAAAAAAGGCGGATAAGTCATCCGCCTTTTTACTCATACATTACCGCAATTAAATCACTGTATCGCGTGCATCTCGTATTGGGATGGTTGCGTACTTCACTGAGTTGGCGTCATTTCTATAAATTAAAGGCTTATCTTGCGCTGCAGCGGTACGGGCATGCAGTACAATTTTTTTCACATCATCGTGATGCGGTGATTTGCCACAGACGGGATCGGCGGCTTCAGCATCGCCCAATAGTGCATAGGCCTGACAACGACAGCCTCCAAAATCTTTTTCTTTATCGGCGCAACTACGGCAAGGCTCCTTCATCCATTCAAAGCCACGATAACGATTAAATGCGTCACTGCGATACCAAATGTCTTCTAATTTTTCTTCAGCGACATTCGGGAATTTCAGGCCAGGTAAAGTTTTCGCTGCATGACACGGCAAAGCCGAGCCATCCGCTGCCACCGCCAGAAATACTGAACCCCAGCCATTCATGCAGGCCTTAGGTTTATCTTCGAAATAATCGGGAACCACAAACAACAGACGCAACTTATTACCTAATTTAGCGCGGTATTCATTCACAACTGCTTCGGCACGCTCTAACTGTTCACGCGAAGGCATCAACTGATCGCGGTTAACGTGCGCCCAAGCGTAATACTGAGTATTGGCTAACTCGAGATACTCCACGCCCATCTCTACCGCCATCTCGATGATGCGACCGATATGATCCAAATTGTAGCGATGCAGAACAACGTTCAGCACCATAGGATAATCGTATTTTTTAATGAGCTTAGCAACACGATTTTTCAGATCAAAGGTTTTTGTACTGGAGAGAAAATCATTCATCTCCTTAGTGGAATCTTGAAATGAAAGTTGAATATGATCTAATCCCAACGACTTCATTTTTGAAATACGTTCTTCAGTTAACCCCACACCTGATGTAATCAAATTGGTGTAGTAGCCAAGCTGATGTGCCTCACCGATCAACTCTTCTAGATCATCACGCACCAAAGGCTCGCCGCCAGAAAAACCTAACTGTGCCGCGCCCATTTTCCGCGCTTGCCGTAATACGTCTTTCCATTGATCCGTCGTGAGTTCTTTCTTATCTTCCGCATAGTTCAACGGGTTGTAGCAGAACACACAATGTAGTGGGCAACGATACGTAATCTCCGCCAGCAACCATAAGGGTGGCGGTATTTGCTTAGTTTCAGATAAATCAGACAATCCAACCTCGCTCGTTAGCAATTTCAAGAAATCCAGTCACATCTTTTTCTAACCCTGTGGCATTGAATGACTGCTCTATATCAGCAATGATGGCGTGTACATCGCGCTCACCATCGCAACGCTTCAAAATTTCAGAAGCGCTTTGATTCAGTTTCACCATACCTTCAGGATATAGCAGTACATACCCTTGCTGCGCTTCTTCGTACTGCATGCGAAATAGTCTAGCCAGTTTAGGTTTTGCGGTTAAATCAGTCATGTTTATTTTCTGGATAATTCAGGGGTAAGCTTTCTCAATCGCATCGGAAATTTGCCACAGCACGTCAAGCTTGAACTGCAAAATTTCCAACGCACGCTCTTGCTGCTCACGCGTTGTGAAGTAATCCAGCGTCACTTGCAAACCATGTTCGACATCACGCTCAGCAAGAATCACACGACTACGAAAGTAAGCCAAGCCCTCTTCTTTAACCCAAGGGTAATGCGTAGGCCAATTCGCCAGACGATCTTTATGAATTTTTGGCGCAAACATCTCTGTTAACGAAGAACATACCGCTTCTTGCCACGGCTTGCTACGCGCAAAATTAACATAAGCATCAACAGCAAATTTCACACCCGGCTGTACTTTTTTCAGAGACCATAAATCATCACGCGACAAACCGGTGGCTTCACCTAAGCGCGTCCATGCTTCAATGCCGCCCGGTTTATCGCCATAGCCATCATGATCGTGAATGCGATCTATCCATTTACGGCGCACTTCACGATCAGGACAATTCGAGACGATCGCTGCGTCTTTTATCGGAATCATCACTTGGTAGTAGAAACGATTAATCACCCAGCCTCGAAGCTGATCAGGCGTTAATGTGCCTTCATTCATACGTACATTGAAGGGGTGATTGATATGATAATTTTTACCTTTGGCACGCAGCTGAGCTTCAAACTCTTCGCGGCTCCAAGGCATATTTTCTTTCATCGTGACGGGTGCATTCATAGTGTGATCTCCATACCATCGTAAGCGACTTCGATACCGTGATTCGCCAGCTGTGCGCGTTGTGGCGAGTCTTCATTCAAAATGGGGTTAGTATTATTGATGTGGATAAGTATTTTTCTTCGTGCGCCCACACCATCCAATACTTCAATCATGCCACCGGGGCCTGAAAGCTGCAGATGCCCCATGTCGGCAGCAGTTTTCTGCGTCAGGCCCAAAGTGATCATTTCCTCACCGGTCCAGACTGTGCCATCCACTAAAACACAATCCGCTTTTTTCATCGCTTGAAGTACGTGCGGTTCAATTTCACCCAAACCTGGTGCATAGAACAAGGTTTTGCCGGTCTCGGTATTTTCAATCAACAAGCCATTGTTGTCGCCCGGTTGCGGATTAGCGCGATGCGGCGAATACGGCGGCGCTTTACTTTTTAATGGCATAGGATGAAAACGAATACCTGCCACTGCAGGTACTTCGATCGCATCAAAATGTGTTTTATCAGCAGACAAACCTTTGATTTCGTGATGATCAACACCACAATAATGCGAAAGCACTTTCGCTAAAGGCAGCCCGTGGTTCAGGTCATCCCAGACTGAATCAGTGCAATACAGATTCATTTTTTTCTTACCTTCGCGCAGCATGAGTAAGCCGGTGATGTGATCAATTTGCGCATCCATCACCATCACTGCGGCAATACCTGAATCGCGTATCGCTCGCGCTGGCTGCAGCGCTGGATTGGATCGCAGTTGATAAAGAATATCTGGCGAGGCATTAATCAACACCCAGTCCGTGCCGTTAGCAGACACTGCAATCGATGATTGAGTTCGCGATTTCGCATTAATCGAGCCGTTACGCACGCCCGCACAATTGGCGCAATTGCAATTCCATTGCGGGAAACCGCCGCCCGCCGCAGAACCAAGGACAAGAATTTTCATGATTTTCAGGAGGTTTAAATAAAAACTTACTTACACTTTACTGCTAAAACTCAGCATGAAGCGGAAGGGGAAATCGCATCGTCAACAAGCTTAAACGACTGGGTTAGCTCCGCAATAGCGGCTCTGAATATACTGATGGAAGGCGTTACAGGCATAATTATCTCCTCTTGCATGCTCTGAAAACGGTGAATTTCCGTCATTCAGCACTGTTTTTTAAGAGTTCAGGATGCTGTCGCCACTGAGCTCTTATATTTTTAATTGAGCCATTCTAGCCTGAACACTGCACAAAAAATCTATGCCGCCTAGCGCCTTCGACCAGCAACATCTCTCCACCGGTGATGGCCACAGCCTTTACCTGGCGCAGTTTGGCAAACCCGATGCCCCAGCTGCGGTGGTGCTGCATGGCGGGCCGGGCAGCGGCACGCAACCGTCGGTGCTTGATTGGTTCGATCTCGATCATCAACGCGTGGTGCTATTTGATCAACGCGGTGCGGGGCAATCAACGCCCCACGGCGAACTACAACATAACGATAGCCACCAGCTTGTGGCTGATATTGAATTGATACGCACGCATTTGGGTATTGATCATTGGATGGTCGTTGGAGGTTCGTGGGGTGCAACCCTCGCGTTGTTATATGCAGGTGCGCATGCCTCTCGCGTGCATTCACTCATATTGCGCGGTAGTTTTTTAACCAGCCCACGCGAGATGACCTGGTTTTTTCAATCGCTATGCGCCATGGTGCCGCAAGCCTGGGCCGACCTTACGCAGGGTTGGACCGACAACGAGCAAACAAATGTATTGAAAACGCTGTCGCAGAAATTACTTCATGAATCACAACAAAGTGCTGAAGATGCGGCGGCACGCTGGAGCCGATATGAAGATGCAGTCATGCAAGCGATGTCTGGAAAACTTTCATCAAAACCCAGAGAAAATGATTCATCACCCGTACCTACCCGCACTTTGGCGAAGTACCGATTACAAGCTCACTATTTATCGAAGGGCTGTTTTACCAGCGAGACCAAGCTACTCGCCATCGCAAAAACACTGAGCAGTATTCCCACTGCGCTAATCCACGGAACACATGATTTGATCTGCCCACCAGAAAATGCTCTGAAACTAGCGAAAGAAATGCCTCATGCACAGCTTCGCTGGGTAGAGCGCGGCGGACACACACCGGCCGATCCAGCAATTGCTAACGCTTTAAAACAAGCGATTAGTGAATTGCGGCATAAATCATAAGCATCAGACTATAGCTATTTCAATCTAGCCCTACTCGCAACGAGCAATAAAAAAGGCTGCGTCACCGCAGCCTTTTTACTTTACAAATCAACTTTTCTTACCTTGATCAGAAGTGATAACGTAAATTTGCTGACCACATGCTCATTTTCAAATGATCGTATTCACCGAAATAAACATACTCCAGCCCAGCAGACCACTCTTTAGTAAATTTGTAGCCCAAGCCTGCACCTATCATTGGGAGAAATTTTGTTTCGCTACTTCCATTACCGGAGTAGTGATTGACCGTGGCACCTAATTTTCCATAAACAGAAACTGCCTCACTGAGAGGATA
>Ga0214919_10000605_pt1 | contig 60962 bp, 43 predicted proteins | sample LL1503_MetaG_FD_177994 | JGI IMG/M metagenome (GOLD analysis project Ga0214919, IMG submission 177994) | Freshwater microbial communities from Lake Lanier, Atlanta, Georgia, United States - LL-1503 | ecosystem: Environmental > Aquatic > Freshwater > Lake | place: USA: Georgia | collected... | reverse complement strand
ACTTCCCGATAGTCTCTATCTGGATCAGCACTTCCTGTTACCGAGGATGCTACGGCAATTCGGACAGGTTCTATCATCTTTCCCTTTGGTTCAGGCAAAGGATCACCAAATATAGCATTATTTAAATTTGCATCAATTTTTGAATCACCACCCATAATATACTCCTATTTTCATAACGGATATTCTGTAATCACAGTTTGAGCAGTTGGCCCAGCTGGCACATAGTTTCCCGCAGTAACTCCTGTGTTTGGATACACATTAATATTGGCAGCAGTCAACCCACTATTCATATCAATAAGATTTATACCAGCAGTATTAAGAATGATACCAGATTCTTGAATTGGGCCGTAAAGATATAATTTTGAACTAAAAGATAGTGTTGCGTAAGTCAGTTTTCTTGTGTCATAGTTTCCGTAAGACCCATCGTCTCCTTCACCGATACTACAATTCTTGAATACAATAGGAATATTTACATTCTGATCAATCTCGTTCATTTTAATAGAGATTGTGTACTCTGGTTGAAAATAGGGAAGGATCTGTTCAATGATCTGCAGAGCATCCTCAGTATTTTTTGTCATTATTCCTAGACTTAAATCCATGTTATAGGGAACTTTTTCGTAACGAGTCTTGATAGTGGACGCATTTTTGTAGGAAATAGTTCTATTCATTGTGTTTAATTTTCTATTAGGATCATATGATAGTGTAGAAATTTCAAACGACAATCTTGGAAGATAACTTTCAATCTTAACTTTATTGGCATCAAAATCTGTTCCGATACGAGACAGTCGTCGAATAAATTTTTGCTGTGGTCCGTAACTAATTGGAACTTTTATTCGTTCTACTTCTGTATTGGAACTATCCAAACGAGAAATATAGATGTCGTTGAATATAGAACCAAATGCTACAACAACCTTTCTGATAGTTTGGTGGTAGAAATGTTCAAACATTATGGTTCTCCAAACGGATGCTTTTCAGTGAAATTCAGATATTGCTCTGCTTCTTCCTGTATCTGTGCGTTAGAATCGTCTATGTTTGTGCCAAACTTATCGTTAATTCCTGTGACTACTTTGTAAGCAGTATTGTCAGATTTTGTCACATAGACTTGCGTCGTCGTGTCTGATAATTTCCACTCACCAAATATATCAGTGACAACAACAGTAGTTGGGATGCTACTGTCATACGAGAGAACGGTCGCTTTAGCATTCGCGCTTTCCACCGATCCCGTAACCGATCCGTTCGAGTATTGGTATACTGTATCGCCTTTTCCAAAAATTCCTGTTCCACTTGTTGCTCCTAAAGAAAGGGTAATACTATAACCAGCTTCTTCCTCCACAACATCAATCTCAGGAATGCCGGTGTCCATCTTTTCTTCGCTGTATTGAAACAGCTCGCAAGTCATTTGAAACGAAAGTAATTTTCCTAACGAGTAAAAAGGATTTTCATGCTCTACAAATTTTATCTCAAACAGACCACGATTAAGAGGAAGATATAACAAATCTCCTTCCATCGGTCTTTCCATGCCAGTTTCTCGTTTAAATCTTTTTCGAGATGCAGTAAATTTAACACTATCACGAACTTCAAATCCAAATTTTGTGAAAGTATCACCACCCTCAAATGCAGTGGTGGTATCCATATACATCTCAATCATTTTAAAAGAAGCAAATCGTGAGTACGGTGCTTCTCCAAAGAAATCATCTTTCCGAATCATGGTTCGGGGTAAGTAATACATTTCCATACCGTGAATTTTAATTGCCTCAATAGTGAGATCTTCAATTAAATTTTGTTCTGGTAGGTTTTTAAATTTGTTAAAATATGGATTAAGTGCCAATTTTTGCTCCTTAACCCATCATAAAGTCTGTTGGCAATTCGTATTTTGCAATAATATCTTTTTCTATACTATCTATTTCTGTACTAGATTCAGTTACCAGTTTATCACCATTGAAAGTGATGTCTCCTGGCAATTTTATTCCGTTGTATTTGCTTAGATTGATTCCCCACTGTCTTTTGATTAGTGCAGTAAGATACTTTTTAAGCATACGGTCTTCGTAAATTTCTGTGTAGATTCTAGGATCAAGAATACGGTATGCTTCAATAATAAAATATTGACCAGGCATTGCCAATTTCCAATCCATTTGAATCTTTAATTTATTAGTTACTCGACTAAAATTCACCATTTTTTCAGGAGACAAGTATTGACTAAGCAACGACAGGTATTGCTGTGTTAAATCGTACTGCACCAAATCAATAGTTCCAAAGGTGTATAAATCGTTTAGTGCGTATTGATATCGAATATCAAACATGCCCATAGACTGCTGAGTAATATGAAATATTTTGGTGACACTGGTAATCAAATCTTCCAACATAATATCGGCAGCAGTTGGATCTTCTGAATTTGCCGTGAGTCTATCTGACAGCAGGAAACCAGGATTGTCTGCACGAATAGTAATAGATTTGTTTACAATATCTTCTTCTTGAATTGCATATTTAAGATACACCTTTTCTACACCATCAAAGTGATATTCTGAAAAGAAACGAATAGCATCGTCTACACGATCCTGTACTTGATCGTCGTCAACATTTACCTCTATTACTGGCGAACCCAATGCTCGCAACGAATAATCAATTAGTTTCTGTCTCGTCCTGACTGATGGCATTTTTCTTGTTCTCCAAAGAGTATTTAGACTTTACTTCTTTTCTTAATTTTTGTATACTGTCAACGCCTGATTCTTTTTTTGTTTTCTTTTCAATTAAATTTTCCCAAAGAGCAACAATAAGATCAGAAAGTGGCGGATACTCATTTTTTCTTGCTTGTCGGTACGAGGCAGGTTTAACCTCGGTTTCACACTCTTCTTCAGTTTCTTCGTTTTCTGTTAATATGTTTGCTCGTTTCAAATCGTGTAAACGACGAAAGTATCGCTCTCCTTCTTCCCACACACCAGCAATTTTGTACTGCTTGGTGTTTGTAGTAACAGTTCTTCCTACCCCTTGATCATACCGAAAATGAATAGTGTCCAATGGTTCAGAATAATTTGGCTCAAGAGTTAAAAATATATTTTTCTTAACCAATGTTCCGTTTACAGTAAAGTCACCCGATTCAAGTCTTTCAAATCTCATAGTATTTCCTTTTCACTTATTGTGGATTAAATGGTGCTGTTGGTGGTGGTTGTATTCCTAAATCTGAAAATGCAGAACTAGGAGTTAAACTGTTTCTTGCCTGTATAATTTGCGTAGCTGAGTTTCTTGAAGACGCTTTAAACGCAACGGGACCAGTAACATTAACAGACATAGTTCCTGTACCAAATAAAAGAGTGGCTCTTCCAACAGAACCAGGAGCACCAATAAGGAAACCGTTTCCTCCTGTTGCACCAGTTAGGCCTCCTGTTGAACCACCACAGGTATTTGACAATCCTGTAGCACCACTAAGGCCTAAATCATCGTCACCACCCCTAATAGTAAACTCAGAACTTCCTCCAAAATAAAATCCTGCCTGATAACCACTAGACATTATGTGTGACTTTGAGTCTTCAATTTTAAGAGCTGCATCGTAAACAAGGCCGATTGCAGAATTATTTGCCATCAAGGTGATTGCTCGGTCTACCTTTAAGCCTGTGGTTTGAATAATACCACCATTACGAGAATACAAACCAAAGGTGTTGGAAGAAATTACAGGATTTTTCAATTTAATTTGAGAATTGTTGGTTGCGTGAACACCAACAGCATTTTGTGAAATTTTTGGAGAATAGGCATTGATAGTTCCTCCGCTGTCAGCAAACAATGCTGCTCCATAGGCAGGCCATCCGTAGAATGCCATGTCTTCACCCACAACAACATGACCCGACTTTACAGCCATAACTGCTTTTGCTGCTTGACTACTTGCAGTCATACCTTCAAACGACACCACAAACGGAAGTCCGTGAGAAGACAACCCTAGAGTTAAATCGCCAGAATTTACAATGTATCCACTACAGTCTCGGAAGTTCATGGATACCGTGTACACATCCACTTGATTAAAATTACCACTTATTCCACCAGTAATGTAACCTGTGAAAATGTTTGAACCACTAGCACCAAAAGGAATTGGAGTGTATACTCGTACCGAATCTCCTGTAACTGAACTTACTTTGTAGACTCCTGAAAGAGATTGGTGTCCTGTAGCAGATCCTGTCAAGGCAAGAGTGAAATACTCTGGACGAATACCGATATAGTTGCCTACCACAATATTATTTACATTCATGTAAACATCAATAGCAAGAGTGTTTCTTCCTGTGTTACCCAAAGAATTGTTTAAATAATTTGCAGAAATGCCAACAGGGATTTTTGTAAAATAAGAACCTGTGTAACCAAATACATTAACACTACATCCGTCTACTACATGAGAAACATCTGACTGAAATACCGTGTTTGCACCATTTTTTACAAGACCAATGTTTGTTTCGGTGGGAGGAGTAAAATAATTACTCATATTCACATCTCGAACCACAGAACACAAGTCAATGTATCCACTTGCTCCCTGACAATTACCTCCGCAAGGTTGAGAAGTCAATTGCATAGAATAGATAAAATTACTCTTAATAGTTGCCAGTGGGTGTACAGGGTCAGTTTCATTAGGGAATTCTTTGTTGTAAGTTCCTTGCATAGAAGAGAACAGATATGCTGATGATGTTGGAAGGTCGCTGTTGGTAGACACTCCATAAGGTTGAGTTTTATTAACTGTTGAACCTCGATCTGCCACTACAGCACCGTCAGTATCAATATACAGTTCAGGAACTTCACCACCGTCTGCAGTTATGTAAACAGTTTTAATACTGGTTTTTTCCACAAAACCAGAAGGAGGAATTGAAAGTGGAGTCAGGTGTACCGAATACAACTGTCCAGACACCAATCCGCCTGCAGAACCCTCTGGAATTGATCCTAGACTAAAAGGAGATGTCATTGCGTATGCAGTAACTCCTGAGCCTAACGCGGTGGTACTATATGTTCCGTCAAGATAAAATTGTCCAATATACGAATTGTCAGAAACACTTCTAACAGTCATCTGAACTGCTTTATCTTGTTTTGCTACCTGATTTCCAGCGGCATCCAAGGTTACATTTTCACTGCCTATAGTAGACAATACTCCTGATGTGTCTACTCCATAGTAGTCTTTAGAAGAAAAATTCCAAAAGCCGTTCCATGCCTCTAAAAACCCATCGTTACTTGTACGATCAAGACCAAAATCAGCACCATAGTAATAAGTAAGTGCACCAATACTTACTCCGTTAGTTCCTGTTGCACCCTTTGCACCAGTAGCACCTGTAGCACCCTTTACTCCATCGTTTGCACTAGGAATAAGAATAACCGAATACATTTCTCCTTCAATCTCTGTGCCTTGAGTTGCAAGAACTTCATTTATAGGTAATCGGTAATATGTCAAGGTATTTCCTGCAACAAACAATGCTTGTGGTGCTTGTGTATCAGTTCCTGTTGTGGGTATAACAGAAGGCCCTGTAACATTAACCACAGTATACGGAGATTGCAAAGAGTACACTCTTGCGTAATTGCTAGGATTTTTCAAAGATCTTACTATAGCAAGACAATTTCTTTGAGAGTTTGTATTGCTCATGGACGCAGAAATATAGGCTCCTACGCCGGTTCCGTAATACTCTTCTGCACTCAGCACCATATTGTCAGAAAAAGAAAGACTTCCGTCAGGGTTGGTTGCAGTGGTGGTATATCTAGTAAAATAACCAGGAGAAGGATTGATTACACTGCTGTAAGAGTAGTGCAACGCACCCAATGCGTAGCCAGTTGCTCCACGAACTCCTGTTGCGCCTGTAGTACCACGAGCACCAGTAGATCCTGTAGTTCCTTGCGCTCCACGAGGGCCGGTTTCAATACCTGCCATACCTGTATTGTTTCGGTAACGAATAAGCCAATTTGTTGCCATGAATGGAGACATATTTTGGTGTGCATTTGCACCACCTGTTACACTTGTAACAGGAAGTACAGTTTGAGGATAGGAGGATAGTGTTGCTTGAAGAGTTCCGCCAGTTGATCCATTAAGCATATAGGAAGCACTACCAGAAATTCCTAAAGAATTAAGAATTGGTATAGTGTGTGAATGTGAAGGAATTTCCGACACAGACAATACATGAGATTCTTCTCCACCGAAATCACCTAAGGTTCTAGTAGACAATCCTCGTCCAGTTCCTGCACCTATTGCCATACGACCACGAAGATCAGGAATAAAGAATTTTCCTGAGGTGTAACCAGCTGCTTCTCCTGCAACAAGAGACTTTAGTACAAATTCAGTTCCAACTCCTAAAGAATTAAACGAAGTGCTTCCTGTAATAGCAGATAAAAACTTAAAAGTAACATTATTTGTTGTTCCTGTGGCAGAATACGCTTGAACCACAGATTGGTTTGATCCCCAAACCATTTTAAAAATATCATTAGGTTCAATATAGTGATTCTTTGTAGATCCTGGCCCTTCTGTTGGAGGACTGTCTACTGAACTGTCAAATTGTGTGAATGCAGTTAATCCAGTAGTTGAAGTTTTGGTGATTCCATAGACTCCGTATTTTTCTCCAATAATGCCGTACAGATCAGCATACGGAGGATTTGAAGAAGTTTTCTTTAAAGCATCACCAACACACAGTAACCAACCTCCTGGCAAGTTTGATCCTGCTCCAACATACGGAACAAGACTGCCTACAGGAGTAAATAAAGTTATAAAAGGAGTAGAAGACAGGGGTAAGGAATTTATAACAACGCCTTTGTACCCACCTGAAGGAATCATCAAAGGTTTGATAATTGCAGACAGATCTGTGGAATACCCTGCGGTAATTCCACCCGTAATAGAAGCAGACAGATAGTAAGTGTTTCCAGTTAGTAGGGGAAAATTAACAAGAGAAGAGGTTGCACCTGCGGCAAATTCAATTTCTCCCTGATATACTACTGTAACATTGTCTCCGTTTACAGACTCAACAAGACCAATCACACTAGATTTTGATAAAGAAGTGGCAATTGCAGGCTGCAAACTTCCATTGGTTTCAAAATATACAGCAGCGCCGGGCTGAAACGAATGTCCTGGTTGTGAAAAAATATCTTTGAGACCCACTTCGTTAGGGGTCGGTTGAATATAAACACTACCAAAGCGATTAGATCTAAAATTTGCCATTATACCATCCTTTGTTGCGGGCCTGTGATACTATTTAGTCCGCCAAACAATCAGATAGTATAAGAATCAACTCAGAACGACTTCGCTTTGATTTACTACCCCTTCGGTAGCAAATTTAAGATTTGCTTCAATTCTTTCCTTTTGATCTGGTGGGCATTTTCCGTCCTGCAGCAACTTCATGGACGCAGCACGAGCCTCTCGGAAGTTTTCTGTCCAATATGCAGCAATGGAAAACTCGTCTAAAATCATCCAATCGTACACAGGTTGTGCCACAAACAAAGCACCTTCTGGATATTTAATTTTCATTGCTTGCTTGGAGAAACGATATGCTTGGTCAAACCGACCAGACAAGCGACAAATTCTAGCAGCACCCCAAAGACTCTCAGCACGCCACGGAGCTGCTTGAAATGCTTGAAAGTACGCAGCAACAATATCATCAATACTGTGCTTTAAAATTTCTCGGATTCGACCAACTTGAAAAAGACTGTAGAACACCTCTTCGTTCCATCCACCAAGTTGTGCTCGTTTGGTGTAGGCTTCAAGAGACTTTTCCCATTGCTGAGAATCTCGATAAGACTGTGCCATATAGAAATGGTAACGGTTAAAGTCTTTTGGATCAACTTCTCCCTTGAGTGCTTCTTCAAACGCATCAGCATCGTCTGCATATTTTTTAGGATTCTGCGAACGAGCACCGTCTTGAATAGGAGTATTTGTAAAACCCTTAGCAAAATCACGAGTTTCTACCGTGTCGTGACAATCCACATACTCGTGCAAAACGCCACGATAATAAAACTTCTTTTTGTTTGATGTTAGTTGTGGTCGGTGATACCGAGTGTTGCCGTAAAACGCAAACACATTGTAAAGATCGGCAGTTAAGTTTTGCTTGAATGCGTCAGGATCAAAACCTGTGTCAAACACAAGAACTTCGTCGGAATCAATCATAAGGCAATAATCTGCATCAGTTTTATAGGCAAGTTCCAATGCTTCGGTTCTATTCGTTCCGAAATTTACCCATTTACTTTCGTGCAGTTCGCCAGGAATTCCTACATTGTCAAAAAACTTTTTGATCTTTTCTTTTGTATCGTCAGTAGAACCTGTGTCTACAATGACCCAAGAATCAATTACTGGCAACACAGATGCCAAGCAACGCTCAATAACTCTAGATTCATCTTTAACAATCATGACCAAAGTAACTTTTTTAGTAGCAACTGTATCACTATTTGCCATTGTATTCTCCATATTGTAATTGGCGGATCGCTAGTATTTAGTCAGAAACAAATCAATGATTATGAAATTTTTCGTTTTCTTTGTATAAATCGTCGTGAAAATCATCACGAGTAAACCGTTCCATCAATTCTTTTGAATTAACTCGTTTACGATTTTTTCTATTTTCTGATTTTTTATTTTTTCGGGAATGCTTGTCTTCCCAATCAGTATAGTAATTATCTTTTTTACTCATCCCAAACAGTCCTTTAAGAACCAACAGGAACACGAACTGGCTTTAGGAACATACCAGGGTATGCTTTTTCTGCCAAATTCTTAGAAACAACCAATAAGTTTTTCTTGATTACTTGTTCCAAAACCGATGCTTCTTTGTTTCCAAGTGCTTCTAGCATCTGAATCAGCAATACATTTTTTCGGGAATCGTCAATATGAGCATCTCGTGCAAACATATAAAATCGTTTGTGCTCAGAATACAAAGTTGTCATAGTCAACCCTTCAGGGGCTTGATCAGGAGTGTACGGAGGAATTTTATCTGTGAAAAAAATAATTGTGGGATCGTGAGCCCATCGCAACACATCTTCCATTGCAGGAGAATAATTTGCACGAAGAATATTGATTTTTTTATCTTCGGTATCTGCTGCAGCAACTAAATCTAAAATTTCACCTACCATAAGTTTCATTGTATTGCTCCCGTTAGCGGTTTCATAATTATATAGTATGTAGCATACTAATTCTATTTATACACAGTCAAGATGACCATTTCTGAATTTGTTCTACCTATTGCAGTTTTTTCTTCTGTCTTTAACCCATCAAATGCGGTTTTAAACGCACGAATGCCAATGTCCCCCTTGATGGATTGTAGGAATACTTTTGGTTTTCTAACCTTTTTTGATTTGCTGTCTACCGCAAATCCTTTAATAGTAGTGCCTTGAACATCTAATCCATCGGCAGAGTCTGCTTCTAACAAAACAATATCTCGTTTCTTTGTATCAAACAATACGACTTTGCTTGCTCCAACAATACGAGAAGGATGTACAGATTCAATACCAAGTTCCGTGTCAGACTTTTTCCACTTCATTTTTGTTACACGATCAATAGGAGAAGTTCTGCGTTTTGGTTTGCGAACAGTAAAGGTTTTTACCTTTTTAACTCCACGAAAAGCAGTAACAACAGACTGAAGCCATTCTTGGTATCGTCTAATTGTACCCTTTTTAAACATAGAGTACCCTTCCTTTAATTGATCGTCTGCTTCTCCACTTAACAGGATATTAACTTCGTTCAGTTGTCGAGTAAACCAATCTGCAATAAAGGTAGACAGCATTGGTTTTATCTGATGAGTTTTAATAAACTCTTCAGGACTCCATTCAAATTTTTGTTCACTTAAAATACAGTCCACCATTACTTCAAGTTTTTCTATAAGTTCGCATACCTGTTCTCTTACATGTTCACGAACTCCCACCTTAGGAACAGCAGTTGCTTGTTGCTTTACGGTTTTGCCTTTGGTAACAAGGTACGCAACACATTTTTTCAAATTTGCAACCTGTGCAGGAACAAGAGGCGCACCCAAGTTAATCATTCTTGCTACATGACCCACAGACATACCTAGAGGCAATCCGTCCACTGCATCAGGTCGTATTTTAACATCTCCCAACTTTTTAACAGAATTTATATTTGCAGTTGGATACTTGTTCTTAACCATCCACTCCACAACCCACTTTTTATGGTCTGCTTCGTCGGACTGATGGTGATACCAATTGTTTGCTTTAATATAGTGCAGGGACACTTTAGGGTCTTCTGACAAGAGTGTTGTCAAATGATCCCAAGTGGGTTCGTCGCCTGATCCTGAATAGTACGCTTTTTTATTTTTAGACATGGTGGGATAATAACACAATAAAATTTATTGTCAACACTTGACAAAATACATTTGTTGGTTATAGTGTGTATATATCACAAGCAAGTCGGACAGCATGTTGCTAGCCACTACTTGTATTTTAATTTTTAGGAAGAACAATGAACGAAGCAAAAGTAAACCTAACTCCAGGTTCCAAGGTATGGGTTCGTAGTGTTAAAAAGGTGGGAATGGTAATTCGAGTGGAGTGGGACAGACACTACGGCCCTCAGTATTTGGTGTCTATTCACGATGCCGAGAACATTGAAGACACCCATCCATACATACAGCGTTGGTTCAAGTCTAAAGATGTAGAACCGACTGCGGTCAGCAACCCAAGACCTCGTTAATCCACATGCCATTATACGAATATCAATGTAGTGCGTGTAAACATCTTTGGGATGATATCTATACTATTGCAAAACGAAATCAGCCAACAAAGAAACCGTGTCCCAAATGTGGTAAGAAAAAAGTTGTTAAATCGGATGCTAGTATTCAAATTATTGATGCTGTTCGTTTAGGTATCACACGACCAGATCATGGATTTAAAGATGTTATATCTAAAATTAAAAAGGCACACCCTAGAAATACAATGAGAGACTATTAAAATGAACAGTAAACTAAAAACAGCAGAACTAGACGGTATGGGCAGATTTTACCAGTCTCCAACAAACGGTCATTGGTATCCATCGGTTACCACTATTACAGGATTCGCAAAGAAAGAATTTTGGGCAAAATGGCGTGCAGACCCTGCAAACATGAAATCTAGTCAGGACGCAATGCGTAGAGGTACAGATATGCACACACTTATTGAGAATCATATTGACGGCAAACCCACAACAAGTTCCTGCACAAGAACGCAGACCTTGTTTGAGCAGATGATTCCTAACATCAGCAAGATTAACAAGGTGATTGCACAGGAAACTCAACTGTGTTCTGACAGTTTGCGTATGGCAGGTCGTTTTGATTGTATTGGAGAGTACGAGGGAGTTCTCTCTGTAATCGACTTTAAGTCAGCAAAATCTTTCAGAAAAACAGATTGGATTACCAACTACTTTGAGCAAACCGCTGCATACTCGTATATGTGGTTGGAAAGCACAGGAGTTCGTGTTCCACAGGTTGTTATTCTGATTTCTGCAGAGGACGGTACGACTCAGGAATTCAAAAAGAATCCTGATGACTATAAGACAAAACTAGGTGACTCTATCAAGAATTATTGGTCGCATAATAATTTCAAAGAACTACAGGAGAAGATCAATGCAATGGTTGAGCAGACTATTTAAAAAAGAAGAAGTTGTACCAGAATCTGAACAAACGGTTTTAGAAAGAATTGGTGCAGGAAAGCATGTTATTCGTATAATGATACAGCAACAAGAATACACTCTTGTGCTTAACGATGAGGAATTTTCTAACGGTATTCTTCGTGGCAAAAATGTAGTAAGTGTACCAAGAGAAGAAGAATAAAATGGGATCAATACTAAGTTTGCAAGCAGATTTTTGTCGTCAAGTAGAAGAATTGTATACTGCAAGAAAAGACACTACTTACATGGAAGTCATTATTGATCTGTGTGAGCGTCACGGCATTGAGCCAGAAGCAGCAGCAAAACTACTAACAAAACCTCTAAAGGAACGAATCAAAGTAGAAGGTCAACGAGCAAACATCTTGAAAAAAGGTTCTAAACTTTTCTAATGAGACCTTTTGAGGTATACCAAACATTTCTTACCCTGAAGGCTCATTTCAGAAACAATGGGTTTGATTTTCACCGTTTCGGCAAAGTTAAAGTTTTACCTGAAACTTTTGAACGAAGAAAAGATCGGTACTTTTTTGAAAAGTTATCAAAAAAGTATTCAGGTGACGAATTAGTGGAATTTTTACTGTCTCAGTTTTTAGTAAATAAAAAATGGATTGGTGATATGCTGTCTGAAGAAGCAACCGAGGCACACACTACTAGAACCCGACGCGTCCAAAGTCTTCAGTACCATATCAAGACTGAAATTAATCAGTTGTGGACACTGTGTAAAGAAACTCCTGATAAATTTAATAATATGTTTACTCCTGTAGACGGATCGTATGCTCCTATTTTTAAATATCTAATGGAGAAAAGAATAAGTCCTGAAACTTTTGTGGTTTTAGACGATATTCTTCAGTTTACAAAAAGTTGGAATACGGCAGGAGATCCTATTTGGGAAGAAATAGGCATTCCCATTTTAAGATACGCTCCCTTTTTGCATCTTGAATCTCGTCGGGACGAACTGAAAAAAATTATTGCAGAAATCTTAACAAAAGACTTGCATTCCACAAAATAAAGAGTATACTGTACTCTTAGTTCACTAATACTTTTAATACCTCGTAATACGAAAGGATACTATATGGCTGGATTTTCAGATATGAAGAAGATGAGTAACAATTCCGTTTCTAGTTTAAGCAAGGAATTGGAGAAGATTAACGAAACAAAGTCCTACAAGGATGAACGCGTTTGGGCACCAGAACGAGGCAAGGACGGCAATGGATTTGCTATCTTGCGTTTTCTGCCAGCAACAGAAGGCGAAGATGTTCCGTGGGTTCGTATGTTTAATCACGGATTTCAAAGCAAGGGTGGATGGTATATTGAAAACTGCCCAACTACTCTTGGTTTGAAGTGTCCTGTGTGTGAAGCAAACAATGAGTTGTGGAATAGTGGTGTAGAATCCGACAAGGAAATTGCACGACAACGCAAACGAAAACTGTCTTACATCAGCAATATTATGGTTATCAGTGATCCTGCTAATCGTGAGAATGAAGGCAAGGTATTCTTGTTTCGTTACGGCAAGAAGATTTTTGATAAGATTAGTGATAGTATGCAACCAAAGTTTCCTGGCGAAGAACCAGTAAATCCGTTTGACTTTTGGAAGGGTCAAAATTTCAAGATGAAGATTCAAACGGTTGCAGGGTTTGCAAACTATGACAAAAGTGAGTTTGATTCTCCTAGTTCTCTGCTTGATGGCAAGGACGACTTGCTTGAGAAGGTTTGGAAGTCACAATACAAGTTGCAAGAACTTGTTGGCAAGGATAAGTTCAAGTCTTACGATGAGTTAAAGGATCGGTATCATACCGTTCTGACTACTGAAAGCAAATCTGCAAAACGAGCAGAAGACGCAGAACCTGTCCGTGAGAGTCTGAGTGAGAAGTTTCGCAAGAAGGAAGCAGCAGTTGTTCCTTCTAAGAAACCTGTCGCACAAGAAGACACGAGTAGTGAAGACGACACACTTTCGTACTTCCGAAAGTTGGCAGAAGAGGATTAATTATCCTGGTGGTCTTAGACCAATTTGCAACGATACTTTGGTAGGATCAGTGTGACCCGATGAAATTATCGGTAACAGATTAGACCCACCGCCGGAATTGCTACTGTTTACAACATTATTATTGTTGTTTACAATAGTATTTCCGGCGAGTTGTGGGGTGAATCCTGTTTGCTTATCAAAATATTCTACAGAACCATTATTGGTGTTTGCGTATTGCATTGTTTCTGCTTTGGGTGCGGAAAGCATAGAAACAAAATCATTACCTATAGATTTTACGCTATTTAATTTTGAGGAAATATCAATTCCTTTTGCGGCCGCAAATCCACTCTTCAATCCGTTTTCCGCAGCTGCTACAAGATTTCCTATCTTTTTGCCGTCTAGCATACCTGCACCATTAGAGGAAAGTGCATCGGTTATTAGATTTAGCATTCCTGATGCTTCTGTTTTAGTCATGTCGTAAAGATCTCTTACAACCTCTTGTGCTTTTTCCATACCAGAAATTACACCAGATTTCACTGCAGCCTGCATATCTTTTTGATTTTTCTTTTCTAATTCTTGCTTTTCTCGTTCTTGAATTGCTAATTTTTCTGCTGCTTCTTTTTCTTTTGCCTTTGCTTTATCTGCGGTGCTACCACCAAAGTGTTCAATTTTACTCATACCAAACCAACTAGCTGCTTTATTAATCCAATCAACCAAATAATTTAAAACAGTTAAAAGTGTGTCTTCCACTTTATTGAATACACTTTCAATAACATATGAAATCATTTCTACTGCTGGTAAAATTACCATTGTAAACAACCAAGACAATCCTTGAAATGCCTTTTTTACCACATAAAATAAACCCACTAAAACAATACCAGCAAGAACAAGCAAAGGTTTAATAATAATATCCCAAATAAACCGCAGGTAACGAATTACAGGTTTGGCTATAGCAAATACTATGTCAAGAAATGCAGACAAGAATTCGGCAACTGCTCCTATTAAAGGTTTAACCGCATATTCCCATATCATCATTAGTGTGCCACCAAGCCACATTGCAATATCAAGCAAAAAATCAAATATAGGATCAAACCATTTCATGATTTTTTCAAAATTAAACATAGTGAGTGCTATTACTCCACCAATAGGCCCAAGCAGCGAAGAGAAAAATTGAGTGAGTATAAACACAATCATTCCCATAATTGCTTTTACTGCTTCTCTAAAAGTTCCGTGAAATATTCTGTGAAAGAAATCAGGAAGAGATTTAAAAATATTTAAAACCCCGGCAAACGGCCCAAGAATCCCACCAACCACAAGACCAATTTTGCGAAAAGCATTAAAAGTAGAAAAAATTCCACCTAAAAATCTATCTGCAACCGAAAACAGCTTTCCTGTTCTTGTGTTTAAGAAAGAATTTAACATAGTAAAGGGTTTCAATAAAAATGCTGCTGCAGCAGTGAATTTATTTCCAATCGTCTTAAAATAAGGCAATATAAATCTCACAGCAGATCCAATTTTACTTATTGCTCCCCGAAAGAGGACTCCAATTGTATAAAGCAAATCTCCAACTCTTCTGAGAGGACTGCCCAAAGCGCGTCCAAATAAACCTGTAACCTTAGCAAACCCTCTTACTATAGAAGGACCTATTGTATTGATTAGTCTACCTATAAAACCAGCAAAGCCCCTTTCTCCAATGATTACTGCCAATATAAACCTACCCATAGCTGCTTGTATTCTATTAAAAACACTAGACAATCCCATAAATTTCATATTGAACCAGACAAAAGCATTTCCAAGTTTATGTATTGGGCCTCCGCTGCCAAATACCAGTTTTAAATTTTTGTAAATGTTTACAAAAAACTCACCAGAAAACATTCTTCCTACTTCTCTTAACTTGAGAAACTGCGCTTGTACAACACCAACAAGCAGACCAAGAATTACAGCAAGAGGAATAAACAATACCTTAATCATAAACACTATAATATGACCTAACGGCCCCAACAAATCAGCAACAATTTGTAATAAAGTTCGGTGCTTTGTGTTTTTAATAAGAGTATCCATATCCTTGTTGATACTCTTAAATCCGTATTCTAATATAGGTTTGGTTGGGTCAAATTTGGCGGAAGAAATTATCTTTTTCACACCATCTTGCTCGTTTTCGTTTGCAATTCTATTTAATTTTATAATATCTCTGTTTTGTTCGTAAAATTCTAAATCTCTTTTTTTCTCGTCTACTGATAACTTTAAACTCTTTTTAGCAACATCTGTTAATTCTTCGTCAGTAAGATTTGCAAGCTCAGAAGATTGAGATTTAAGAATCTTTTTAATATCTTCTAACAACAAATTATTGTCTTCGGAAGATTCAAGAGACTCTATATCATATTGCTTTTGTGCAGTATAACTAGCAAACCAAGTGTCAAAATCCAACGCATCTCCACTAGAAGATTTCATAAACTCTGCATTAGATTTTTGAAAATCTTTTATAACAGAGGTCAGTCTATCAAAAGTTTGGATTCTTTCTTTCTGACCAATACTTGAAAGGGATGCAGGTTGTTCACCTCTTGCTATTCCTGCTTTCATGTTTTTTAACACATCAGAAAGATCTTGTATTTTGTCTTGAAGCTGTTTGCTTACATTTGCTTCATCCTGTGACAGTTCTTTGCCAGACTGTGTTAATTCTTCGTATTGTTTTGTTAATTTATCAATTGTATCAGTCAATCCCTTAATGGTATTGTTCTGAAGAATTTGAGCCTGCTTTAATTCTGCATTCATTGCAGCATCATTGACGCGAGCATTTTCTGGTGCACCGCCAGGGGTAGCATTGGGTCCTGTGTTAAAATCTTGCGCCATGTATTATTAATGCTGTGGTGTAGTCTATTTCTTGAATTGGGCAGGATCTAAATCTCCTCCACCAATTCCTCCCTGCTGTTTCTCATTCTCCGCTTTAACATGACTAATCACCATATCAATATACAATCTTCGTTCCCACGGTAGCATATTTTCTAAATCCGACAGAGAATACTTATGATGCTGCATTAGTGCGAAATTGCTTTGAAACATATTCGCCAGATTGTCGTGCATCATACTTACTGAAAAAAACTTTGAGCACCCTTTAGCATTACCTCCGATTCTTTATTGCACTTTTTGCAAATAACTTTTATTTCTTTTTGTAGAGACGGCATCAATTCAAAAAACGACATTATCTTCTTTAAAGACGATTGTGATAACTCATCTAAAAAATTCAAGACCTCTTGTTTTGTGAAATCCACAGTGTTGTAAACTTGCTGTCCGTCATAAATTTTGTTAATACAACTTGCCACAAAATCCATAACAGCAGTATTGTCTTCTTTTTTCTGCGCCTGAGAAATTGTTACCATGTCATCGTAAGTTGGATAACGCATCAGAACACCGATTGTTTCTGTAAGGGCAATCCTGTTTGTAAACTTAGGGTGGAAACTTACTTCTACATCACTCAAGTCAATAGTTGTAGGACAGTTGGTTTCGCATTCGCTGCATTTTACTCCAACTTCTACCGTTTCTCCTACAGACTTAGATCGCAATTTAAGAAACAAATATTCAATATCAAACGAAGCAAGTGAATTTACATCCACCTTACCAAAGGTGCAATTTTCAATTGCTTGCTTCATTGCACGAATTTGTTCTTTTTCGTTTTTGCTTTCGTTTGCTAAAAGCAGAATTTTCTCTTCTTTTACAAGAAAAGGACGATATTCTATTTGTTGTCCACTAGAAGGAACAGTGAGTGTATATTTCGGTACAGCAATTGTTGGCAGACCCATAATCAATTCTCCTTAGGTTGTGTCATTACTTTGTATTTATATGCCTTTGAAGAGGGCAGAAGTGTTAATACCTGAAGTCAGCAAATTGTTCATAAACACATTGGCACTTCCTGCATTTGGTGGGACTGACGGATCTTTGCTAGGAACAATGTATTTTTCGTAATTTGGATTGCCGCCAGCAATTTTAGCACCAAGAGGTTCTTTAGCAAGAAAATTGCCCATGCTTTGTTCGTATGCGGAATTTTCCAATTCTTTCTGTAACCCCTCTCCTGACAATGCTTTTGCTTTTGTAAAAGTTCCACTCTGTATGGTATCCATCATGGAATCTGCTGCTGCCTTGAGTGCATACTTGTAGTCGTCTGCCCAATCCTTATACGGAACAATTTCACGGTATCCAAAGGTAACATTAGATATTAAAACATTATTTGAAGAACTGTGCTGAACTTGATTCATACCAACAACCTTTGGATACAATTCACTCAGTCGGATTCCATACAGTTCACCAGTATCCAATCTGTCCAGCATTTCTCTAAAGTTTTTAACATTATTTGGCAGAATAACAAGAGTTAACGAACAATTTCTTGCATAATCATTATAGTATGCTGCCTGACGAGAAACTGGATCTACAATCGACCTTTGCCATGCACGAAAAAAAGTGTATTCGTATAGATCTGTTCCGCAATTAAATTGAAATGCAGGATCTGCACTAAACACCTGAGATTGAGGAATATTTCTTTTAGGGCCAGAAATAGACATTTCTGCTGTGGAAAAACCAGAGTCTGGTATGGTAGCAGACAAGCAATTCATGGATAATCGTTCGTTTTTGGTTTCCATTAAAGCAGCAGCACTTGGAACTCCTTGAAACAAAACACAGTATCTGTTGGGACGCATAAATCCCATCCACCTAGCGTATCCAACCATTTCCTCAATAAAACCCGCACCTTGATTTGACCCTAAAGGAGACACCCGCTGTCCACTATTAGAATAGTCTGCTGCAAGAAGATCTTGAAATTTAGGAAAATTAAATGAAGAACCGAACGCGCTCATGTGAATATGTCTTTCTGCTTATTGTGAAGATGCCCACCTAAACACTTCTTCTCTTGATGCTTTCATGAATCTATCTATGGGTAAAAACGGAACAACCTTCCAGTCTTTAGGAAGCACTCGAACTGCTCCGCTTATGAATTGTTTAAAATAATATCGTTTTATCGTACCATGAAGATATTTATTGTTTTTTAATGCTGTATACTCCAACAAGAATTTTGCCGTTTTTGTTTCGTACCAATTGCTTCTGTCTGCAAAATCTAACAGCAAATTTAAGAATACTGCTCTGTGGTAGTATCTAAGATAGTGTAGGTTTAACCCTAAAAACCCACCAGGAGTTGGTTTTAGTGCTATAGCAAGAGGAAACATGTCGTAAAACGGCAAAATATTTTTAGTTTTAGGATTGTATGAGAAAAAATACATGTTGCCTGGACTAATAGAAGAAGCAGACACTGCGTCTCTAAGAATAGAGGTACGACTAATGGGCCCTACCGAGTTTAGGTGTTCTCCTAACCAATGCGTTGCTGTGCGTGTAGCAATATCAATATTTTCAAATTTAAATTTGCGAAGAATAGCTCCTACTTCTTCTTGACTCATGGTGCGTTTCTTTCTTTTCCTCGACCAAATATGTCTTTTTCGGTCAAAACCTTAAATTTCCACCCACGAGCCTCGCAGAATTTCTCTGCAGCTTCCCATTTGCTGCTGTTTATAATCCAGTCTCGCATCTCGTTTATTTTTGCTCTAGTCATCTTTTTGTTGCCTAGTTCAGGTTTACTTGTTTTGTTTCTAGGTTTAATTTCAATCAGCATGCACTCTTCTTTGCCTTCAGCCGTCATAGTTTTCACCCAAAAGTCCACATAGTATCGGTGAGGTTTGTTGTCAAGAGGAGACCAATAAGGAACTACTACTTCTTCAGACGACCAACCAACGATAGATTCGTTTAAATCACAGTATTGCATAAAGCGCCGCTCCCACAACGATCTATAAATACAGTTGGTGGGATCGCCTTTATATTTGGTGGGATTCTTGGGTTTATAGAATCCTTTATATGATCTGAAGGTTCCGATAGGAGTATCCTCTCTTTTTTATATTTAGTAAAATATTATCTAAATACAATAAGCAAAGGAAAGGCAAAATGTCTATGTTAAACACATTTAAACAGAGGAAACTAATATGAGCGCAGCAGACGACTTGCAAATTCAAAGAATGATGGCTCATGACCAGGCCCTTAAAAGTCCAACATTAGGAAATCCTGGCGATGGCCCCTCGTTAGCAGGTTCTCTAGAATCTACTTATACCCCACAACAGTTGGAATCTTTGCGAGCAGAGTCGGCAGCAAACTACAGAGCATCTAGAGCAGCTCAAGCAGGAGCTCCACCTTCTGGTAGTAATAGTAAAGGGTTGTCCAAGACAGTAGGATACGATGCAGTTGGTACGGAATCTGGCAACAAATCAAATCCAAACAGCGCAGTAACTCGTTTTAGTGAAGAAGATACGATTGCCATGATGAAGACGGATGAATATCAGACCACCGCCATGGAGGTTATGGCTCATCAAGAACAACTTAAGAGAGATATTGCAAGGTCAAACAGGACAGAAGGTCAGAATAGAATTCTAGTGTATCCTGAAGATCTAGGAGTAAATCCAGAACTACAAAATTATATGCAATTTGAAATGTACGAAACTAGTGGTGCAAGTTTGGTCTCCAACACCTCATCACAGTCAGATAAAATTATTCCTAAAATTAATTACGGTAATTTTAATTATGATATAGAAAAACTTAGAACTAACATAAACAATCATGGAGCAGTTACTCGTGCTGCAGCAGTTTCTGTTTCTGGAGGAATCGCCGGTGCTGCTTCTTTTGCTACAGGTTCTGGTCTTGTGGATTCTGCCGCATCAATGGGAGTGGCAGCATTTAACTCAAATTCACTAATTCAATCGGGAGCATTTAGCACAATGGCAAAATCGGTATGGGAAAATTATGGAGAACCAACTGCAAATACAGGAATGGGAGATTTTTCGTTTGTTGCAGAAACTACAGGAATGACTACTGCAAACAAAAGAATTTCAGAAACAATACTTCTATACCTACCAAATAACCTAAAAACTTCATACGGAGTAGAGTACACAGAAGATGATTTTGGTGCATTGGTAGAAACACTTGGTGGGCTAAAAGGTATGGGCAGGACTCTAGCAAATATGGTGGGTGCTTCTTCTCAGGGAGAAAACTCAGGAGCATTGATGCGCGCAATGCAGGAAACCTACGCCAGACGAGCTTTGGCAAAGGCCAGTACATCTTTAGGAAAAATGGTAGGAATGGATGACTTAAAGTTGGATAAGGTGTACGCAGCAACCTCTCGCAAAGTTCAAAATCCTTTTGCACTTAATTTATTTAAGTCTGTAAAAAGAAGAGTGTTTGAGTTTTCTTTTCGATTCACACCAAGATCTCGTCACGAAATGTTAGAAGTTCACCGCATTATAAGAGATTTTAGAAAGTACGCATTACCTAAGCGATCTGAAGATTTGGCAGGAAGGTATTTGGATTATCCTGCAGAATTTAAAATTAAGTTTTTTCATAACGGAGTTGAAAATGTTTTTTTACCTAAAATTGCACGGTGTGCCTTGAAAGATATAAGTTTAACTTACGGTGACGAACAGTTTACCACCTTTGCACCTGAACCTGGATTGGGTGCGTCACCAACAAAAATAGACATGAGTCTTACCTTTGAAGAGTTGGAAATCCTAACTCAAGACAGAATAGATCAGGGGTATTAAAAATGAGTTATTTTTCAAATTTCCCCATTACTTCTATAATAAGAGATGCCAACGAATTAACTGTTGTTCAAGCAAGAAATATTTTGGTTAGAGCAAAATTTTCAAATTATATTAAAGATAACGATAGTTTATTTGATGATTATTTAATTTCTGATGGTGAAAAACCAGAAACCTTAGCACACCAAGTATACGGAAGAGCAGATCTTCATTGGATAATACTCTTGTTTAACGAGATGATAAATCCTTATTACGATTGGCCCTTATCACAGAGAGAATTGGACAGTCAATTAGATTACAAATATCCTGGAATTGCAGTTTATGTTTCTGATACTTTTGTCTATTCGGATGGAGCAAAAGCAGAACTTCCAATTTTAAACACAGAACCTGTTTTAACAGAATCTACCACCGCAATTATAGGAAACACAACGGTTACTGCCTTGTCGTATGATCCTTTGTTTGGCAAGATGGTAGTAACAGGCTATACAAACACAGGAACTCCAACAACCGCAAACGATACAATAAGTTTAACAAACAGCAACGGAATAAAAATAAAAACTAAAATTATATACACAGAAGAAAACAAAACATCATTGCATCATTTTGAAGACAAATACGGAAACTGGTTAGACCCTAGAGGAAGAATCAATCCTATATCTGGTGGAGATGCAACGGAACGAATAAAAGTGTATACTTCTCCCCTAAAATCCACAATTGCTTCGATTGGAGAGGTATCAAATTACGATTACGAATCGTTTTTAAACGAAAGAAAAAGAAACATCTCTTTGCTAAAAGCAAAATATGTAAACAGTGCATCAAAAGAATTTTCCGACTTATTCAGATAAACAATAAATGGACGCGCCAACTACTGATCCTAATTTGCTAAATCGTCCAGGCGATATTGTTATTGAATCTGTAAATCTTTTGATTCCTTCTGCAGCAGCAGGAAAACCAGAAGAAATTAGTTTAAAAGACTTTATTTATTCAGTAGAAGTTTACGAAGATATTTTTTCAAATAGTCTATCTGGATCGATAGTATTTGGAGACGCACTGGCGTTGAAAAATCATTATATTATAATGGGCAACGAGTCTATTCGGATAACTTTTTATACTCCTGGACAAGAAAATCAGCAACAAAACAAAATAGAATTGGTTTTTAGAGTCTACAAATCACACAGCACAGAAGCATCCGATAAAGCAAAAATAACAACCATAGAATTTGTCTCAGAAGAATTCTTTTTTAACACCACTACAAAATTCTCAACTGCGTATAAGCAAAAATCATATTCGGATATGGCAAGTCAAATATTTGATCAGCACATATGGAAAGCAAAGCAAAACGATAAAAATTATCTTAACAAAACAGTAAAATTTTGGGTTCCAGTTCCGTCTGAAGGAACAAATAAAAGCGTGGTGTTTCCGTGGTGGTCTCCGTTTTACGCAATCAATTGGTTGGCAAATAAATCTTTTTCCTCAATAAAAGAAAATAAATGTGCAGATTACCTGTTCTTTCAACATTTGAATGGAACTTATGTATTTGCTCCTCTATCTTATTTTAAAGGCCTACCCAAAACTGCAACTTATCGGCAAATACCCACAGACAAACAACGCGACAAAACAATGTTTGATAATATTACAGAACTAACAGTGATTTCTTCTAACGATAAAATGCAGGATGTTGCTACAGGAGTTTACGGATCAATACTGAATACCTTTGATATACACAACAAAAAAATGGAAGGTTCTATATTTGATTATTATAAAGAATTTTCCTCTAGTCAACACATCAACAAGCATCCTCTTGTTTCTCCAAACACACACCTTTACGGAAATCCTTTAGCGTATAAAAAAATTCTGCCGAAAAATTCAAACAGATTTTCTGGTATACCCGACAACGAAGAGCACGAAAAATACGCACTGCTTCGTCAAAGTTCCATGAATCAAATGAATTGTATAACTCTTCAATTAAAAGTTCCAGGAGATTCTCGTAGACGAGTAGGAGATATTGTTGAATTAAAAATAACCTCTCCTGAAGACATTAGTAAAAAAGCACAGCAAAACGAAGATTTTGGAATGGACAGATACTTGTCGGGTCTTTACATGATAACCAAAATAAATCACTCATTTTTTCACCAAGATTATGATCTTATATTGACTGTTACAAAAGACTCTTATGGGTCTCCTATCACGGAGAAAACCAATGGGTGATAATATTCATGATCAAATGGGAAAGAATGGTTTTGTGTGGTTTCACGGAATAGTGGAAGATGTACACGATCCTTTAAAGATGGGAAGAGTTCGTGTTCGGTGCTTTGAATACCACAATTTTGACAAACAACTACTTCCCACAGAAAATCTTCCTTGGGCAACTCTACTACAACCAATAAACAGTGCAGCATCCCACGGTAAAGGAATTTCACCAACAGGTCTGCTTACAGGATCGTGGGTAATTGGATTTTTCCGAGACGGAGTAAATTGTCAAGATCCTGTTATTATGGGGTCGTTTGCTGGTATTCCAGAAGACACAAAAGAGCCTGATGTCAATCGACTTGCTCGTAATCAAAGCATTGAAAAAACAATAGTTCAAAGTAAAAAAAAGGAAAGACTAAAAGGAGTACAGACTGCATTACATCCAGGAATAGTTTGGGATGAAAAAGAAACAGCGTATGCAGCACAGTACCCAAAAAATCATGTTCTAGAAACAGAATCAGGACATATTATTGAATTGGACGACACCCCAAGTGCCGAAAGAATAGGAATATACCACAAAGCAGGAACTTGGATAGAAATACATCCAGACGGATCTCGTGTTCAAAAAACAAAGGGAGACGATTTTGAAATATCTCTATCTGACAAAAAACTATTTGTAAAAGGAAACTGCTTTATGAATATGGAAGGTGCTATTACCACCTTGAAAGCAGGAAAAGATTTTTACATTGAAGTAGGTGGAGATGTTCGTATGTTGGCTAGGGGTAATGTGGTTATGGAAACTGGTAAAAATTTTGAACACCGAGTTCACGGAACTTACACTGTTGCCAGTGACGGAAATATGGCGTTTGTTGCTCCTCGAATAGATTTCAATCCTCAAGGCGTTGCTGTTGCTCAAGCGTCTACTCCCGATTTATCGTCAGGAAAAAATCCTGCACCCCTATTGGGAAAAGCAGGAATTGCTACAGGAAGCCCTATAAATCAAGAAATTATAAAGGGCAAAGTTATAAGTACGGATTATATGAAAGGTTTGTGTCCCGATACAGGAGGACTACAAGCAGGTGCATTTGCTTCTGCGGTGTCCTCTGCACTAAGCACACCACCAAAGTGGCAAGAGTTACAAAAAGTAGCAGTAGAAACAGGAGTATCCACAGCATTGGTTTCTGCAGGATTACCTTCTGGTGCAGCAGATTTGGTGTCTGTGGATGCAGCAAACTTATTGCCTATTGAGGAAATACAGAGTAATGTTGGAGCCAGCATTGCACAGCAATTAAAAGAGATGTCGGATCTAGAAACCGCAACAAATGTGGACACGGCTACACTAAATGCTGCAAATACGGCACAAACCAATCTAAACAGCAATCTAAATCAAATTGTGTCGCCTGGAGCAGTTAAAGGAACAAACGAAGGATTTCCAGTTTTGGGTCAGGAAGTTGGAGGGTTTGAAACTAGCGTTCGCAGCGAAGCAAGTGGTATTGCCAACAGTTTAAATATTCCTTCAGGTAGTGTCGGTCCTGTTCCAACTGGTCTAAGTTTAGAAACCATTTCTTCGGTAGGTAGTGGTGCTTTGTTGAGTGGTGCGTTAGGATCGGTGGGAACTGTGGTGGGAGGAGCATTTGCAGGAGTATTGGCGTTTGTTAATCCTGCAGCAGCACTACAATCGGTACAGCAAGGAGCAAATGTCGGAATACTAACAGTTCCTTCTCCGTCTTCATACGCATCAGGTACACCACAAAGCACAACCAATCTTAGTGCAACTCCTTTGCCTCCTGTCGCGGCAGGTATAGCAGGACAATCCATAGCAGACACAAATCTAATAAGTATTGGAGCTCCTGCAATACCAACTGAAAGTCTTTATGCAGTTCCTGGCGGTAAAGCAACTGTTATCAATGGATATCCTGGCAGGTCAGATACTGCTAGTGCAACAAAAGGTATTCCTGCAATTCCTATTATTGCTTTTGAAACAGAATTCCCGTCAATGAAACCTGATGCGGTAACCGAAGTAGACGGTGGAGTCTTCTAATGCGTTTTAGAAGTTCTACTTCATTTTCTGCTAGTCCATACGGAACAATTTACGGAAAAGCAGCAGAGTGTACCATTGGAGACGGATCAGAAACCTATGGAAATACTGGTTCGGTTGAATGGGGAGGATGGTTAGGCAAATACCGACATAACGGAATGCGTCCACCTGAATTTTATTATCCTAACGGGCCCTATAACATAAACGGTATTAAAATAGCAGAAGGTGTAGGATGTCATGCAGTAGGAGTAACTGGCTACACCACTTACGGTGCGTCTGGAGGTGCTGCTGGTGAACTTGTAACAGGTTCAGGAGACTATTCAGGATCAAACTGCCTAATCTTATTTGGAGGGCAGGGAGGGGTAAGCAGCACCCCACAAATTGATGTAAACACCAATTTAGGCGCATTCACAGAGTCGCAACGAATTAATAAAACTGAAAGCAGAATCAGATTCCACGCGTATCCGTCACCAGGCCCACCGTCCACCACCGTAACAGGAATCTATTCTTCTGTGTACGAAATACGGTATATTTGCAACGAGTGTTGCGATATACAGTACATGGTTGTTGGAGGAGAGTTTCCCCCAGACCTAATCTTAGATATGGACACAGGAGTTGCTTACGGTGTGATCTCGGAAATGGATTTGCCAGACTCTCCTGGCGACAACAGCAGTAAAGACTACTTTATGAAACGCTGGAAATTACCAGAGGATTATCGTATAAATGAAAAAAATTATGCCACGGTTGGATCGGCATCCGCCTTTGCAAACGGATTACCTGCAAACAACACCGCAAAATTTGTAATACGAGCATTTAACGCAAAAGATCCAAGAGTATTTACCGACAAAGAGTTCTCAATGAGGATCAGCAATAACTGGTCATCAGACAGAGACAGATTGATCCTAAATATCAATAATAAGTTTTTTATTGACGAAAAACCAGTGTCTAACGCAGAATATTTATTAAAAATGAAAGAAAGAGGATACTTCGACTAACATGCCAGGAATTAGCACTCACGGAGATATTTGCAGCGGACACGATTGCCATCCACCTCGTCAGGTGGTTGCGTGGTCGTCTAATGTTTTTGTGAACAGCAAAGGATCACACCGTCAGTACGATGGTCTCGGACCGCATGCAAGAGGGTGTGACGACCACCATCCTGTCCACATATCTATAAGTGTAAAAGGATCTTCTCAGGTGTACATAAACAGTCGTGAAGCAATGAGAATTGGTGATCCTGTAGGGTGCGGATCTGCTATAGCAACAGGCAGTAACAATGTTTATTGTGGTGGAGGTTAACAGGAGTTTTATGATACCTAACACAAATATAGAATTTTGGATGAATATCGGAGTGTCTGCTGCTGCGGTAATCGGTGGAATTTTTGTTGGAGTTTCTTATGTAAAAAATAAGTATGCTCTGTGGACAAAATCTGTGAAAGATCGAAGACAACCACAAGAAGAAGTTATTGATATTAAATCTCCTGCAGAAGGAAAACACAACCATATACACGAAATGTTAACCTCTTTAAGATTTCACACCAATTCCGACAGAGCGCAAATAGGACAATTTCACAATGGTGGTAAATTTTTAGAAGGATCTGCAATGAAGAGATTTAGTATATCTCACGAATCCTGTAGTCCTGGCGTGTCTATGGAGTTTCATTCTATGCAAGGAATTCTTGCTACTTTATTTTGGGACATGATAGAAATATTAAAAGAAGATAATCCTAAAATAAGATTTACACAATCCTTACCCAACGAAACTGTTCTAAAAACTTATAACGAATCAAAAAACATCCAAGCATTTGCACTACTGCCTATTAAAAAAAATGATCTGTATATTGGATTTGTAAAGGTAGATTGGAATGACAAGAACACACTTCCAGACGATCCAGAAGACTGTCTCCGCTTAATGGAGCAATATTCTTCGTTTATAGAACTAGAAATAACAAAAAAGGGATAACCTGTGGCAAGTAAAAATTATTTTACAGATTTAGATTTGGACTTTCTTCCCAATTATGTGGACGGAGATGTTCTTATAAAAATAAACGAAGAAGCAGTAAAAAGAGCTCTCCGTAATCTTATTCTTATACGAAGATACGAAAAACCATTCCATCCTGAAATAACTTCGGGTATTCAAGATTTGCTGTTTGAGAATCCAAGTCCCATTGTATACGGAGTCCTGCAGAGTCATGTTGAAGAACTCATACGAAGATACGAACCAAGAGTAAACGATTTAATGGTGAAATTTTCTACAAACTATGACAACAATGCAGTTGTGGTAAATATAAAATTCACTATAACAAACAGACCAACAATTTTAGAGACTAATATACTTTTAGAGAGGACACGATGAGTAACACAAATCTTAGAATAGATGGTTTGGACTTTGATGCAATCAAAACAAATCTAAAGAATTATTTACGATCACAAACTCAATTTAAAGATTTTGATTTTGAGGGTTCAGGAATTAATATCATTATGGACTTGCTTGCATATAACACGCATTATCAGGCGTTTTACGCAAACATGGTGGCAAACGAAGCATTCTTAGACTCTTCTGTGTTGCGAGCTAGTGCGGTTTCTATTGCCAAACAACTTGGATACACACCTAGATCCACCAAATCTTCTAAAATTTTTCTAGATGTTTCTTTTAACAATGTAACAACAAACACAGGCGAAACTATAGAAGGTCGTGTAAGAAAAGGAAATGCATTTATTAATAGAGGAGATACCTTTAGAGCATCCTTGCCAGGAAACCAATTTTATAATTTTATATCTCTAGACGACTATAAAGTAGAATCTGTTTCTGGTAGTTTTGTTGCAAGGAATGTTAAATGTTACGAAGGAACTTTGAAATCCTATACTTTTGTAGTAAATTCCTTTGACCCTGCTCAAAAATTTATACTACCTAGCAACAATATTGATGTTGATACTATCCGAGTTCGTGTTCGTAAATCGGTCACCGACACTTCTGGAATGATAAACATATGGAACAAAGCAACAGATGTTAATGGTCTAAACGGCGATTCGTTGGTGTATTTTCTACAAGAATCAGAAAATCAAAATTTTGAAATCTACTTTGGAGACGGAATTGTAGGTAAGGCACTAGAAAATAATAATGTTATATCAGTAGAATATTTGCTTACTAACGGAGAAATTGCAAACAACTGTAAGAATTTTACCTATGTTGGGGGTATTCTTGCTCCTTATGCAGAAACTAATACGATTCTAGATCCAACAGGAATTTCCACCTACTCTTTTGGTGGAACACAAGCAGAATCTATCGAATCCATCAAATACTACGCACCACGCAACTATCAAGCACAAGAACGAGCAGTAACTGTAGAAGACTATAAAACCATATTGGTTAGAGAATTTAGTGACACTATTGATTCGTTTTTTGTTTGGGGTGGAGAAGAATCTGATCCTCCTGCTTACGGAAAAGTTTATATTTCAATTAAACCAAAAAATGGATCAAAAATTGGTATTTTAGAAAAAATGGCTATTGAGAAAAGTATTCTTGGTAAAAGAAATCTTGTCACCATTAAACCAGAAATAACAGATCCTGATTATGTGTATTTGGAAATGAGTGCAGTATCTTCATACGATCCCACAAAAACCAACCTTAGTCCAGACGGTTTATCGGTACAGGTGAGTTTAACTGTCAAGGAATTTGAAGCCGCAAATCTAGATAAATTTGGAAGAAATTTTAAAACATCAAAATTGTCTGCTGCCATAGACGCGTCAAACAAATCTATATCAGGAACAAATTTAAGTGTTCAACTTCAAAAACGAATAGAACCCTTTCTTAACAAACCGTCTCCTTACACAATTAAGTTTGGCAACCCATTACTGCACCCGATTCAAGGATACACTCCAATATTGACTTCTACTGCTTTTGGTTATCAGGATGCCACAAGCACTGCTCTAGTCAAACCAGTAGTGGATTCTTATTTGGACGATGATGGTTACGGAAATATTAGAATTTATAAAATTGAAGGAACTGCTAAAATTTACATTAACAGTAAAATAGGCAAGATAAATTATGAGAAGGGAATTTTGACCCTAAATAACTTTAATCCGCAATACATTCAACCAAAAACCGCATCAGAAATAAAAATAACAGTGCAACCCCAAAAAAGTGACATCCAATCTTTAAGAAATCAAATCATTGTTGTCGATTATGATAGATCAAATTTTGCGGTGGAACAAGACGGCATCCCAACAATTAATCAGCAATCGGGAACACCGTTTCCGTATTAAATATGAGCAATGACTAACAACAACTCAAACCCAATCTCTACATTTATAGCAGGACAGTTACCCGAATTTGTTAGGGTGGATCATCCTACCCTTGTTGCATTCCTTACATCTTATTACGAGTGGTTGGATGCAGACAATACTTATTTGCGATCTCCGCAAAAACTAGGAAATGTTGTAGATATTGACAGAACTCTTGACGAGTTTATTGCTAATTTTAAAAATGAATATTTGTTTGGTTTTCCTGAAACTATGGCAGTATCGGATGTAACAAAAAAACCTGTAGACGCAATTAAATTAATGAAAAACATCAAAGGTTTCTACCGAGCAAAAGGTACAGAGAAAACCTATGACTTTCTTTTCAGAATTCTATACGACACTTCTGTGGAATTTTACTATCCTAAAAACGACATTCTAAAGTTGTCTGACGGAAAATGGGTAGTTCGCAGATCTATTAAAGTAGGCAACAACACAGGAAAAACAATTTACGACTCTGTGGGTAGAACCGTAATTCAAAGAAACGATGACGGTGGTATCCTTGCTAGTGCTCGTGTGTTGGATGTTAGTACATATCGAGTAGGCACAAACGATATATCAGAACTGTTTTTGGGTGGTGTAAACGGTGAATTTGTTTCTGGTAATTACGGTATAGAATTTGCCGATGCAGACGGGGTTGTTCGTAAAGAAAATAGAGTATTTTCTGTACTTGGTAAAATTACAATTAATGATGCAGGAACTGGCTATAAAACAGGGGACAGAATTATTTTTACTCCTGCTGCTGGAGACACAGGAGTTCGTGCGGCAGGCAGAGTTGGAGAAGTGGACACAAACGGAAAAATACGCAAATTTATAATTGACAACTTTGGAGTAAACTACAAGATTGCTCCAACAATTACTGTATCGTCTGAATCTGGTACTGGATTTACTGGATCTGTTTCGGTGGGTGGAGTATCAGAGTATGCGGGTTACTACGCAAACAATGACGGCAGACTAAGCACAAACAAAGTAATGCAGGACAATCATTTCTATCAAAATTACTCGTATGTAATTTTAAGTGAAGTAACAATTGATCGTTACAGAGACATTCTTAAACGATTGTTGAATCCTGCAGGCTTAGCATTCTTTGGTAAGGTTCAAATTAAACGGTGTGCGGTTGCGGATCTTCAACAAAGCACTTCTCTTTTTGAGTACGATGTTCCTATTATTGGTCACTATACTCCATATACATTCATAACCAACGACGATTTGTCTCCTTGGTTTTCTGATCCGTATACAGGATTGCTTGCAGGATACGATCCAACGCAACACAACAAGACTATACAAAACGACCTAGACGAGAACGGTACTATTGATTCGGGAGATATATCATTGTCGTTGCTGAACGGCACCACCGCAGAAGAGTATTATAAAAGTATAGGAAATCCTGTAACTTTTTCAAGAGAATTCATGAATCCTTTGGTTGCACTAAAAACTGCAGGATTTCAAAATGCAGATCCGTTTTGGATCATATATCAGCATCCAAACCGTAGAATTCGTGGGCCAGTAGTTGCTAGAATTCCATACGATCTTAAAACAGAATTCTTAACTGATCTTGGAGGAAGAAACCAAATTGGAATGACAGTGACAGGTCAGTCCACAGGAACTACAGGATACTGGATGGAATGGACAGAAGCGTCTACTGCAAACCGAGAGGAGTGGTCAGGAGGATTTACTTCTGGTGAACGATATGTTATGCTGAATTATAATCCTCTTAAAGATTATACACAATCGTATTACCAACCACAAACTGTATCTTTTGCTCCAAACAAATCTAGTCTTGTTCAACCAGGAAAACTGCTGCCTATATTTTACTACGACAATGTGTTTACATACGCAGGTCAAAAGAATTTTGAAAAATTAAGTTCCGACAATTCTAACGAATCACAATTACTTTCTACTAATCCAAGCAATGCAGGAAAAGCAGTAAATTTTGATATTCCCGCTCAATACGAATTTTCTGCTGACGGCAAAAATGTAATAGGAATACTTCCTCCTAGTCAAGCAACCATTCAGACTGGAGGATTGTCGGACACAACCAAGAATTATTTGTCACAAGACCCCAACAAATTACTCACAACACCTGCTGTAGTTCCTCCTCCATTATCTTATAACCATTTTGCTTATTGGGATTCTGCAACAAGTTCGCACTATTTAACTTATCGTTCAGTTACAGGTGGATACGGATTACCGTGCAACAATTGCAAGGAAACTGGACACTTAGGAATAAGTGGCTTGACTGCTACAACTAAAGAAGCAGTTTCTAAAATGGTAAGATCCTTGAGGGGCGAGATACGACCAGATTGGAATGGAATTTCTGGTGGAGGATGGGATAATCTAAACCCATTCCCTGCAGACTATACTGGTCTTATTAGCATGAACACTGAGAGTTGGGATGCTTTATTTTCCGAGTCTGAAGGAATAGCAGATCCAGACAATCCAAATTCTGTGGGTAATTTTATTAGAGATAAAATTTTAATTCCTATGTTTGTTGGAGGAGTCAGTCCAGACGGAACAACTTTTGGAGGATTACAAGAGAATTTTCCAAATGCCATATTTGCAAATTACGGTCATCCAGGCGTAGCACCTAGAAATATTCAGAATTATTATGGATATCCTGGATTCCGAGGAAGAGGCGAATTTGCAAGAGGATCAATAGGAGAAACACTTACTTTACCGTCAGGTCTTACTTACACTTCTTATGCTCCTTCTGCGACTTGTCCGACCTGTGTTTGGGACGGCAGAATAGTTTTGCACTCACTAGATCCAAACAGAGTGGTGGGACAAGCATCTGTAGAAGCAAGAAGAAACCTATACAGCACTGTATATCCAAACCAAGCAGTAGAAAATACAGAGTTTTCTAAAAAACTACACAAAGAAAAATGGTATCCTTTTTGCAAGGCGGTGTCTGGTTGGCAACCTTCTTTCTATACTGCTACTAGAGATTTGGTTTTTGAGAAATTTATCGCAAGCCAAACTATTTCAATGCTGTCAAGTTGGAAAAGTCAAATATTTCAAGAGCAGTCAGACGCAGGAATTGAGCCTACCAAAAAATACATTCTTCCTTTTATCTCTAACAAGGCCTTCACGCAAGGTACTGGTGACGGTGGATACGCTAGAGGCTTAACTTACGGTGCGTATATAACCTCTGTCCAAGATCTTAGTTATTATACACCAAACCAATTTGTAGATTTATATATCGCTCCTTCTCTTTCTGGACAAAGCAAAGGAGCAGTAGACGGTTTTTACATGTGGACAGGCGAGCAAACTTATGCTTGTCAGTTTGGATTAGGAATTAGTATAGAAAATCCACAAACTGTAGAAGTAATGGATGCGAACGGAAATGTTATAGATTGGAAAAAAAATCCATTCACACTAGGACACGGATACGAACCTTATTGGGATTGGAATACAGCATTCGGTAGACCAGGAGCACCCACAGGCGGCAGTCATATTGTAGGAAAAAATGGTACTGCTAGAGTTAGTTGGCGCATTGCGGGAGGTCAATTTAATGACGGTGATCCGTGGCAAGGAGGAGACATTTCTCCTACATGGCCAACATCATCCTCTCCTCTACCCTTAGAAACAAGCAGTCTAATGTACCATTGTCGTAAAAATCTTGTTGCGTATCAAGCATTTTTAGATGGAGTTACTGGTCAATATGCTGCACAATACAACTATCTAGAACCCCACAAATATTCGTATTTAAGTTCCACTTTCCCTACATGGTTTGTGCCAGATACCGATAATCCTGCCGTAAAGGTTTTGGATTGGTCAAGACTTCGTGAATGGAATTTTCGTGTAAAGAAAACATCTAATGACGGAAGGTGGACAATTCCTATGGGTATGGTGCCTGGAACTACTTTTGCGTTTAATCATCGCGACACAAGACCAGCAGACGACAAAAGACCAACCAATCCTGTCCGAAAGAGAGCAGGAGTAGGAGTAACTGGTGCTATTATTTCAAATCCCCTGTTTAATTCATTAACAGGATCGTCCACTGTATTTTCATATTCTGACGGAAACTCTTATAAAGATAAGGGATGGAATACGGCAGACAGAATTGGTTATGTTAAAGCAGTAAGATCAGTTCCTAACAAACCAAACGAAGTAGAAATTGCAGTAGAACCGTACTTCTTTGTTGGTGGCCCAATTTTTGGTCAGTATGAAGGAGCTGATAGCAGTATGTGGTTCAGTAGTACTACCGTAAATTACGATGGTATTCCTCCTTACGAGAATCGTGACCGAGACCTTATGATGATGGACGGAATCACGCACGGAATGACAAGTGGAAATGCTCCGTACCCAACAAGCATGGGTGTACCCAATCCTGTAGGAACTTTTGCAGAATTAGCCAAAATTTCTGCAAACACCGATCCTTCTCCTACAAACCAACGACCAAAATGGGGACACATATTTACTCCTGGAGACATTATTAGTTTTGGTGCGGTGGGAGCAACCTTTGAATTGGTAACCTACGGTCAAGCAAGTGGTAATTTCCAAAGAACAACAGCAGCAGAAGTAGACCATGTGTGGAGTATGATAGACAATATGGGTGCTTCTCAGTGGTCTGCTGCACTTACTTATTGGAATGGTTTGTACAATACTGGATTGGACGGAGACTTTAGTATTCAATTCAATGCCATAGAAAACGCATGGAATGTATACGGGCCTGGTAACAGAAATATTATTAATGGTTGGAAACCAAAAACTACACCAACCTCTTGCTCTTCTGCGGAAATTGCTCCTAGTATAAGTGTGGCACAAAATGACGCAGACAATTCTTTAGAAATAAGTTATGCCTATAACAACACATGCACCACGGAAAAATACATGGCGTGGCCAGATTTACCACCAATGGATCTAGGAGAAAGTGTTTCTTATTTTGACACAAGAATTAACGCTGGTTCTTTTGGATCAGGAGTGGGTGCATTTATAGACTTAGATAAAAATTCTCGTCTTTTTTCTTCAAATTATCCAAGTCAACTGTATTCTCCAATTCATCTTGCAAAAACTAAATTTAGTGGTGAATGTTGCGTGGACAATAATTTTGCTGTTAGTGTAGCACTTACAGAGTATTCTCCTTCCGACGACAATCACGAAATTTCTTTGGTTGCGTTTCCTCCACAAGATGCACCGAGTGTTATATTAGCACAACAAGGAAACGCATTTTATAAAGCATATCAAGACAGATTTAGTTTTCAGATTGCTACATGGAACGAAAGTCAAATTACGCAAAACGGACAAGCAAAATTAGCAGCAGGTCAAAGCAAAACCTATAAAGTAATTATAAAATTTGCAAAAATTCCACCAGTAGCAGGATTTCAAGCAAATCTAATAGGAATGGGTTCTATCGGAATAGGAACAGATTCTGCAGCAGTAATAGAAACACTTACTCCTTATAAAGAATTTTTAGATCGTAGGTATCCTCCACAAACTTACATACCCGACTATCGTCCAGTTCGAGGAATACCGTTAGCATTAGAACACCTTATCGAACCAAGTCCAACAGCATCAAATTATAACCCATACGGATGGGACAAAAATAGTGTAAACTATACTCTTGTCGGTGGTTATCCTAATACCATTGGATACACTGGTGTTGCTGCATATATTAAAGACCAATTAGAAAATAAGGGTTGGGATCGTGCCATGATATGGACACCAAGTGGTCTTTCCTACAAAATAGGCGCAAACTATCCACCAAGATCTGTTACACACTGGACAGAACCAAACAGAGTATACACTTCCCCAACAGGAGTAACCTCTTCTATTACTAATAATATGGACAATGCAGAAACCATTATGAAAACAATGGTAGACGCTTTAGATGACACAAAACAAGTAGGATTTTGGTTAGGAAATAGTATATACTCCAATATAGAATTTGACAATTCTAATTTGTATCCAATGGGTTCTACTGGTTTTGATGTTACTATTCTTCAAAACAATTTAAGTATTGTGGATAATATAACAAATAATACTCGTGGAATATCTAAGGGAATAGCTGGATTAGATGCTTGGAATAAGTTTTCAGCAGTAAGTCCAAGTACCGTAGATAATTACTCTCTAATTACAACTGTTTCTCATCCATCCATTAAATATGTTACTGAAGGAAGAGCTTGCGATTATCTACACAGAATGAATCCTACTTATATTGATTTTTATTCGCCTAGTGGAATAACTCAAGTAGATTCTTCTTTTGGTCTTGCAAATTATTTCACACCAGATCACGAAACTTGGATCGGAATGAATTTTTCTAATTCTATAGACCTAGTAGTTCGTGGCAGCAGTGGTTGCGCGCACGAAATAAAAATGGCACGAGGGCCAATCATCAAGTCTGTTATTGATATGGGATTGATTCCTGTTGTGTTTGAACCAATAGAGCAAGATTATATTTACGGTGGGACACTCACAGAAACAGGAAACTGCTCTTGTACTGGTTGTGCCTGTTGCCAAAACGGATGCTATACTGTACAAGGAATTTACGATTGCCAAGGGTGCTCAGGATGTTTTGGGTGTACTGGTTGTGGTGTAACTGGTGCAACTTGCAGTGGAGCTCTTTGTTGCGGTTTGCTTGCAAACGGCACACAATGCTTTAACACTTTCTACGGAATTTACGACTGTGCGGGTTGTTCAGGATACGGTGGTTGCACAGGGTGCGAAGTAACACCAACCGATCCATGCGAATCTTGCTCCTATGGAGTGCCGTGCGTAAATGTTTGGACAGGACAATTAGATTGTCAGGGTTGCTCAGGATGTTACGGTTGTACAGGATGCGGTCAAACCGCAGGAGCAACAGGATGTGCCTTGTGTAGTTCAACAAATCTAGGATACACAGTACAAGGAATTTATGACTGCAAAGGTTGCTCAGGATGTCATGGGTTTACTGGTTGTTCTAGAGGAGCAACAGGAGCAACTGGCTGTAATTTGTGTCGTGCCGACCTTCCATGCTATACTCTTGCGGGAATTTATGACTGCGCGGGTTGCTCAGGATGCTTTGGGTGTGACGGTTGCACTACTATTGCTCCTTGTGTTGGATGTCAGTGCTGTATGACTGGTGGTTACAACAGAGTAACAGGACTTAAAGATTGTATAGGATGTTCAGGATGCTTTGGATTCACAGGATGTGGAATGACAGGAACAACAGGGTCTACAGGATGCTCTGGTTCAGGAGGAACTGCATGCTGTGGTACTACAGGAAACGGAACACTTTGCTTTAATATTGTAACTGGCATGTACGATTGTTTAGGGTGCTCAGGGTTTAACGGTTGCACTGGTTGTGGAATGACTGCAAGTCTAACAGGGTGTGCATTGTGTAGTCCAACAAATCCATGCTTTACTGTTAACGGAATATATGATTGCAAAGGTTGCTCAGGTTGTCACGGTTGTATTGGTTGCAGTGTTACAGGCCCCACTTCTTGCACAGGTTGTGGTTGCTGCAGTTCTAGTACCACAGGAGCATGCTTTAATATTGTTACAGGTTTTTACGACTGTGTGGGTTGCTCAGGGTGTGCAAGTTGCACAGGTTGTGGCAGAACTGCTAGTGTACCATGCCAAAAATGCATGACTGGTGGTTACAACAGAGTAACAGGACTTAAAGATTGTATAGGATGTTCAGGATGCTTTGGATTTACAGGGTGTGGAGTAACTGCACCTGCAACAGGATGTGCTCGTTGTTCTCAAATAGATCCGTGCTATACAACAAATATTCCATCTGCCTACGATTGTGTAGGATGCTCAGGATGCTGGCAATGCACAGGATGTTCTGTAATAGAGCCTTCCTGCACAGGTGCAAACTGCTGCGGTATAACTGCAAACGGAACTCAGTGTTGGAACACCTTTATAGGAATTTACGACTGTAAGGGATGCTCAGGATACGGTGGTTGTACAGGGTGTGGAATTACAGGAGTATCCGCAGGGCCTACTGGTTGCGCGGTATGCAGCACATGGTTGGACTTACCGTGTTACAATACGGTTACAGGAATTTACGACTGTAAGGGATGTTCAGGGTGTGCAGGATGCACAGGGTGTGGTATAACAGGAGCAACAGGATGCACAGGGTGCGGATGCTGTTCGGAAATTTACGATTGCTTTAATATAACTGGTGGATACGATTGCGTTGGTTGCTCTGGATGCTACAACTGTGGAGGATGCGATCAACGATACTCCCTGTGTAGCCAGTGTACAACAGGAGATTGTGGTATTACTTCTAGTGCAAACCATCAGTTTTGTGTGGATTGTGGATGCTCAAATATTTACAGCAATTGCAATCAATGCACACAATTAGACTGTGATGATGTATCAAGTGTTAATAATCAATTCTGCAAAACTTGCGGATGTGTTTCTGAAGTAGTAGATTGTGCAGAGTGTTTACGATTAAATTGCAACGGTATTCTTTGCAGAACACAGTGTCCTGATTGTTATGGTGGAGGTGGAGACGGAAAATACACAAACTGCAACGAGTGCTTGCAAGGCGATTGCGATTTTGATACTTCTATAAATCACGATTTTTGTTTGGGTTGCGGGTGTCAACAAAGGTATACCCTGTGTAATCAGTGTACACAAAACGAGTGTAATGACCAATTCAACATAAATCACGAATTCTGCTATGAGTGTGGATGCACTTCAACTCAAGATTGTAATGCTTGCGTTGCAGGAGGATGCGTAGGAGACGGTTGTGATTTGTGTGTGAATTGCAATACTCAAGAACCTTACCAAAATTGCAGTCAGTGCGTTCCTGCGGATTGCGTATACGCATATAGACTAAACCACACATATTGCAAAGAAACTTGTGGTTGCAATGCTAACGGAGGAACTGGCGGAGAAACAGGTGGTATTAGTGAATTTTTAAATATAGGTAAAGAAATTGCATACTCCGATTTCCGAAAAGTTACAATCAGATCATTCTTAACCATGCCTGTTGGGCCTGAATTTGACTGCAAGAATTCCGATGTTCAGCCACCACCAGTTCCTCAAGTAAAGGCTACCACTATAAACGGAGTATATGTTGATCGTGCAGATTGGAGCACAGATTCCAACAATATTGTGGGCAGTTTACCCAACAACAAATCAATTTACATTGATGTTACTGGTGTTATAAGTGAGACTGGAAGTTCAGCAGGATTGTCTACCATGCTGTATCTTAGTTACTATGCAGCAATAAGCATGTGGGCAGATTTGTTTATCGTGGATTCCACAGGTAAAGAGTACCAAATGGCATCAGTTGGGCCAATGGCAACTTCTGCAAACACTGTAAAAATCACTTTTCCGTTTATAAACCCACAACACCCATTGTCAGAGCCAGGTGCTGTAAGTTTAGGCAGAGGAGTGTTTGGTGGGTCTTTTGCCTACCAAGGAATTCAAATTCCAAACAATAACTGCATCTATAGACTGAAGATCTATTTCCGAAACACATCAAATGCCGTTATTGCAGGCAGCACCACAATAAAGGAATTTAATTATCAATTGATTTGATATAAATAAAGTATATGTCCTCCTCCTGCTCACCAATACGACAAAACTTCAGAAGACACTTATCCGATATAGTTCTTTCAGATATATCAATATTTTCAAAAAATAATTACTTTTTAACAATAGGAAGAATTACTCCTTGGGAAACTGAAGTAGCAGCAGGATTGAGTTCCACCTATGCTAGTCCAGTTCCTATGGCAGAGGATACTGACGATACCGAAACCCAATTTTGGGAAAATATAGTTGCAGCAAAGCGGTTGACACAAGACAATTTATCCTTAGTCATACCAAGATTTGATTGGAAATTGGGTTCAGTATACGAATCTTACAGATATTCGTCTGATTTGTTTGATCCTACTTATCCTGTCAGGTTTTATGTAATAGTAGACGAAACTAGAGTGTACAAGTGTATTGATAATTACTATAATTCTCCCTCTTCTGTTGCTCCTACCCATACAGATCCAGAAATACGAAAATTGTCTGACGGATATCGTTGGAAATTTTTATACATGATTCCTGAAAGTAAACGAAAGTTTATTACAAAAACTGTATATGACGAAACTTCTAGTTTTTCTGCAGCATTTCAAAGAATTATTGTTCAAGGATACATTCCAGTAGAGCATGTAGACTACTTGAAATTGGTAGACGAAGAACGATCTTTGCAGTGGAATGTACAGGAAGCAGCAATAGACGGAGAAATTTCGTTTGTAGAATTAAAGCAACAGTATCGTCCGTATCTTACAGCAGTAAATTGTGTTTTGCCAGACAACGGAAATAGCGTTCAACAAAACTATATTGACGGGTATTCAGGATCTGTTCGCATATACAGTCCGTTTCTGATTGGTGTCAATAACTTCTACAATAATTTGGTGTTTTCTGTAGATTCTGGAGCAGGCGAGGGCCAAAGAAGAATTATCAAATCGTATACCTACAGTCCTATAGGAAATTACGGAAATATTACCCTAGACAGTCCATTAACTATTGGTCTATCAGGAAGTGGTGCAAACGCAAGTAAATTCTCTATAGTTCCAAATTTGGAAATAATTGGTGACGGAAGTTCTAGAGATAATTATCTTAATAATTTTAAAGAAGCAGACATAACCATCAAGTTTGGGCCTGGCTTAACCACTTCTAGAGATTCCTGCAATGTTACAAACATTTACAACCAAACTCTGATAGATTCTTTTGAGATGGTAGACACAGGATACGGTTACAGCAGAGCAGAGTTTAATATGGTAAAAGGATTAACTTTTACTGCAGGATTCACAGGAACTGGAAGTATAAACGATGCTGCAAATATTGTACTGTCTCCTCCAGGAGGCCACGGAAAAGATGCGGTAAGAGAATTGGGTGCTGCCGCAATGATGGTAGTTTTAGATTTTGATCAAAACGAACGCAGCAAATTGTCAGTTAATAACGATTACAGACAGTTTGGAATAGTAAAAAACCCTCTTCTCAAGAAACCACAAACACGACTCCGTTTTCAGGAATGGGGTCTTTCAGGCAGTTTCAAGACAAATTCAGTTTTGACTCAAGGGTTGACAGGATCGGGAGGAGGAACAGGATTTAGTCCTGCCAGAGGAAACATAGTAAGTTGGAGTAGCGGAGTTACAGGATACTATGGATCTTCCGAACTTATTGTGGAATCTGTTACAGGTGGATCGTTCTTTTGTGACGGTATTGTTTCGTCCACGACAGGTTCTGCTAGTAGTGGAAATTTTACTATTGTTGATATAGATCAAAGAATCGTTGCAGGAACTGAAGGAAGAGAACTTCTTCGTCTTAAAATTACTCCTGCATCAGGAGCATCAGGTTCGGAATTTAGAGGAGATGGATTGGATTTTCGACCAGGATTGTGGGTAAACAGCATTGGTAACAGAGAAAACAACATATCAAATTCTAGGTTTACTGGTATAATTAATAGTTGGCAAACTGCGCCAGGAAATAATGCATTGGGAACTTTGTATATTGAGGACGCTACCAAAATTCCAACAAGATTAGAAAAGTTGGTAGAATCCAACTTCTTTATGGTGCCAAATTCTGGTATAACTGGTGCATCGGGAACTGCAAAAATAATTGATATTGGAGAAATTACTAAAAATTCAGTATCGGTCTACGATCAAACAACCACTCTTTCTCTTCTTACTAGCGCTGCCAATCCATTTTTCGGATCTTCTTTTGTTTCTGATCAGTTGGTAAGAGGAGTAACAGGAGGAACAACACAAGGAACAGGTCTAGTAGTAGAATGGTCTGTAAATCCTGTGGGTTCTACTGGAGGAACTTTAAGACTTTCAGGTGTAAAAGGATCGTTTAACAACACAAACTTAGAGTTTATTGACCGAGGAGCCCTGACCGCAAACGCTAAAGTCGGTACAGTTTTACACGAAGAAGAGTTACAGTATCGGTCGGGCGAACTTGTCTACATACAGAACACGCAACCTATTAAAAGGAATATTGAACAAAGAGAAGAAATTAAAGTTCTTTTTCAGTTCTAAATATAAGGAAAACATATGTCATACGATCCCACTATCTTTAATGTTGATCCTTATTACGATGATTACGATGCTAATAACAAATTTATTCGCATGTTGTTTCGTCCAGGTTATGCGGTTCAGGCAAGAGAATTAACGCAACTTCAGTCTATTTTACAGAACCAAATTCAAAGATTTGGTGATAATATTTTTGAAGACGGATCTATTGTTTTAGGTGGGGAAGTAGTAGAGAACAGAATTAATTACGCCAGAGTTACTGGTTTAACTGGTACTTTAGATATTGCTGATACTATTGGAACTGTATTAACGGTTTCGGGTAGAGCAAACGCAAAAATTGTTCACGCCGAAGGTGGATTGTCTAATAGCACGGTAGATAACATGCCTGTTATTTTCTACGAATACACTTCTGGAGGAACTGCATTTTCTTCAAACCTGAGTGTTGGTGGAACAGCAACGAACGGTACAGCAGTTTCCATGACAATTTCAGGTATTACTTCAGGGTATATCACAGGACATGCTCTGGGAAATGCTGTTCTTATTCACGCTGCTTCAGGAGTAAGGTATGTTGAAGGATTCTTTGTTGCCAATGATCAACAAACCATAGGCGCGTATTCAGTAACAGGAACTGCAGGTTCTTCTATTCGACTGTTTGACGATCCAACCACTCGTATCGGATTTTCTGTTAATCGTCAATTTATAACAAGCGAAGACAACGAGACCTTGAAAGATCCAGCATTTGGATTTTACAACTATGCTGCACCAGGCTCTGACCGATATAAAATAGATCTTTCCTTAATTCAATACCCGTTTATTCCTACAAACACTTCAACCACTGACAATTTTTCTAGAGAAAATTTTGTGGAATTTCTTCGTATTTTAAATGGTACTGTAATCAAGAAAGAAAATTATCCTGCTTACGCCGTAATCGGTGACACTCTTGCTCGAAGAACCTATGACGAATCTGGCAACTATATTGTAGATCCTTTTTCAATTTCCATAACAGAAGGAGCGTTCGGGCCTACTGGTGCAACATTAACTGCAGAAATTGGGCCAGGAAAAGCATATGTATTTGGATACGAATTTGAAACTCAAGGAATTACAAAAATAGATCTGCCAAAGGCAAGAACTTATCGTTCGTTTGAAGACGCAAGAATTTCTTCTGTGGTTGGCCCGTATGTCTTGGCAGAATTAAATCCAACAGGAAAATTTCCAAGTCTTGGTCTGTCTTCTGGATTTGATATAAGTAGTGTATCCACAGTGATGCTATCGTCTAGTTATGGAATTACTGGTGCTTCTGCATACGCTTCTATTGGGTCTGCAAAAATCCGAGGTTTAGAGTATAAGGGCGGAGCAGTAGGACAACGATGGAGAGTAGATCTGTTTGATGTTTCTATGAGTGGTGGTAATGTTTTTTCAAATACTCGTAGTTTATTCACGACAAATATTGTAGGAGCAGGTCAACAGCTGTTTGAAGTATATTCTCCTACAGGCGGAGCAGAACTTCAAGACTATTCCAATACGCTCCTGTATCCACACAGTGCAGGACTAGGAACAAAACAAATAACAGATGTAAATTATCAAGTCCGATTAAGCAAACAGGTAAAATTTGACGCAACAGGAACTGCACAACTGTCTATTTCAAATATTGGTTTTGGTTCAGATTCTTCTAAAGCACATTTTAACTATCCGTCTGGTGTATATTCTCCCGACAATACTTTTTCTGTGGTAAGTATATCTGGAAACAGTGTAAGTAATGTTCTCGCAAAGGGAGACTCTAGTACCTACGGAATTTTGTATATTACTTCGGGCCCAACAGGAGTAACCGCAACAATTAATTATGAGGTTGCTCTTGCAGGTATTGGTGGATCTTACTTGTATAGATCAAAAACACTAACCAATGTTGCACTAACTGTAACAGGACCAATACAACAAGAAATTGGGCCTACTGGTGCAGCAAACGGAAGACAGTTTGTGTATCTAAACAATTATGTGGATGTGGTTAGTGTTTCTTCTATTACTGGTGCTTCAGGAAATCTTAATAAGTATTTTGTTTTGGATAACGGTCAACGAGATAATTATTACGATTGGTCTAAATTGGTGTTAGCACCTGGATACACTGCAGGATCTGTTCCTGGTGGTATTACCTCAGGTATGACTGTGAACTGTTCCTATTACGCAAGACCAACCACAGGCGCAACATCCGCACCATTTACCGTAAATTCTTACAACGCACCATTAGAGAATATTCCTTACTATACAAGTCCAGATACAGGAAATACTTATAAATTGTCAGACATGATAGATTTCCGTTCAGATAAAATGCCAAACGGAACTTTTATGCCAAATGTTCTTCCATCCGACAATACTTTAAATTATATAACTGTTGAAAATTATCTGCCAAGAAGTGACAAGATTGTTCTTACAAGAAACAAAGAGTTTAAATTAATTGCTGGTATACCAGAAATTGATGCACCCACACCTATCGACGACCTAAACAGTATGACTCTGTACACATTGTATTACTCTCCGTACACTAATACAAAAAATGATGTATCTGTCCGAGTTCAAAGCAATAAGCGTTACACTATGGAAGATATTGGAAATCTTGAGAAACGATTGGATGCTGTAGAATACTACACATCTTTAAATCTGTTGGAACAAGAAGCAAAAAATACTCCTATTGAGGATGCCGAAGGAACTCTAATCCCAAAGAAAGGTATCTTGGTAGATTCTTTCCGAGGTCATAATGTTGCGGATGTTAAGAATTCTATGTTCAATGCTGCAATTGATCCGCAAAATACAATTTTGCGACCTGCTTTCCGCAGTAAAATATACAGAATTGATATTGATAGTAGAACTCCTGCATCGTCTGTTGTTTCTCCTGCAGGATTGCCTGGAGCAACAGCAGACAGAATATACACAATTGATTACACTGAAGTTCCTGGTATTATTCAACCATTGGCAACAACTTCTAGACAAGTGAATCCTTTCGGTATATTTAATTATATGGGATCACTTAAACTGAATCCAGATTCTGATTTTTGGATGTCTGACACACAAGCACCTGCAATTAAAGTTAATATTTCTGGCGAAAGAGACAACTGGTTGTATTCTGTTAGAGGATCTTTAAACGCAGAAGGTGGAACAGGGCCAGGACAAACTGGAGGATTTGGAACTCAGTGGAACGATTGGGAAACTAATTGGTTTGGTAAGAATCCTTCCGACGAAACAACGCAAATATTGCCAAACAAGACAACTGACCAAATGTCTATATCGGCAAATTTTGCTCAATTCAAAAACATACCATCTTCCAAATCTATAACTCCAGAATCAATAACTCAAAATAAAGCAAACTATAAAATAAATAAAGATGTAGATTACTATGCAAGAAACATCTACATTCTTTTAAACGCAGAAGGATTGCGTCCATCCACAAGGGTGTATGCATTCGTGGACGGATCTTCAACCCCATCCACAATTTACACAGTAACGCCACAAGCAACTGCTGGTTCTTATTCGATTAGTGCTTCAGGTTCTTCTGTGGTTACAAACAGTTCTGGTAGTATAGGAACGGATTCTCCTTACTATGCAATACTTTTAAATGAAACAGGATTGGTTAAAGTTGGTGCTAAATTGATTCGTGTATGCGATAGTTCCACCAATGATGTAACTAAAATAACAACTTCTGCAGAAAAACTATTCCACGCAGAAGGTTCTGTGGATTACAAAGAAGGTGATGTAGGAATTGTCAGCACAAGAAAGTCAGTTTCTTACCGCAAAAGTGTGAACGATCCCACCATAGAGACTTCTGTGTTTACCAAGAAAACTGGCACAACAGCTTCCTCTAGAGGAAAGGTAGATCCACTATCTCAAGGATTTAAAATTGATCCTGTTCAATATCCATTTGGTGTGTTTGCAAAAAGTGTAACTGTTTGGTTTAGTGGAATTGATTCTTCGTATAATGCTCCAATTACTCTTATGCTTAAACCCACCTCAAGTGGTTATCCTCATCCGTGCAAAACTCTTCCTCTTTCCACTTCTACTGTGTATTCAGACGCAATAACTGCAACAGAATACGGTACTGGAAACGGAACTAAGTTTAATTTTTCTTCTCCTGTATATCTTGCGCCAGGCTACGAGTATTGTTTTTCTTTAAAAACAAGTAGCAGTAACTTTTCTTTGCATTCCGCAATACTTGGAGACACACTATACCGTTCAAGTGAAAGTGATCCTGTATACAGTGCAACAAGTCAGCCTGGAGTCGGTTCTTTGTATGCTGCACAAGGACAAAACACATTATCAAAAATTGAGAATGAAGACCTGAAGTTTGTGGTAAATATTTGCGAATTTACTACAACAGGAAGTCCTGTGCTTCGTATGGCAAACATACCAAACACCTATTACGGATCAGAAACAATAAATCCTTCTGTTGTTCGGTTTCAACTTCCCACCATTACTCCGCCAGGAACTTCTATTAGTGTAGAAGAAGAAGGCATTATGTCGGTTAATAATACACAAATAATTCTAAACAAAAATATTAACAGAAGAAATGACACAAATCTAGATCCTAACGGTAAGTTTACTTCAATATACGCCTATCTTAATACTACAAATAAATGGGTGTCTCCTGTTGTAGATTTGGATCGAGGTTGTATTTTGTCTGTAGAAAATATAATTAACAACAATACTGCGGGAACGCAAAATGATAATGGAGAAGAATCTCCTGATAATAGATCTGTAGCTTCTTCTGCTAGAGCAAAATCTAGATATATTTCCAAAAAAGTAAATTTAGATTACCCTGCAACCAGACTTGATGTATTTTTAACAATTAGTAATCCTACGCCGTCATCAATTGAGGTTTACGCTAGAACTCTGCCTGATGAAAGTGATTCCAATACTTATCTAGAAACTAGAGGATATCAAAAAATGTCTGCGTCCACAAACGCAAACACTCCTGAAGGAGTATTTCAAGAAATACGATATACCCTGATACTTAACGAAAAAGATAAGTTTACTACCTTTGCAACCAAAATCGTTATGAATTCTTCTGTGAGTAATATAGTTCCTATCATCCAAACCATGAGAGTAATTGCCACATGAGTCCAAACAGATTAAAAGTTGAAAATGAACCAATCGTAAGAGACTGCGAAAGTGGTGCCTTGCTGTTTACCAACAAACTAGAAATAGACGAATACAACCGAAAAAAAGAAAGATTTAAGGTAAAGCAAGAGTCGTATAAAAATGATATAAATACGATGAAGATGGAAATCGCCGAATTAAAAACTTTAATTTTAAAACTCTCTGAACGAGTCAGTAATCAGGAGAGTGCATAATGCCAGCCACACCACCCGCAGGTTTTTGCGATGACAATATTCTAAATGGAGGAGTTTATAACTCTGGTATTTCTTGTGCAACATGTATGGCAGATATTGCCACCTGCATTACCCAATACGATGATGCAGTATACGCCGACTGTTTAGCTTTCTGTGATTGTGCTAGAACCATAGACGGAAATGGAAGCACCACAACTATTGTTTGTACTGCAAAGATATCGGGAGGTGGCAGTCCAGGCCCAACAGGTGGAACTGGTTCAAAAGGTGCAACAGGCCCTGCAGGCGCAACAGGATCTGCTGGCCCTACAGGAGCAACAGGTGTACAAGGCCCCGCAGGTGCAACTGGCCCAACAGGCCCGTGTTGTGCTGGCCCTACAGGAGCAACAGGTGTACAAGGCCCCGCAGGCCCTACAGGAGCAACAGGACCGCAAGGTATACCTGGCGCTGCAGCACTAAAGGGAGCAACAGGCGCAACAGGTACAACAGGCCCAACTGGCCCGCAAGGCGCAACTGGCGCGCAAGGCTCAACAGGTTCAACAGGAGCACAAGGCCCAACAGGTGCAACTGGCTCAACAGGAGTTCAAGGCGCAACAGGCTCAACAGGAGCACAAGGCCCAACAGGTGCAACTGGTGCACAAGGATTAAAAGGATCAACAGGAAGCGTAGGAGTTACAGGTTCTCAAGGAACTACAGGAACTTCTATTTACTCTGCCATAGTTACTGGCAATAAACTTATCCTTACTATAATAGATTACTCTACTGGATTAACTTCTAATATAGAAGCAGGAACAGTAGTTGGAGCAACAGGAGTTGCAGGAGCAACAGGCACAACAGGAGTTCGAGGTGCAACAGGAGCAACAGGAGCAACTGGTGTTGGAGTAAATGTTGTTAATGCGTATGTTAGTATTCCTGACGGCAATCTTATACTTGTTCTTTCAGACTCCACAACAATCAACGCAGGAACTGTGGTTGGGCCTGCAGGAGCAGACGGAGCAACTGGTATTGGTGGTGGTGGTGGTGGAACAGCATGTGGTTGCGTGAGTTGTTGCGATCCTTTGCAGGGTAAAGGAGGAACCGCAGTTGGTTGCCAAGATCTTGTCAATATAGACCGACTTGTTCTTTCTGACACTTTTCATACATGGTACGACAGAACCAATCAAATTATTGACGCAGTAAATCCATTAAATCTGTACGAAATAGCAGGACTCACAGGTATAGAACTTGTAAGTGGCAAAGACAACTGTAATTACAATGGTGTTGTCGGAATTGGTTTTAAAAACGGGCCTGGTATAACTTGGGGACACCCTTCCAATACAACTACTTCTAATAATTTTAGAGGTAAGATGTTTGTAGATCCTGGAACACTTCCAATAAACTCTGGTATGAATGGAGTTACAGGAAACGATTTGTTTATATTCAAAGATATGAGTGATGTTTCCACCGTGAAAGACGGAACACCAAAATCTGTTCAAGCTCGATTTATGCTGCCTCCAAAATTGGAATTTACTGCCCTTGAAATGGACGGTAATGTTACAATTAACGGTAATTTGCTTGTAGGTGGAAATAATAGTTTTATTGCTTCCAACGATCTTCGTATAGAAGATAAAAATATTGAACTAGCATACCAAACATCAGGTCTTATTACTATTACAGGCCCTTCTGCGGCAATTCGACAATTGTATGCGTTGAATATTGTAGGTGCAAGTGCGTTCTATGACGATTATGCAGCAAATCCAGGCTCAACCGCAGAAGTAATTGGTGTGGTTAAGAGTATTACAGGGCCAGTAAGTGGCATGACTGCTCAGGTACGCATCGGTTCTATGTTTAGTGCAGGTGGAGCTGAAGATTTTCAAACAGGTGGAAAAGTTAAATTTAAATCTCCTACTGGCCCAACATCCTTTACTCTGTTGTCGTTTGATGGTGCTACCACAGATTTCTTTACCGATGCTCAACTTGATGGAGCAGGACTGACAGTAAAGGGTCTTAGTGGAGATAAAACTTTTGTTTGGGAAAGTTCTAGTGAAGCATGGATTTCTTATAAAAACTTAGGTGTAGATACGGAAACAGGATTTATTACTGCACGAAATTACCGCAACAAATCTCTTACTGCAGGCGACGCAAAAAACGATTTTACTTTTATCGGAACAAGTGGTCAAGCAGGAAATCCAACAATAAGACTTACTTACGACAACAAGTCTGTGTGGGGAGTTTCTCATAATTATGGTGCTACAGGATCTCCATTGGTCTTGTCCTACGGAACAGGACAATCTTCAACAGAATTCACCTTATCCACAATATACGGTTTGACTACTGGCCCTTATAGTTTCTCCACCACATCAGGCGGAACTAGCAATATGTGGGCAAAGGGATTTAATGCTGATTATTTGGATGGTGCAGGAGCAACTACAGGTAGTCCTTACGGTGGTGCTGCAGAACCAAACGAAGGATTTGCAGGCTCTACTGCATACAGCATTCCTATTTCTGATAGTCGTGGAAGAATAAATTCAAATTGGTTGGAATCTGATTCTAATCGTATTCGTGTGAAACAAACTACTCACGGGTTAACTGCAGGAAATTGCATTGTTCGTGAAGTTTCTTACGCAGTTGGTGCAACGGCAACAAAATATATTAAAGCAAGTCCACTTTCTGTTGATTTGGCAGACACCGTTGGAATTGTTGTTGAAGTATTGAATGCCAACGAATTTGTGTATGTAAACACTGGGCTTGCTACAATTCCAGTTCCTGGCGATGTTACGCCAGGTGTTGCTCTTATGATGAATCTGAATGGCGGGTTAACTTCAGATTTTGGTGCAACTTTTGGAGATCCATACTACATTGCAAAAAACATGTTTATTCCTGTAAGTATCACAGGATCGCCGTCCAATAGAAAAGCAACAGGTGTGGTATTATCACAACCTGGATTTATGATGGGCGGTTCTGCCACAGACGAAATATACGCTCAAGGTTTAGTTCCTGTTGGAAGCATTATGCCGTATTCTGGCACACTAAACGAACTCAGTGACGAGTGGATTCTTTGCGACGGAAGAAAATTGCGTCCAGGAGTATATCAAGAACTGTATAAAGTAATAGGAACTGCAAACGGAAGATTTGATGATCAAAAATACTATGCAGACGCCTCAGTTTCTAGTTTTAAAACCCTAAACTTTGCCGACGAAGAAGGCACACCTAGTGGTGCTGGTAATAACGCTGTGGAATTGTACATCAAGGGAGGAAATAGAAATTTCCAATCATCCCCTTCTCCATCAACTTCTCAAGGCGATTTGATTCGTATAGAAATATATTCCAAAGTAACTAACGCAACTATTGCATACCGTGACGCAAGAGTATATTCCGTAGACGGAACATATCAGATTACTGCTGCTTTACGCAAGTTTATAGACGGAACAGACACACAATCTGGTTATACAAGAAATCAATTTTCTTTGTTGCTTAGTCAAGCACAAAATGCACCTAGAGACTACTCTGTTCGAGTATACGGCAGACACAGAACTGATGTACTAAGTACTTGGGGAACTGTTCTGGTTCCTGATCTTCGCAATAGAACTGTATTTGGTGCAGGAGCAGGTGCTGATTTCAGAGACAACGGATCAATGATGATGGTGGGAGATGTGTTACACACTCTTGCCTATAATGTTCTTGATGGATTGGTTCAACCTGTTTTAAATTCTCCATCAGCAGGTCTTGTTGCTTCTAACTTTGTACCAGGTGGTGGATTAGGTGGTGGCAACCGTGGCAATGGTGGTGTTGTTATAGGTGGGGGTAACGGTGGTAACGGAACAGGCACAACAACCACTACTACAAGTACTGGTGACGAGGGAACTACTCCTGATGTTTGTATCGGGTGCAATAGCACTAAGTGCAACGATGCTACAGATCAATGCTTCATACAATCGTGTCCTGTGTGTGACTGCTACAGATGCGAAAATCAAGGCTGCAGTGGATCAGTAAACGGACAGCAATGCAAAGATTGTTCCACCTGTAAGCAGGGTGGACAGTGGTGTCAGGCATGTGCTGCTCAAGGGTATTCAGGATCAGTAAACAATGGACACATAAGTTGCGTTTGGTTGAAACAAAATATATGTGATCCTACCACTCCTCCTGGCGGTTGCACTGCATGTGCTTGTTGCGATCCTATAACTCCTTGCTATCGTATAGACGGTATTGCAGACTGCATAGGATGCTCAGGTTGTCACGGTTGCACAGGTTGCGGATCTACTGCAGATATTCCTCGTGGTGGAATCAGTGGAGACTATCATTATCCTCCTGCCGTAGTAACCTATTGGATTATCCGAGCAAGACCAGAAGTAAATGCACTTATTTTAACAGGTCATAATCACGATGATCGTTATGTTCGTCATGACATGCAACCACAAAAGGAATTGCATACTGATTCTGGTATGACAGCAAGCAGAAGAGCAAATGCTCGTTATAACGCACAATCTTTGTCAAGAGAAACAGGAGACACACACTACTCTCCTGTTGTGGGTGGAGGATTGACTTTTGCAGGAATGGGTAAGTACAAATTCTTTGCAGGATCTCTTACTTCACAAGGCGCAGAAGTAGAAGTGGAAAATCCTTACGGATGGGGTAAGGTTAAAATTGGTGGTGCACAGGGTGGAATTATAGATCTGACCACTCCTTTTGATCAGGGTGGGCCTGGACTTACCACGGAAAATTATGATTTGCGACTTATGAGTGGAGTAAATTCAGGAGAAGCACTTATAGTTGCCGGCCCTGATCGTGACATAAGAATAACTGTGGAAGGTGTGACTGGTATCAACAGAAATTGGGGAGTTACTGTTGTGGGAGGATCGGGAAATGATGCAGGAATGGTGGGAATCCGAACAGACACTCCAACCATGTCTCTTGAAGTTCGTGGATCTGGTGTTAAGATTGGGCCACATATTTTTGACGGAAACACAACAGGCAATGCGCCTCCTTGGAATACTGTTCCTGTTCAAGGAATGTTTTACGGTGGAATGTTTAATTCCACAGGTTTAACCACCATAAATACTGGACTAACAATGAACTCGGCACTTTTCCCACAAAATCCACAAGGTGTGTACACAGTAGATCCTGGTAGTGGAATTATGATTGTAAGTGGAAAAACTGTTGTGATTCAAAGTGGGTTTAAGTGGAAGATTCTTTAAAGGATAAACAATGTCAGAACTAAAAGTAGAAACAATTAAGCCTGCATTTGGAAACAAAGTAACTGTTTCTCCTGGATTTTTAGTTACAGATTCGTTACAAGTTTCCAAATTTGAAATAACTACTCAAGGAACTGTTGCAATAATGGGCCCTTTGTATGTTGGAACTTCAATTTCCAAATCCGCAGGAACTGCAGGACAATTGTTAGTCTCTCAAGGCGCAGGAAGTCCTCCTGCATGGGGATTGGGATTCCCTGTTGGTGGAATTATTATGTGGAGCGGAACTGCGGCATTAGTTCCTGCAGGATGGGCTATCTGTAATGGTCAAAATGGCACACCAAATCTTACGGACAAATTCGTTGTTGGTGCAGGATTGTCGTATACCGTCGGTGACAAAGGTGGTTCAAATACAGTAACTCTAACCGCATCACAAGTTCCAACATCAATAACAAATTTAACAAATCATAAACACAAATATGGAGCATTTTGTTCAGTTTACACAGGCACTACAACCCCAACGCCTTATATGAGTTCTGCTACAAGTACAGCAGGAGCAACAATTATATCGGTGCAAAATGGTGGAGAATTACAAGAAAAACATGCAGGAGGGGGTGAATATCAAGACTCTGGTTCTATGGTTGCAACTACAGGAACCGCAGTTGATAGTAGTGGTAATCCTATGCCCACCATAGGTAGTGGAGATCAGCCACACGAAAACCGACCACCATATTACGCACTATACTATATTATGAAAGTATCTTAAAGGATAAAAAATGTCAGAACTAAAAGTAAATGAAATTTCTGGTTTAGGCGGAACAGTAAAGATTAACGGTCAGGTTGGTTTGCCTTCAATAGTCGGCACAAACAAACTAACTGTTGACGGAACTATTCGTGCCGAAGGTTCTATTGAAATTGTAACTGTTTCTGCAGAAAGTTACGGTGTAAAAGTAAAAGGGCCGCAGTCTCCTAGTACAGGAGATTCCATTATTAAATTTACAAGTTACACAGAAACAGAACGAGCAGCAATATCTGCAAAAGACGACAAGTCTTTGGTGATAGGAACTAATGGTATAGAAAGATTTACCATTGATTCCACAGGATTGATTACTCATAAGTATAAATCTGCTTTTACAGGAACTTCACAATTTGACGGAGTTGCAACCTTTTCTCCTGTTCCTGTGTGTGCAGCACAATGTACGGTATCCTCACAACTAGCAAACAAAGCATATGTAGACGGAAAAATTGCTGGTATTCCTGTACCAATAACTGGCTTTGGAGACTATGTGGCTATTGGAGACGGAATCTTTCAGGCAGCAACCGACGGTTTTGTTATGGCAAACTGGGATTATGGTCAGTGGCCACATTGTTGGATATATGCGGATAGGTCTAATCCACCTACAACTTTACGACAGCACCACTCTTCAGATGACGATGGTGGCGGGCAACAAAGCATACTTTGTCCAATTCCAAAAGGATACTATTATAGGATAGTTCGCACAGGATCCTCACACATTAATATGTTTTGGTTGCCTGTAGGAGGATAATATGTCAGAACTACAAGTAAACAGTATTAAGCCCGCAACTCCAGGATTAGGAACTGTGAGTATTGCTGCTCAAGTAACAGGAGTTCCTGGCACAGAACCAAATCATTTTGTTACTCTAGCGCAATTAGGATTAGGAGATTCTACCACAAATGGAGTTTCAAAAATTTATGTAGATCTGCAAGACAATGCAGTCACTAATTACCTGAAGACCTACGCACAGACAGCAGATGCTGCAGCACTACAAATTGCAAAACTGTACACAAACAGCGAAAACACAATTATAACTAATAATTTCTCAACAATTATTGCCACTATAAACGATACTATAAACACGATAAATGCGGGTTGGTCTAGAGACTGGATTTACCTGAAACCTATTGCTTCCTCGCCTCCTGCTATCGTTAATTATTACGATGAAATAGTTTTGGATAACGCCAACACCCATGAGTTAGAGATAACAGACGCGACTATAGACGCAACCGTGGTGGCGATGGGAAACGATCCACAAATGCGGATGGATATTTTGTGGAGCATATTTGGTATTAGATACAATTCAGGAGCTTCGGAACTACAATTAAGCGTAAACCTTCAAGGATCTTCCGCAAGCAATTACGCTGCTCTTTTGACAGGAAAAGATTTAAGCCTAATTCAAATGGATTACGATCCAATAACAAACACCTCTACAGACGCAGGCACTCAGGCTTCCGTACTAAATTTGGTGAAACAAACAGGTTCTGCGTCCTACAATATTTACGCATCAATTCCTTCTGGTTATTGGTATAGATTGATAACTCCTTCTAGCAATCCACAAACTATTTTGTCGTGGCAAGAGTGTAAAGTAACATAACATGGCGTTTACCAATACAGATGTCTGCGAAACCTGTTTTGACTGCACAGCAACAGAATGCACACAGTGTTGGCTTTGTGTTTATTGTGCACAGGATTTAGGTGGAGATTCTGAAATTTGTGCAGACTATAAAAATATACTAAAAAGAAGTGTACAATCCAAGTACCTGTTTAGCAGACTTACTCCCAATACAAACAACACCAAAGGTCTTGATGTTTGCGTAGCCTGCGATGAAGCAGCATGTGCGGATTACACCACAGGGTGTCAGACTTGTCCTGTTTGTACTGGTAATCCTACTACTGGTGGTGGCGGTGGGTGTCCGTGCACTGTTCCTTTTGGAGTAGACGCAAACGGACAGCCTGATGGAAGTTCAATACAAAGTTGCTTAGGGCCGCAATGCGGAGCATGTCCAGGTTGCGAATTGTGTACTTTTTGCTATGGAAGTGATCCAGTAGATCCTGCAGGAATATCACAGTGGCTCAGTTCTAGTGGTACAGGAGGTGGTGGAGGTTATATTGGCGGATCTGACAGTGAATGTCCGAATATTCCATCAGTATTAGGAAACAACAGAACCTGCAACGGGCCGGTTTCTGTATCCGCATGGGGATGGAACTTCTACAACCAATGCGTCATACCAAAAACAGTAGATTCTAGTGTTGTTAAAATTTCGGCAGGCTCGTACCACAGTCTTGCTCTTACAAATACAGGTAAAGTTATTGCTTGGGGTCGAGACACCCAAAACCAATCCTCAGTTCCTCTTGGTCTTCCTATAGTTTCAGACATAGCAGCTGGAACTTGGGGTAGTCTTGCTTTAAGTCAAGGAAAAGTTTTTTATTGGGGCGCAGCAGGTGACGACCCATACAGCACAGGCATTAGTGAAATTCCTACAGAACTGACTACTGGTGGTGTCACTGCAATTTCAATATCGTTTAGTCATGCACTTGCTCTTAAAAACGGAAGGGTGTATGCTTGGGGTAATCGTGTACTGCGTAACGGAAATTATGAATTGTATAATGTTTGGTCTGGTGTACTTAATGTTCCAGCAGAAGCACTTTTTGGTGTGATTGCAATTTCTGCTCAAGGAGACGGTTGTCTTGCTTTAAAATCTGATGGAACTGTTATTGGTTGGGGAAGTAATATTCAAAACCAATTAGGAACAGTAGAAGAAACAGTTTGGGTATCACCAGACGATGGTAACAGAAAAAATATTAAGTCTAGTGTATTAGGAGACTATTGGGTAAAAAATCTTGGTTCTGGTGTTACTGCTATTGCAAAAGGATCGTTCCACAGTTGTGCACTACAAAACGGACAAGTTGTTTGTTGGGGTCAGGGTGCGGCCGCAAGTGTACCAAGCACAGCCTTTGCCGAGGTTACTGCAATATCTGTTAATGGATACCACACTCAGGCACTAAAAGGTGGTAAAGTTATTACTTGGGGAGATCATTGTGATACTGGATGTTGCACTGTAGATATAAACAATTGTCAGACTCCCACCTATGCACAAACTGGTGTTACTGCTATTTCTGCAGGTTCTTTTCACAATCTTATTATTGGGCCGTGCACACCCACACCTCCTACTCCCTGTCCGCTTCCTCCTGAGTGTGCTTCTGGATTTACTGCAACAGTAATAAGTATTGATGCTTGCGGATGCAAGGTATACGAATGTCAAGGTGTAGATACAGGAGAATCTGGAGACGGAGATCTTCATGTTAACGCAATAGAAACACTTGGATCAAGAGATTTAAATTTTCTATCTCAGGTTTCTGGTTTTAGAGCAACTGTATACAATCAGTATATCATACTGTCCCAAGTTCCTGCTACAAGTTCTGTAGCCGCATCTCAGATATATGTGGACAACGCAGACAATTATATACTGCTAAACCTAAAAGATTTTATTGATGCAGAAGATCTGTTGTGGATAGACCTTGCAAAAAAATACACAGATGCAACAGTATTGCAGTTGTATTCTGTTGTTATTGAACCAAATTTAACACTATTACAAACCAGAATTGCGGCTGCATTAAGTTTGTATTACAGAAACCAAAATGGTGTGTGGCAGAATAAACTACTTCAAAGAGTAGTAAGTAGCACTGCAGAAATGTTGCCGTCTCAATCTGTTGGTGTTTACCATAATACAAATGAACTAGACCTTCCTGTAAGTATTGCGTTAAAGGGTAAATCTGCTCTTGTGGTAAACAACGCAGTGGCAAGTTGGGGAGTGCCTTTATCTGATACATTACTTAATTTTGGACAGACTATAGTTCCCACAGAAGCTCTTTCTAATATTTCTCAAGTAGCAATATCAGCTTGGAACACTATGGCAATTAAAAACGGAAAAGTTTTAGTTTGGGGAAAAAACAATAGTCAACAATTAACTGTTCCAACAGAAGCACTTTCTAATGCTATTGGTGTGGCAGGAACATACAGCATTCTTTCCGCATTAATTAGTGACGCAAGAAACGGTTCGGTTGTTGCTTGGGGTATACCCACAACCGCTATCGAGAGTGTTTTGGTTCTTGTTCCTGTAGCAGCACAATCTAATGTTACATCAATCAGTGCTGGTAGCCAACACTTTTGTGCACTAAAAACTGATGGAACTGTTGTGTGTTGGGGAAGAAACTTTGAAGGCCAGTGTAGAGGAACAGCACTTAATGGATCTGCCATTACTTCTGCAGCTTATGACGGACTTACTCCCGTGGTAATTGGTGGTAATGTTCTTGGTAATGTTCGTAAAATATCCGCAGGTCAATCACACACAGTAGCATTATTACACGACGGTTCAGTTGTTTCTTGGGGAAGCAACATACTAGGAGAAGGCGCAGTACCAACCGCAGCACTTTCTGGTGTTATAGACATTGCTGCTGGAGGGTATCATACTATTGCACTCAAGTCGGATGGAACAGTTGTTTGTTGGGGACAAAACCGAAGCGGACAGTGTTTGGGATACAATGGTGCAGGTGATAGAAACGCAACACCTGCCATAGCAACTGGTAACACACCACCACAAATTTTAGGTGTATCTCTTGGTGCTGGTTCTGGAATAGTGTCTGTTGCTGCAAGCAACGAATCTTCTATTGCACTAAAATCGGACGGATCTATTGTGGTTTGGGGAGGAGAACGCGATGAAAATAATTATACAGGAGTTCCTGCAAATCTGCTCACTCCTTCTAGTGTAACTAAACTACACACTGGTAGTGGTGGAATACATTACGCAGTTGTAAGTGGCAATGGGTTTTCTGTAGGAAACGATGCAGGAACTGCACTCTTAGTAGGCTCTAGTCTATCAGACATCTGTAAAGATTTTGATCCTGTTGCATATATTTCTAGCAACTCAGTGACACAATCGTATGCTAGATCCGTATGGTCTGTTCCTGAGGCTTCCACAGAAACAGTAACCTTGACAAGTGTTGTTCCTGTAAATTGGTACTATAGAGTTGTTTCTACCAACATGGAATTACAGTCTTGGAAAGAACTATTAAAATGATAGACAGAACTTCAGAGTATATTTCCTATTTGTTTGAGGCAAAAAAGCACACAGAGGGAGAAGTGCATAAACTTCTGACGGCAACAGAGAAAATTTTAGTGGATTGGAAATCTGAAATACTACAAATCATTACAACTCAAACGAATCAAACCAAACAAAGTATAGAGGCAGGAGATTCTGCATTGCAAACTCCTTGCCTAGCATCAGATACTTGCACTGTACACGATTCTGACTACCCTGTCGGCTCTATTATTTCTGTGTCGGTTGTCTGTTCAGCAGAAGAGGGTAATTCTCTTTTTACGGAAAAAGGACCAAGAGTGAACACTATCCTAAATAATGTGTATATTCGTAGTGGTAAAGATGCTAATACACAACAAGCATTTCATTGGGCAGACGGCAACGAAATACAAAGTGAGTTCTATGCTAAACTTCCAGGTGTGTGGAGAAGCAGAGGCGTTTGTGGTAATTTTAATGGATCTGTAGTTTCTTGCAAATATTACTTAGCACAAAGGACAGCATAAATGGCAGTATCAATCAATTACGACATGGATCAAGGGGCAACCTTTTCCTTTTCTTTAACAGCAACCAACGATGATGGAACTACTAAAGGAATTACCTCAGGATCTAAAGGGTACGCTGTGTTTTCACAAATGCGTAAATTTTATTCGTCATCCACTGCTATTGGATTGGGTGCTTCAATAACAGGTGCAACTGGAAACATTAAAGTGGCATTAGGAGCAACAGGAACTTCTGTGGTAAAGCCAGGAGTGTATTTTTACGATGTGGAATTGCACGGATTAAGTTCTGGCCCTGAACCGTATACTGTTAAACGGTTGCGTCAAGGAATGATTACCGTGTATCCAGAAATTACAAAAATAGATATAGGCACAACAGGTTAACTGTAACGACACAAGAAGATTGAGTCCACAATATCGGATACAGGATTGCCTACCCTTGTGTTTGCAGGCGTCATAGCATTCCGCAAGTCCACACCTAACTGCTTGACAAACGCCTCGTGCATCATTTCTTTATCAGAATTGCCTTTACCTGTGGCAAACTTTTTTAAAACTGTAGGAGGCACAACTGTGAACCCAATTTTTAAATTCCACAGTTTCCATTTTAGGAGACCGCAATTCTCTCCTATATGGAAAACTCTGCCTTTCGCACCCATAGCGTAATCCTCTATAACTACACGGCCAGCGTCACTACAGAGAGCCACAGACCATTCTGACAGCAGGTGATGGCGTTGTTCTGGTGTGTGCCATTCAGGGTATTGCCAGCCTGTAACAGAGATATTGCCGTATTTCCAATTGCCTAAGAACTTTTTGGTATCGGTTAAGTAGTGTGCCTCGTAATGGACACCATCGTGGGTTACGGCAACGCACGGAGAGCATAGGGAATAATCTATACCGACTGTCTTCACACCTTATTTAGGTGCTTAACTCTTAACCAAATCCACAAGTTCACACGAACCTGCTGAACATGCGAGTTCTTGTGTGCCTGTAGTTTGATCAGTTTTCTCGTAGTTCTTTAGGTCACTCCAATCCACGCCCTTAGGAATGCGAACCTGTAGTGCTTCATACTCTTCTTTAGAGCATTCGGTATACGGTGCCTGGCGATAGGTATGGTCTGAATACGGCAAAAAACTAATTCCTGAAATCTCATCAAAGTTTTTGTAGACCCATGCGCCTACTTCCAACCACTCATGGTCTCGTATGCTTACAGTGATTGACGGTTTGTGTTCCGACCAATGGCGTTGATACTGCAACCACAACTCTAGGTGTTGCAATGCAGTCATGTCTCGGCGTGTAACCGATCCAACCGCTTGCATAGGAAACGAAAACACCTCTACCGAGTCAGGCTTGGTAACATCAGGCTCGTGCGGAAATCCTTTGTCAATCATTAGTTGACACAGGGGATCTTTGCGATCCGCACGAACTGTGCGAATATAATATTCAGAATGACGCGCATGAATACCACTTGCCGAGTCCACTAATTGTGAAATTGTGCCACTCGGTTTCACACAAGTAATAGCAGCAGCAGGATTGATTCCTAAACGCCGTGCAAAATCTCGATTCACCGCAACTGCACTCTCGCGCAATCGTGCTAGAAGGGTTTCTGTTTCCTCACACACTTCACTCATCATCGGATTGTCCAAGATACCTGTAAGAGAAACTCCAAGCAAGGCTTCCTCTTCACAGTTCCGTTTCCACTCACTGGACAGATACGGAAAGTGTGTAAGTGACGACTGAAATGTTCCTAAGATTGTGGCAATACGAATCTTGCGCTTAAGTGATTCTTCTGTATCATCAGCACGAACCACAACCTCGGACAAGTTGCAGAACTCACGATCACGCAGTAAAATTTCACTGCAAGGATTGCAGCCCCACTCATGGTTCGGATCACGACGATCACCCAATTTCTCCACAGTTTTTCTGGCTGCTTCACGATTGAAAATGCCGCGTTCACCACTCTTGGACTTGTAAAGACTTATCCACTCTTCCATAAAGATTCCGATATCAGGTTTTGATTTGTATGCAATAGAGTTGTTTGCGAGGGCTCGTTGAGGATTCTCGTTCCACCATGCGCCTGTTTTTGCATCACGCATCTTTTCGTCTGCCAGATTGGACAGTGAAATAAGTGCGGAACGGCGAACACCGCCTACCACAACCACTTCCGCAATCTTACACACAATATCATGGCATTCAATAGATGTAAGTTTGCGTCCTGCTGCACGCTTAAAACTTTCTGATGTGAAACGAAACAATTCATCCAAAGGCCCTGGCCCACTTGCACGCCCACCAAATGTTTTCAATCTTGCGCCCGCAGGACGAAGTTTGGTTAAGTCCCACTTAGGAATTTGTCCACCGATTAGGAGCGACACCAATTCCTTGTAGGACTTTGCCCATCCTGCTTTTGAGTCCTCCACAATAATAGTGGTGCTG
>Ga0214919_10000604_pt1 | contig 61012 bp, 48 predicted proteins | sample LL1503_MetaG_FD_177994 | JGI IMG/M metagenome (GOLD analysis project Ga0214919, IMG submission 177994) | Freshwater microbial communities from Lake Lanier, Atlanta, Georgia, United States - LL-1503 | ecosystem: Environmental > Aquatic > Freshwater > Lake | place: USA: Georgia | collected... | reverse complement strand
GGTTGACGATGTGTTATTCGGTTGTCATTCAAGAAAAAGATTTTGACGTCAGCCAAGAGATGGCTTTACTGCGCGCGCTAGATCGCGGTGTAGGTGCGATTTGTTCTTTTGTAGGAACTGTTCGTGATCGCAATGAAGGCGCGCAAGTATCAAGCATGGAACTTGAGCACTATCCGGGTATGACAGAAAAATCCATCGAAGCCATGATTGAATCTGCATTCAAGCGATTCGATATCTTGGGCGCACGCGTGATTCATCGCGTGGGATTACTTCAACCACTTGATCAAATTGTTTTGGTATTGGTGACCTCTGCCCATCGGGGTCAAAGCTTTCAAGCTTGCGAGTATTTAATGGATTACCTCAAAACTCAAGCGCCCTTTTGGAAAAAAGAAATAGCCCCCTCGGGCGCGCGTTGGGTTGACGCACGGGTGAGTGATGATCAGGCCTTGGAAAGATGGGGTATCGTCAGTCAAAACAGCTAATTGACCGCGTAAATACCATCTGCCTTGACTTGGATCAAGCGGTCAACCTGTGCTGGGTATCTTGAAATAGCTTAATTCGTCCTCAGGTTAAGTACAACTATATTTCGAAGAGGCATTTCATGCGGCTCGACAAACTCACAACCAAATTTCAAGAAGCGCTATCGGACGCCCAAACGTTGGCGCTGGGGGCTGATCATGCGTATATCGAGCCCGCACATTTGTTGGTTGCGATGCTCAGGCAAGAAGATGGTCCCAAATCGCTATTAGAGCGTGCAGGTGCCAATGTGCAGGGCATGCTTATGACGGGCGAAGCTGCAATCGCTAAATTTCCAAAAGTGCAAAGTCAAGAACAAGTGCAAGTAGGGCGTGATTTGGTGGGTTTGATGCAAGGCGCAGAAAAAGAAGCGCTCAAACGCGGCGATCAATTTGTTGCCAGTGAATTGATATTGCTTGCGATGTGCGATAACAAATCCGATGCCGGCAAATTGGTACGTGACCACGGACTTAATCGCAAATCATTAGAAGCTGCAATCACTGCTATTCGTGGCGGACAAAAAATGAATTCTGCCGAAAGTGAAGGTCAACGGGAATCGCTTAAAAAGTATTGCGTTGATTTAACCGAGCGCGCACGCATGGGCAAACTCGATCCTGTGATTGGACGCGATGATGAAATTCGTCGTGCGATTCAAGTCTTGCAAAGACGCACAAAAAACAATCCTGTACTCATTGGTGAACCCGGTGTTGGCAAGACAGCAATTGTTGAAGGTTTGGCGCAACGTATTGTGTCGGGCGAAGTGCCCGAGTCGCTCAAAGGAAAACGTGTCTTGTCGCTCGACATGGCGGCATTACTAGCTGGTGCAAAATTCAGAGGTGAATTTGAAGAGCGACTCAAAACCGTTCTGAGTGAATTGGCTAAAGATGAAGGCCAAACCATTGTCTTTATCGATGAATTACATACCATGGTGGGTGCTGGCAAAGCAGAAGGTGCGATGGATGCGGGCAATATGCTCAAACCTGCATTGGCGCGCGGTGAATTGCATTGTGTTGGTGCAACCACTCTTGATGAATACCGCAAGTACATTGAAAAAGACGCTGCACTCGAGCGTCGTTTTCAAAAAATCATTGTGGACGAACCATCGGTTGAAGCCACCATCGCTATTTTGCGTGGCTTGCAAGAAAAATACGAAGTGCACCATGGTGTAGAGATTACCGATCCTGCCATTGTGGCAGCTGCTGAGTTATCGCACCGCTATATCACCGATCGTTTTTTGCCCGATAAGGCAATTGATTTGATCGACGAGGCTGCAGCCAAAATTAAAATTGAAATCGATTCAAAGCCTGAAGTGATGGATAAATTGGATCGCCGTATTATTCAACTCAAAATCGAGCGCGAAGCGGTACGTAAAGAAAAAGACGAGTCTTCTCAAAAACGCATGGCTTTGATTGAAGAAGAAATAGTCAAACTCACCAAAGAATATTCAGATCTTGAAGATATTTGGAAATCAGAAAAAGCCTCTGCTCAAGGCGGCGCGCAAATTAAAGAAGAAATTGATCGTTTGCGTTTTCAAATGGAAGAGCTCAAGCGCAAAGGTGATTTCAACCGAGTGGCAGAGTTGCAGTACGGACGCATTCCTGAGTTAGAAAAAAAACTCAAAGAAGCCAATGCCAAAGAATTGGGTGAGCACGCCAACCACCAACCGCGGTTGTTGCGAACTCAAGTGGGCGCAGAAGAAATTGCAGAAGTGGTGTCACGTGCCACGGGCATCCCCTTGTCTAAATTGTTACAAGGTGAGCGCGAAAAATTATTGCAAATGGAAGATAAATTGCATCAGCGCGTCGTCGGTCAAGACGAAGCGATTACTGCGGTTGCAAACGCCATTCGTCGCTCGCGTGCGGGCTTGAGCGATCCCAATCGCCCCACAGGCTCATTTTTATTTTTAGGCCCCACAGGCGTTGGCAAAACAGAATTGTGCAAAGCATTGGCGGCATTTTTATTTGACACCGAAGAGCACATGATCCGAATCGACATGAGTGAATTCATGGAAAAACATTCGGTGAGCAAAATGATTGGCGCGCCTCCTGGATATGTCGGTTATGACGAAGGTGGTTATCTAACTGAAGCAGTGCGTCGCAAACCTTATAGCGTGATCTTGCTCGATGAAATTGAAAAAGCACATCCCGATGTGTTTAACATTTTGTTACAAGTGTTGGATGATGGACGACTCACCGATGGTCAAGGTCGAACGGTTGATTTTAAAAATACGGTGATTGTGATGACTTCCAATGTGGGCTCACCAATTATTCAAGGTATGCTTGGGCGAGACACCAGCGAAATCAAAGATGCAGTATGGGATGAACTCAAAACACATTTCAGACCCGAATTTTTAAATCGAATCGATGAAACGGTTGTATTTCATGCATTGGATGCGCAACATATTGAGAGCATTGCAGACATTCAATTGGGTATTTTGATTGAGCGTTTGGCGCACATGGATTTATCCATGGAAGTTTCAAAAGCTGCTTTGGCCGAATTGGCCAAGGTAGGCTTTGATCCTATTTTTGGTGCCAGACCTCTGAAGCGAGCCATTCAGCAACGAATCGAAAATCCGCTGTCTAAATTACTCTTAGAAGGCAAATTTGGTCCCAAAGACACCATTGCTGTCTCGGTTGATCCAATTCGTGCGCCTGGAGAATTCACGTTTGCACTAAAAGATGGATAATTCCATGAATGAACACAACTGTTTTCAACGAAAAAATGGATTTGCGCAAAGATGTGCAAACCATCAGCGTGGTTTGCTTGGCGCATGCCACCTCTCATTTTGCACAATTGCTCCTGCCGTTGATGTTTCCTCTCTTTATCAAAGTATTCGGATTTAATTACGCACAACTTGGTTTTTTAATGACCGTGTTTTTTGTGGTCTCTGGTATCGGTCAAACATCGTCGGGTTTTATTGTTGATAAATTAGGCCCTTTACCTGTGATGATCGCCAGTGTTGCGATCATGATGTTGGGATGTTTTTGGGCCTCGATTGCCAATAGTTATACAGACTTGGTTGGCGTCGCCGCACTGTTGGGATTGGGTAATAGCTCTTTTCATCCCGTTGATTTCACCATTTTGAATCACCGAATATCCAACAAGCGTTTAGGTTATGCCTTCAGTGCGCATGGACTAACGGGTTATTTGGGTTGGACGGTCGCATCCTTATTTATGGTGGCGATGACGAGCGCATTTGGTTGGCACGTTGCATACGCTGGTGCTGGTGTTTTGTATTTGCTCACCTTGTGTATGGTTGTTGTGTATCGCGATTTACTTTACACCGATGCGCACAAAACACCACGCACCGCATTACAAGGCGTGGGATTTGATTTTTTACGGTTTCCTGTGGTGTGGTGGTGCTTTGGATTTTTTATGTTCTCCACCATCACTCTTGCAGTGGTGCAAACTTTTTCTGTTTCTATTTTGCAAGCCGTTCATTTGGTGAGTTTTGAATCCGCTAATTTCACGCTCACCGCTTATTTGGTTTGCGCCGCTGCAGGTATGTTTTTAGGTGGATTTGTTTCGGCAAAATTTAATCAATACAGCGAAAAAGTAGTTGCGATTTGCATGAGTGTTGGCGCATTGATGTTGTTGTTGTGCGCAACGGGATGGCTTGGGGGTATTGGCACCATGATTGTGTTGGCATCAACGGGACTTGCTTTAGGAATTGGCGGGCCGTCGCGCGATATGCTGATTAAAAAAGCAACGCCCCAAGGTGCAACAGGACGTGTTTATGGTATGGTTTACTCAGGCCTTGATGTAGGCTTTGCCGTGTCGCCCGTGATCTTTGGCATGTTCATGGACAAAGGAATGTTTTATGCACCCTTGGTGGGTGCGGCCATGGCATTGGGCGTTGGCGTATTGATGGCGCTCAAAGTGGGCACTCAAATCGAATCGGATCGCGTTTAATTTTTAATTGTTGAAAGAGTTGTGATGAGTAAACAAGCCGCAGGTCATTTATTGGTTGAATGCTTGGTTGAGCAAGGCGTTACCCATGCTTTTGGTGTGCCAGGTGAAAGCTACTTGGGTGTGCTCGATGGTTTTTATGCATACCGAGACAAGATTCAATTCATCATCACAAGACAAGAGGGCGGTGCAGCTTTCATGGCCGAGGCCGCAGGAAAATTAACGGGTAGACCCGGTATTTGTTTTGTGACGCGCGGTCCTGGTGCGACCAACGCTTCAATTGGTGTGCATGCTGCGTTTCAAGACAGCACGCCGATGATTTTATTTGTGGGCGATGTCGGTAGTGATTTTCGCGATCGCGAAGCCTTTCAAGAAATGGACTACAACACCTTTTTTGGACCCAATACTAAAGGAATGGCCAAACGTGTGGAACGCATTGATGATCCCGAACGCATTCCTGAATACATGGCGCGTGCATTTGCAACAGCGATGAATGGCCGCCCTGGGCCCGTCGTGTTGGTCTTGCCAGAAGATATGCTGACTGAGATGGTTTCTGCCAGACCCACAACACGAGTAGAGCCTGTTCAAGCTTGGAGCGATCCTGGTGCCTTGCGTCAAATGCGTGAAATGTTGATGCAAGCTCAAAAACCTTTTGTGATTGCAGGTGGCGGCGGTTGGACGCCTCAAAGCGCGCAGGCCCTTCAACGATTTGCAGAAAATTGGAAATTGCCTGTGGGCAATGCATTTCGTTTTCAAGACACGTTTGACAACCACCACCCCTTGTATGCCGGAGATGTGGGTATCGGGCTCAATCCAAAACTTGCGCAACGCATCAAAGAAAGTGATTTGATTATTGCTATTGGTCCGCGATTAGGCGAGATGACAACAGGCGGCTACACATTGATGGAGGCCCCTCGCAGTCAACAAAAACTCATTCACATTCATTCGAGTGCAGAAGAGCTCAATCGTGTTTTTCAAGCAGATTTGGCTATCTTAAGCACCATGAATGCCGCGGCGAGATCACTCGAAGTTTTGAGCGCACCTGTTTCGGTTGTGTGGGAATCATGGAGCTCGCAAGCGCATACAGATTATTTGGGTAATCAAGTGCCACAACAGTTGCCAGGTGAAATAGACATGGCGGCCATTATTAAAACCATTAATCGATTGTTGCCCGATGATGCGGTGCTGACCAACGGCGCAGGAAATTTTGCCAGTTGGGTCCATCGGTTCCATCAGCACCATGGACTTGCTAAGGGATTTAAAACTCAACTCGCGCCGACAGTCGGCTCCATGGGCTATGGTGTTCCAGCAGGTATCGCTGCAAATATATTAACGGGTCGAACTGTTTTTACGATTGCAGGTGACGGCGATTTTTTGATGAATGGCCAAGAGTTGGCTACAGCTGTTCAATTTGGCGCAAAAACCATTATTGTTTTGTTGAATAACGGGATGTATGGCACTATTCGCATGCATCAAGAAAAATATTATCCTGAGCATGTAAGCGGTTCAGATTTAAAAAATCCTGATTTTGTTGCCCTAGCAAAAGCGTATGGCTATGCAGGTACTCGTATCACAAAAACGCGAGAGTTTGAAAATGTTTTTAAAGAAGCATTAAAGCGAAGTGAAGGTACTTTAATTGAAGTGATGTTAAATCCAGAAGTGATTACGACACGCGGAACATTGAGCGCAATTAGAGAATTAGCAAAAAAATGATTTGATAAGTTGTATTGTTAATTTTTAATAAACTGAACTGTGTAATCAGTATTTCTCACTAAGGGTTTGTATTTAATGCAAATTAACCTTTGGGTACAAATTAAATGGAATCAAGTAATATTAATCGACTCCATACGATTTCGAATAATTCAATTCATCAACAAGTAGACGAAAGAACCGATCGAAATAAGCGAAGTTCAAATATCCATTAAAAAAATAACGCTAACAGCGTTAAACTTTTTATAGAAAAAATATTTAGCGAGAACTTTGATAAAAAGGTTAAGAGGACTGGTTGCGAAAGCGTGATTATTGGGTATATATTAAAAATTGTTTACCAAGTGGCCCCTCAGATGATGTTGATATGCTTACTTGATAAAAATTTACCTAGTTTATTGATTTACTCAATTAATCTAGCCGCTTCACCATTAAGATCAACTCAATTCATTACGCATGAAGTGCTACAAACTCAAATTAGACGATCCAGCGTTGAAAAAAATAGCGATAAATTCATCTCATCAAAGAATAGTGAGAATGGAGCATGTAATACTTCAATAATCAATGATATTGCGGCTTGTGCATTTGATCCTATTGAGTATTTTATTCAGTCTACTATTGTGACTGTAGTAGAAATTTTCATACTAAATCCTTCAGTCGATGCGTTAAATAAGGTGATTGATAATAACTTTTCTAAAAAATTAGGATTTTATATTGAAATATTTATGAGAATTTGGGCTTTGTCTTTGGTGTTAAGTTATTTTAAAAATAAATAAATGATGGGAACGCTTGTGATGGCAGAGGTGATAAATAACGATCTATAAATTATTTGTTGTTATACAAATGAAGAGGAAAATATTAAAATTTTTGGAAAGTCTGAAATAAAAAAATCTCGGAACTATTTATATTGAATTGACGTTCATCGATGCGCTGGGAAAAAGCCCTCATTTGATTTTTTACGATTCCAGCTTTAAATATAGCGTGCCGTTAACGCGTTAACGAATGAAAATTGAGTGCTGGTTCCTATTTATAAAAATGCGATCAGGTGTGAAAACAGGTTGGGTAAAAATAATTTCAAATTTGGAGATAAAAATAGCATTGCTCGAGTATTCGGAAAGGGTGTGTCATGCTTAATTTTAATGGCGGATCTTGGTATGGTGTAAGGTGCTATTTTTGAGTCTAGTGCAAAACATAATAGTCAGGACTAGGTTAAGAATCTTCTTTCTTTTCTTCTTGTTCCTTTAGTTAATTATTTCATTTACCAAACCTTGATTCTTGCTGGAGAAGCTAACGACGATGATTCGTTATTACAAAAAGCATCACAGTTTTTGCTATTTTCTAATTGCTGGACTTACGACGATGCTAAAAAAATTAATACGTCAAAAAAGAAAACTGAACCATATAATGAAAAAGGTTTCCCAAGTTTAAAACATATGTTGACTAAAAATTTCAAAAACTCTGGAAGTCTTGATGAAATAAAAAAGCGTATTGCTGAAGCCACATTAATCGTTTCCGATCTTCAAGAAAATAATCTGCATTATTTTGAAAATGAAAATTTATCAAAGCTGAAACAGGGTATTAAAGATCTTTTTGTAACTAACACGAATGCAGATGCGGGTTAAGGCAATCAACTTCCGTTAACTAAGAGCGATCTTATATAATTTACAATCCCAGCGGAGCGCAACAATAACGAAGTGGTCGAGCGCTATTGTTTATAAAACGACACAATACCACTCGCAACCTTTTAAAGCATCGGCAACTCCAACTAATTTAGTATCAAGTGAAATATGTTGCGACCAAGACTCCAAGGCTTTATCCTTGGAGTTATTTTTTTCGCTCAAATGTGCGGCAACCACCAAATTTAGTTTTTCATGATCGAGTTTTGCTAAGAGTTGTGCGGATGCGGTGTTGGACAAATGTCCCAATGGGCCAGCGATTCGTTGTTTTAAAAAATAGGGATATTGCGATTGACTGAGCATCTCTTCGTCGTGATTGGCTTCTAGCAAAAGAGCGTTGCATTTTTTTAGTGATTCAATCACGTGTGAACTGGCGTGGCCCAAGTCGGTAAGTATGCCTAATCGTGCATCTCCATCGGTGCAAGTCAGTTGAAGTGGTTCTCGAGCATCGTGCGGTACCGTAAATGGTGTGATACATAAATCACCTATAGCAATGGTTTCATGATCGCGAGCCATGTTGCATTGTTCGGGGGGCAGGCCCCATTGCAATGCAGAACTCGCCATCCAAGTGCCATGACTCATCCAAACTGCGGCGTTTGTTTTTTTTGCTAAAGACTTGGCATGGCCTATGTGATCGCTGTGCTCGTGGGTGATAAAAATGGCTTGTATTTGAGTGGCTTCTAAACCCGCAAGGGCTAATCGTTGATCCAGATCTCTGGGGCGAATGCCGCAATCAATCAATACATAAGTTTTTTGCAAGCCCGATGAGGCTTCAATCAAAGTGGCATTTCCAGCGCTACCACTTCCCAAATTTTTAAATCTCAGCACGTTTTATTTCAAATCATCAACAATGAGTTGTGCGATTTTTTTGGTGGCCGTTGATACGTCGGGTTGACCTGATGCATTGAGAATTTGAATTTTGCTGACTGAGCCTTCGCTTTCAATCTTGAGACGGTATTGAATAGGACCAGTGGGTGCCTTGGATCGAGTAAACAGTTTCTTAAAAAAGCCAGGTTCTGAATTGGGATCGACTGCTTCAACGTAACGCACAAAAAACAAACCTTGTTTACGGTCGCGATCTTCTACAGTAAAGCCAGAACGATCGAGCGTGACACCCAGTCTGCGCCATGCCACATCAAAGCCTTGCTTGTATTCAATCGTGGTTTGAGTGGTGCTGTTACTCAAACTGGCCAATAGTGTAATGGTGGTAGGTGCAAGTGCTACTTCAGCTTGCTGCTGCGTAGTACCGAGCTTGACCATTAATCGTTTTAAAAATTCATCTTCTAATGACGGATCGCTAGGCCGTGGTTGCCAAATGGTGCTGGTTTTGTTATTATCTTTGTACACCTCAGCCATACCGCGATGGGTGATAGAAACTTCAATTGTGTTGGTGCCCGTTGTTTCAACACGCGTTCTAAATTTATCTCGCTCACCTGTTGAATACAAAGAATCGAGTACTTTGCCAAGCGTTCTTCTAATAAGATCTTGGGGGAGTTTGGCGCGGTTTTCGGCCCACTCGGTTTCTAATGTTCCCATAGATTGGTTGTCAACGATGACAACAAAACCATTTTCTTCCCAAAAGGGTTTGAGAAGCGGCCACACTTTTTCTGGTGATCGCTCGATGGTGAGCCAGCGTGAAGTTCCTAGTCGTTCAAGTTTGATGTCACCGACTGTATGGGGTGCAATAGTGTTTTGCGGTGTTTGGTTTGGATTGTTTGCATTGGCTGCATTTGGTATGACATAGCGAGCACTGGGTGCTAATTTACTTAAATCGGGTGGAACATCTAATGGAGTTTTTTTGACATCGCCTTGCGTTTGATAATTGGGTTTGCGGTCGCCACTAATGCTTGAGCATCCCGAAATAAATACAAGGATGAATACTATAAATAAAGAACGATGAAGTGCGAACAATTGTTTTCCTTGATGAATTAAATAAGTCCAGAAGTTTTGAGCGCTTGTTCCAAAATAGGCTCGTAACTCGAAGACATGGGCGTGAGAGGAAGTCTTAGCGTGGAACCACACAAACCCATGTGTGCCATGGCCCATTTGAGTGGAATTGGGTTGGCTTCAACGAATAAATTTTTGTGCACGGGCATGAGTTTAAATTGAATGCGCATTGCTGTTTGAATATCGCCTTGGATAGCGGCCTTGCAAAGTTCGTGCATTTGTTGGGGTGCAATGTTGGCAGTAACACTGACATTGCCTTTGCCACCGCAAAGCATGAGAGCAACTGCGGTTGGATCGTCACCCGAGTAAACAGCAAAATGCGAAGGCACATCTCGAATCAACCATTGTGCGCGCTCAATATTGCCAGTGGCTTCCTTGATGCCCACAATACCTTTGACTTGTGTCAAACGCAAAACCGTGTCGTGCTGGAGATCGGCAACCGTGCGCCCTGGTACGTTGTACAAAATCATGGGGAAATCAACGGCTTTTGCAATGGCAGAAAAATGTTGAAATAAACCTTCTTGAGTGGGTTTGTTGTAATAGGGAGCCACTTGTAGTTGATAGTCTGCGCCTACTTTTTTTGCAAACTGCGCCAACTCAATGGCCTCTGCAGTTGAATTGGCGCCACATCCAGCCATGATGGGAACACGTTTGGCAGACTGCTCAACGGCAACGCGAATAATTTCACAATGCTCTTGAACACTGACTGTGGGCGACTCGCCTGTGGTGCCAACCACGCAAATGCAATCCGTCCCTTTTGCAATATGCCAGTCGATGAGTTTTCTGAGCGTTGAATAGTCAACGCTGGTGTCTGGAAGAAGAGGAGTGGCCAAGGCCACGATACTGCCGGTCAGTTGTGTCATCTGCTTATTCCTACAAGAGTAACGTATTCTAACGGCTCAGACTGAATGATTGGATGGTCTGATGAGGGGTGGGGGTAATTGCCACAATTCTTTGAATCATGCGTTTGGGATGGTCAAGAAATCCATTTTGGTATGCAACCACGTGTAAATCCTTGCAGACACTAAGTAATTCACCGTCTTGGAGTAAAAAATCAGGTCGAGATGGTTTGCCAAATGTTTCATTTCCTGCTGAAAAAGTTTCGTAGATTAAAACGCTGCCCATTTTGAGGCTTGACAAAATATGCGGCCATAAGGGTCGCCATAAATAATGAGTGACCACTATGGCGTCAAAACTTTGGTTTGAAAATGGCCAAACATTGTTTTCTAAATCATGACACAGGGTTTGACCGTAAGTTGTTAATTCTTTTAAAGCGTTAGCGTCTTTATCAATAGCTGTTAGCTTAAAGCCCTGAGATGACAACCATTTTGTGTGCCTGCCATAACCGCAGGCCAAATCTAAAACATCACTGCCGGGTGGAATTAAATGCGCATATTGCTGAACCCAAAGCGAAGGCGCTTCTTGCCCATGTTGAATCGAATGCTGCAACATGTCAAGGTTTGTGTTTGATGGAGGCAATCGCCATTCGATCGATCCAACTGGGCGCAATGAGTTTGATCCATTGACCCAATTTGCCTTTGGTTGTCATGACAACTTGGCGTTTTCTTCGCATGGTGGCTTGCACAATGAGTCGCGCGCATTCTTCAACGGGCATGGCATTTTTGGATATATGCCTGTTTGACGAGTCGACTTCGCCTTGTGCATTGAGACGATGAACTCGCATTTGGGTATCGACAAAACCAGGGTAAGCAATGGTGACACACACACCACTGTCAATGAGTTCAGTGCGTAACGATTCAAAAAAACCAGTCATGGCAAATTTACTACTGCAATAGGCGGTAAGTCCTGGTAGTCCAACCAACCCAGCCAATGAAGCAACGGCAACGATACGACCTTGACTGGCTAAGAGGTGAGGGAGTGCGGCGTGTGTGCACCACACGCTCCCCCAATGATTAACGCGCATGATGTAATCGTATAAATTGAGTTTTTGCGATTCAACTTCTTGCAAGAATGCCTGCGCCGAAATTCCAGCATTATTGATGAGAATATCAATGCCACCAAAATTTTTGACCGTGGTTTCTATTAATTGAATGCATTGAGATTGTTCAGATACATCAACAGGCAATATTAAAGTGCGAGCACCAACGGCAGCGCATTGGGATGCAACTGTTTGTAACTTGGCAACATCGCGCGCGGCCAATACCAAAACGGCTTTGACACCATAACGGTCTGCCATTTGACGAGCTATTTCTGCACCGATTCCATCGGAGGCGCCAGTGATAACAATGGTGGTCATTTTAAAAACAAACCCATAGTTGATTGGTGAGATGAACGATGAATTCAGGTTGAAGATACAAACTAAAAACACACAACAATGCACCCATCAAAATGAGGGTATGAGTGAGTGTTTGAAGTTTTGATCGAAACATGAATTAGGCCGTTGCAAGACGTTGAATGGGGGACTCTTTTACTGGCAAATTGACGAGTCCAGAAAAAATACCCAATGCAATACAAATTTGCCACACGATGGTATAACTTTCTGTCAGATCAAATAAATATCCTCCAAGCCACACACCCGAAAAACTGCCTAATTGATGGCTGAGAAAAACGAAACCTGAAAGCATTGCCATATGTGAGATGCCAAAAATTGAAGCGACCACTGCATTGGTGGGTGGAACAGTTGAGAGCCATAAAACTCCCATAAACGCAGAAAAAATATAAACCGTGAGAGGACTTAAAGGTACTGAAATAAACCAAAAAATAACAATCGCACGTGAAAAATAAATGAACGAGAGAATTTTATTTTTAGGTATTGTTTGACCAAGCAAGCCAGAACAATAGGTTCCAAAAATGTTAAATAGACCAATCAAAGCCAATGAAGTGCTGGCCACATGAGGTTCTAAGCCTTGGTCTTTGAGGTAACTCGGCATATGCACGCCAATAAATACCACTTGAAAACCACAAACAAAATAACCCAATGTGAGTAACTGAAAACTGCGATAGGAAAACGCTTCGTGAAGCGCTTGCAAAATACTTTGTTGTCGACGCAGGGGTGTACCGTTTTCAAATTGTTTTTCACGCAAACCAAATGCAAGTGGAATAACTAGTGTTGCAAGGCATGCCAGAGTTACCAAAGCTTGTTGCCATCCGAAGTGATTGATGAGCCAGCCTTCTACGGGAACCATTAAAAATTGACCGAATGAACCTGCAGCGGCCGCAAAGCCCATGGCCCATGAACGATTGTCTGGAGAAATATTACGTCCGATAAGGCCATAGATGACCGCATAAGTGGTGCCTGCTTGCGCCAAACCGATGATGAGGCCTGCGCTAGCAGTGAGTTGTTCGGGAGAAGATGAATAGGCCATTCCAAAAAGGCCTAATATATATAAGAGAGCGCAAAACAAAATGACGCGAAAAGCACCGAATCGATCGGACAACATGCCCGAAAAAATGCCACCAACGCCCCATGCGATATTTTGAATGGCCATGGCAAATGCAAAGTCTTCGCGGCCCCAGCTTTGCGCCTGCGTCATTGGCAATAACCAAAGGCCAAAACCATGACGAACACCCATGGACAGAGTGAGAATGAGTGCGCCGCATATGAGGATTTGCCACATGGGCAAGTTGGGGCTTGATTGGGGGGGATTTACTTGTGTCATAACCATAAATGTAAGGGTTTATAGAGTTTTAGAGCAGGCTTGGGTAATAAATCACCAAAAGACTGTGTTTTTATACAGTATAGTTATTGAGTTTTGACTACAATCTTGCCCCATGGCCACACAACAACCCAAATATTCAGAAAGCTCCATTCGCGTCCTCAAAGGTCTCGAGCCTGTCAAACAACGTCCGGGCATGTACACCCGTACCGACAACCCCTTGCATATTATTCAAGAGGTGATCGACAACGCCGCTGACGAATCATTGGCGGGATATGGCAAAAAAATTGCTGTTCAATTACACACCGATGGTTCTGTCACCATTGAAGACGATGGTCGAGGCATTCCATTTGGTATGCACCCCGAGGAAAAAGCGCCCGTCATCGAATTGGTGTTTACGCGTCTTCATGCAGGTGGCAAATTCGACAAAGGCAGTGGTGGCGCATATAGTTTTTCGGGTGGATTGCACGGTGTGGGTGTGAGCGTTACCAATGCTTTATCCAAACGAATGGAAGTCACCTCGTTTCGCGATGGGCAAGCGGCGTATTTGGTTTTTGAAGGTGGTGATGTTGTTCAAAAACTCAAAATACGTTCTATCGCCAGTGGCGAGCGCAAGCAAGGCACAGTCGTTCGCGCCTGGCCCGATGGCAAATACTTCGAAACATCCAATCTCCCTATCGCAGAACTCACCCATCTTTTGCGTAGCAAAGCGGTTTTAATGCCTGGTGTGAGCGTCTCGCTCATCATTGATAAAACAAAAGACACGCAATCCTGGTTATACAAAGGTGGTTTGCGCGATTACTTAATGCAGACATTGCCCGCCGACCCATACATTCCATTGTTTGAAGGTGAAGGTTACGCAGACAGTACTCATGAAAGTTTTGCAGAGGGTGAGGGTGCGCAGTGGTGTTTGGCATTCACCGAAGAGGGACAACCTGTTCGCGAAAGTTTTGTCAATCTCATTCCTACCAGTGCAGGTGGTACACACGAAAGCGGTTTGCGCGATGGTTTATTCAATGCAGTCAAAACTTTTATTGATCTTCATTCATTGCTACCCAAAGGCGTTAAGTTATTACCCGAGGATGTTTTTGCACGGTCAAGTTTTGTTCTCAGCACAAAAGTTTTAGATCCACAGTTTCAAGGGCAAATCAAAGAACGTCTCAATTCCAGAGACGCTGTTCGTTTGGTGTCTAGTTTTGTTAGGCCTTCGTTAGATTTATGGCTCAATCAACATGTTGCTGATGGCAAAAAACTTGCAGAGTTGGTGATTCGTGCCGCACAAGCGCGTCAAAAAGCAGGTCAAAAAGTTGAAAAAAGAAAAGGTTCGGGTGTTGCCGTGCTGCCTGGCAAACTCACCGATTGTGAAAGTAAAGATTTAGCCAATAACGAAATCTTTTTGGTCGAGGGCGACAGTGCAGGCGGCAGTGCCAAGATGGGGCGCAATAAAGAAAGCCAAGCCATATTACCCTTGCGCGGAAAAGTTCTCAACACATGGGAGGTTGAACGCGATCGTTTGTTTGCCAACAACGAAGTGCATGATATTGCGGTGGCCATTGGTGTTGATCCACACGGCCCAAGCGAAGAACCCGACCTCAGTGGATTGCGCTATGGCAAGGTATGTATTTTGAGTGATGCTGATGTTGATGGCTCACACATTCAAGTGTTGTTGCTCACCTTGTTTTTCAAACACTTTCCCAAACTCATCGAAACAGGACATGTGTTTGTTGCACGTCCACCTTTATTCAGAGTGGACGCGCCTGCGCGTGGCAAAAAACCAGCCACCAAAATGTACGCACTCGATGACGGAGAACTCACCGCCATTCTCGACAAACTCAGAAAAGATGGTGTGCGCGAAAACGCGTGGAGCATCAGTCGATTCAAGGGCTTGGGCGAAATGAACGCCGAGCAATTATGGGAAACTACACTCAATCCCGATACGCGTCGATTGCTTCCTGTGCAATTGGGCGTTCTCGATTTTCAACAAACCGAAGCTCGCATCACTCAGCTCATGGGCAAGGGTGAAGCGGCCGCGCGTCGTGAACTCATGGAGTTACACGGTGACAGCATAGAAATTGATATTTAAAAATCATGTCTGACAATCTCACTCTCAATTTCAACGCATCCGAATCTGATGATGGCATCGCTTTGGGGCATTACGCGCAACGTGCTTATCTCGAATACGCATTAAGTGTTGTAAAAGGTCGCGCATTACCCGACATTTGCGATGGACAAAAACCTGTTCAACGCAGAATTTTGTATGCTATGTCGCGCATGGGTTTGGGTTTTTCGGGCAATACAGGTGCCAAGCCAGTCAAAAGTGCGCGCGTAGTCGGCGATGTATTGGGACGTTTTCATCCGCACAGCGATCAAGCCGCTTACGACGCATTGGTGCGTATGGCACAAGGTTTTTCTCAGCGTTATCCGCTTATCGATGGGCAAGGAAATTTTGGTAGTCGGGATGGTGATGGTGCGGCCGCTATGCGTTACACCGAAGCGCGCTTGTCCAAAATCACCACATTGTTATTAGATGAAATTGACGAAGGAACCGTTGACTTTCAACCCAATTATGATGGATCAACACAAGAACCGCGTCAACTTCCCGCGCGTCTTCCATTTGTATTGCTAAATGGCGCTAGTGGTATTGCAGTGGGTATGGCTACAGAAATGCCCAGTCACAATTTACGTGAAGTAGCAGACGCTTGTATTGCGCTAATCAAAAATCCAAAACTCACGCAACAAGAACTTTCACAACTCATACCAGGCCCTGATTTTCCTGGTGGCAGTCAAATCATCAGCACCGATACCGAAATTGCAGACGCCTATGCATCAGGGCGCGGTTCAATCAAATGTCGTGCGCTTTGGGTTATCGAAGATTTAGCCAGAGGTCAGTGGCAATTGGTCGTCAATGAATTGCCACCTGGTGTTTCCACACAAAAAGTTTTAGAAGAAATAGAAGAAATCACTAACCCCAAAGTCAAGGCTGGCAAAAAAACAATTTCACAAGAACAATCACAACTTAAAGCCACCATGTTGGCTGTGTTAGATGTTGTGCGCGACGAGTCTTCCAAAGACGCACCTGTTCGTTTGGTGTTTGAACCCAAAACCCGAACCATCGAACAGCAAGAATTAATCACCAGTTTGCTGGCGCATACCAGTCTGGAGTCTTCATCGTCTATCAACCTCACGGCCGTGGGTTTGGATGGCAGGCCCGTTCAAAAAAATCTTCGTCTTATCTTAGAAGAGTGGGTTTCATTTCGTCAAACCACTATTCAACGCCGCTCTCAAAATCGCCTCGAAAAAGTACTCGATCGCATTCATATCTTAGAAGGCCGACAACTGGTATTGCTCAATATTGATGAGGTCATTAAAATTATTCGCAATAGTGATGAGCCCAAATCAGCGTTGATGACGCGATTCAAACTCAGCGAACGTCAAGCCGAAGACATTCTCGAAATTCGATTGCGTCAACTCGCACGACTTGAAGCCATCAAAATTGAGCAAGAGCTTAAAGAGTTGCGCATTGACCAAAAAAATCTAGAAGAAATTTTGGCCAGCCCTGCAGTTTTACGTCGACTGATGATCAAAGAAATTGAAGCCGACGCCAAACAATTTGCAGATCCTCGCCGTACATTGATTCAAGCAGAAAAAAAAGCAGTGGCAGAAATCAAAGTGTTGGACGAACCCGTCACAGTTGTTATTTCACAAAAAGGTTGGGTGCGTGCCAGAAGCGCGCATGGTCATGACGCCACGTCATTTGCATTCAAAGCAGGCGATGGTTTGTACGACACTTTCGAATGTCGCACGGTTGATACGCTCATTGTGATGGGTAGCAATGGTCGTGTTTACTCGGTGCCTATTGCGAGTTTGCCCGGTGCCAGAGGTGACGGTCAACCCATCACCACGCTCATTGATTTAGAAGTCAACACACAGGTCATGCATTTTTTGGCTGGTCCATCGTCTGCATCTTGGTTGCTATCCAATACAGGTGGATATGGTTTTATTGCCACCACAGACAACATGGTGTCACGAAACAAGGCGGGCAAATCATTCATGACTATTTCGGCCGATGAAACCGTATGCAGACCTTCTATGGTCAGCGGTGGAAACGGTTCAATGCCCAAACCCACGTCAACCCATGTTGCTTGTACGTCAACGCAAGGCAGAATTTTAAGTTTTGATATTACAGAACTCAAGGCCATGGGAAAAGGTGGTCGTGGTTTGATGTTGATTGATATCGATTCCAAAGATTCATTGGCGGGTGCTGCGGCTTACACGCGAAGAATTAAAATTTTGGGTGTGGGCAGAGGTGGCAAAGAACGCGATGAAACGCTAGAAATCAGAAGCCTCAACAACATCAAATCTTCAAGAGCCAAAAAAGGCAAAGTCGCAGATTTGGGTTTCAAGCCCACCGATGTCGTGGGTCTTGAATAAATACAAATCGCAGTTAATTTAACTCAGCAATCAATTCAATTTCTACACAAGAGCCAAACGGAAGTTGAACCACGCCAAACGCACTGCGTGCGTGTTTGCCTGCGTCGCCAAATATATCACTCAATAATTTAGAACAACCATTGGTGACTAAATGGTGTTCAGTAAAAGTGGGGCTTGAATTCACCAAGCTCATCACTTTCACAATTCTTTTAATTCGCGCTAAGTCAAGTGTTGCGGCTTGCAATGTGCCCATCAAATCAATGGCGATGGCGCGAGCTGCGAGTTGTCCCTCTGCCGTGTTCATGTTGGTGCCAAGTTGTCCAACCCAGGGTTTGCCATCTTTTTTGGCGATGTGACCACTTACAAAAATTAAATTACCTGTTTGGACAAATGGCACGTACGCGGCGGCAGGAATAGCCAAAGGGGGCAAGGTAATTTGCAGTGCTTGAAGTTTGCTTTGGATGGACATAGTAAGACTCACAAAAATTGTAATTCTAAGTCCATACCCAAACCGGCTTTTAGCTCAACAAATATCCCAAATCAACTCAAGTTATCGCCTCCAGTGCCGATTAGAAAGGGTCTTTACTTGTATACACTCGTGCCATGTCTATCAAACTCGTGATCTATGCACTCTTAGCTTGTACTTTTTATGGTGCGACGCCTGCATGTGCGGAATGGAGTGAACTTCTCAAGGAGGAAGAAGCGACCTATTTTTATGACAAAGAGGCGATCAAAGCCGTGCACGTTACACGTTTTGCTTGGACCTTGATCGATTTACCCAAAGCGGCCAAAAGCCCATTTGGCGACAACTACCAATCCGCGATGTCTAGATTTCGGGTGCATTGCAAGCTCGATACATTTTCAAAAGTGGCCGAGAGTTTGTTTGAAAAACCTCTCGGCAAAGGCAAAGAAACGGTCGTCTTCGATGAAATGGATATCCATGTTCGAATTCGTGACTTTGCAATTCGACCCGGTACGTATATTGCGGCACTAAAAAAACAAATTTGCGATAGCACTGGTTAAGCACTTCTGCATCTAAATTTCCCCGTTCGATTCGCTCATCGATTCATGAGCGTCATTCAGCAGGGGGTTTTTATTGGTTAATTCAATTTGGATAACGCCACTGTGTGTGTCTTGGGTGTTAGGCGCGGCATTGCAACTTCAGCAATCGAGTTTGTGGGCATTAGAGATTGACTGGTTGTTTTTTGGTGTCGCAAGTATAGTTTTTATTTTTTCATTGCGATTTTTTAAAAATATATTGAAAACCATACTTACCTGTATCACCATGATGTTAATTTCGATTGCGCTAATTAATTTATGCTCATATTTTTATTTAAAAACGGCACTTGAACCGACTATCGAATGCGTTGATGTAATGGTGCAAGGTATGGTGACACACATACCGAAAAAAATGAAAACGGCGTGCGATTTATATTTCAAGTAGAAAAACGTGGCGTATTGATGATGCGCAATCGATTGAAATTCCACCCTTGATATTAATCAGTTGATATCAATCGTAAACTATTCGCGTGGGTGACTACTTCTACTCAATCTATCTCCTGCTCTAATCTTGTAGATAATGCAAATAATGGTAACAATACAAAAATTCAAATAATTTTGAGACAATGTTTACAGAATTAGGTATAACTGACTTTGATAAATTGAAATTAGTTACTAAAATTTTTGGCTTTGAATTTGAAGAAAATAATCAAGAAAAAATTAATGAATCCCGTAAGATGATAAATACTAAAGTCGTTACAAAAAAGCAGTTGCAAACACTACGCTTCAAGCTTTTGGGTCGTTATTTTCTAGTCAATTTAATGTGGCTGAGCCACAGGTTACATCTACATGGGTTGAATTAATCAATGAATGGCTTAAAAACCCACATGTAGTTAAAACTCAAGATATTTTTGTACCTTATCTTAAAAATAAACATCCAAACGGAACTTTTATTACTCCTCAGATATCATCTAAAAGTAATAATTAATCTAAACCACCAACTCCTCCCCAGGATTTGATACCCGTTTATTGATATGTCCCAAGGCTTGTTCTACTTGATCGATCAAGATCAAGCATAAGTCGCCTTTTCCTAATTTGCTTAACGCCATATCAATCGCTGAAAATTCACCTCTGATTTCTTCTATTTTTTTGGTGCGTTTTGCGCCTTTTAATCCATCTCTGAGTAACGCCAATACTTCTCCGTCTTCTCTGCCGCGTTGGCAATCGTCTTGATACAGAACCACGTCATCGAACGCTTCGCCGATGATGCGTGACTGTTCTCTGATGTCTTCATCGCGTCGATCGCCCGCACCACTGATAACAACACTGCGTCGTTGTGCAGGCATGTTTTCAACGGCTTGTACCAATGCTTTGATGGCGTCGGGGTTGTGTCCGTAGTCGGCAATCACGGTGGCGCCTTTGTATTCAAAAACATTAAAGCGCCCTGGTACGGCTTGCGCGTCGCTGATAAATGTGGCGAGTCCTGCGCAAATCGAGTCCCATGAAATACCAACAGCCCATGCGGCGGCAATAGCGGCCATTGCGTTTTCTATTTGAAATCCAATCGCGCCACCCAAGGTAACGGGTATCGCTGACAGTGGAATGCGCACTTGCATTTTTCCTTGCATCGCCACCACTTGATCTTCTTCGACAAACACCACGCGTTTGCCTTGTGCGCGGTGCGTTGCAATCACGGGGTGATGCGAGTCCAATGCAAAAAATGTCACTTGACCAGGGCAGTGCGCGGCCATTGCAACCACAATCGGGTCGGCTGCATTAAGAACACCCATGCCGTTTTTGGAAACGTTTTGAACAATGACGCGTTTGAGGACGGCTAAATCTTCAACCGTAGAAATATAGTTGAGCCCTAAGTGATCGCCTTTGCCAATGTTGGTAACGACAGCCACAGAGCATCGATCAAATGCAAGTCCTTCGCGCAACATGCCGCCTCGTGCGGTTTCTAATACGGCGGCGTCAACGTCGGGATGCATCAATACACTGCGCGCACTGAGTGGTCCGCTGCAGTCACCGCTATCGATTTGTCTTTCTTGAATATACACACCGTCGGTGTTGGTCATGCCCACGCGCATACCACTGGTACGCAACAAATGCGCGGTTAAACGCACTGTGGTTGTTTTTCCGTTGGTTCCTGTAACTGCAATCACTGGAACGCGTGCATCGTCCCCATCGGGAAACATGGCTTGTATGACGGCTTCACCGACATTGCGTCCTTTGCCAAAAGAGGGGCTGAGATGCATGCGAAGACCAGGAGCTGCGTTGACTTCAACAATGCCGCCCGATTGCTCTTCGAGTGGCCGCAAAATACTTTCGCACACCACATCAACGCCACAAATATCCAAGCCCACCATTTGTGCTGCCATGATGGCGTTGGCAGCTACATCGGGATGCACGTCGTCGGTGACGTCGGTGGCTGTACCGCCTGTAGAGAGATTGGCGTTGTTGCGCAAAATCACGCGCGTACCTTTGGCAGGAACGCTCTCTGCTGTGTAGCCTTGTTCCTTGAGTCGATTGATGGCGATTTCATCAAAACGAATTTTGGTGAGCGATGTGGCGTGACCATCACCACGCCTTGGATCTGCGTTGACTTTGTCAACGAGTTGTCTAATGGTCAGTTTGCCGTCGCCAACAACAAGTGGAGGTTCGCGACGTGATGCCGCTACTAATTTGTCGCCTACTACTAACAATCGGTAGTCGCTTCCTGGGAGGTAACGCTCGACCATGATGTCGTTACGAAATTGCAATGCATTGTTGAATGCTCCGATGACGTCTTCTTTGGTTTTGAGATTGACGGCAACGCCTTTACCTTGATTGCCATCGCGTGGTTTGACAACAACAGGCAAACCGATGTCTTGTGCGGCACGCCATGCGTCTTCTGAGTCTTCGACGGGTCTTCCCATGGGCACGGGTACGCCTGCGGCATTGAGTAATTTTTTGGTGAGTTCTTTGTCTTGCGCGATGGATTCTGCAATCGCACTGCTTGAATCAATTTCTGCGGCTTGAATGCGTCGTTGTTTGCGACCCCATCCAAATTGCACCATACTGCCTTCGGTTAATCTTCGAAATGGAATGCCTCTGTTGATCGCTGCATCAACTATTGATGCAGTGGAGGGACCGAGGCGAATTTCTTCGTCAAGTTGACGCAGGTTTTGTAATGCAGAGTCAATGTCAAAGTGGCCTGAGTTGGCTGCGGCTTCGCACAATTGAATGGCCAATTGCATGGCGAGTTTGCCAACCTCTTCTACGCTGTATTCAACGACCACTTGAAACAAACCTTCTTCTTGTGTGGCGGTGGTGCGACTGAATGTGACCGTGCATCCTGCTTCAATTTGCAAATGCAAGGTGGATGATTCGATGGCGTGCGCCATGGTGGTGTGGCTTTTGCCGTCACCCGTGCGCATAGGGCCTACACCTGGAAAGAGGTGGCGCAAACGAGATTCGAACGCAGAGGTGAGTTTTAATTGTTCGGGTGTTTGACAACGCACCATGGCTTCGAAGGCGGTGTGTCGTGTCCAAAGATTAGGACCTCTGAGGGCTCTGATGCGTGTGACTTCCATTAAGCATTCATCCTTGCAACTTGTTGGGCAACATCATCGGGTGTTTTGCCAAAATTTTTGAGACCTGCGCGTATGAGTAGCGGTGCGATGTCAAGTGCCCACGCGCTTGCAACAGCAGCGAGTAGTGTGGGCAGCTGAATGTTTTCTTTTTGGAGCAATTGTGCAATCGGTTCCATGTTGAGATGAAACAAAAGTGTTTCTTGATCGCCACGCGCCAAGGTGACGTGATTGTCTCTGAAATAAACTGTGCGCTTACCGCTGAGTTGATGTTTTTTGAGAACAGGATGGTTGGCATCGACCGAATAAAAAATAACTTCGCCATCGCACAAATCGGCCAACTCAACCACTTGCAGGTCTTGTGCATGCAAAATGGCCGCGCCTTGTGGCAATACCAAATCAACTTGACTGCGCACCACGTTGCGAACTCCTTCAGGCGTGTGCACGTCGTGAATATCTAATCCTTGTGGGGTTGGCATATCAGTAACAACGCCGATGTGGCATCGATCGTAAGGTAGGCCATCATCTAATATATCCAAAGCGCTGGTTTCAAAAACAGCAGCATCAATTGCGCGATTGATGAGCAGTCGCTCTGCAATATCAAAACGTCGGGCGTCTTGTGTGCTAGTTTGTCGTTGATTCATATACAAACCATCTTGACAGGCCAAGCCTGTGCGATGACCGTTGAGATGCATCAACCATGCAATGAGATGACACAACAAACTGCTCTGTTGTGTGCCAATGACGCCAATCACAGGTATGCGTCCGTTTTGTTTGGGGTCAAACAAATGATCGGCGATGGCTTTGCCCACAGGGCGCACGTTGCCACTGGCGGGCTTGAGGTGCATGAGTAAACCAGGACCTGCATTGACTTCGACGATGGCGCCGCCCTGTTCTTGCAAGGGCTTTGAAATATCTTGTGCAACTAAATCGATGCCTGCGATATCTAAACCGATGATTCGAGCTGCTAATGCAACGACGTGTGCAACTTCAGGATGCACTTGATCGGTGACGTCGTGACTCATGTTGCCATTGCGTTGAACAATAACGACTCTGTCTTTTTCTGGAATGCAATGAGCTTGCAAACCTTGTCTTTGTAATTCGAGCACAGCGTGTTGATGTTCGCTTAAGCGAATGGTGTCGAGTGGAAAATCTTCTTCTTCGCCACGACGAGGGTCGGAGTTGATTTGTGTTTCGATGAGTTGCTCAACTGTAGAGACACCATCGCCCGTAATAGTTGCTGTTTCGCCTTTGGCAGCTGCGACCACACGATTGCCCACTACCAACAAACGATGTTCGTCGCCACGAATGTATCGTTCAACCATGACTTCTGAGCCTTCGTTGATTGCTACGTGATAGGCCGCTTCAATATCGGTTTGTGAGTTGAGATCGAGTGCAACTCCACGTCCGTGATTGCCATCTATGGGTTTGACGACAACGGGCAGACCAATTTCTTGAGCGGCTTGCCATGCATCGTTTGCGCTATGAACGATTTTACCTTGCGGAATAGGAACACCACATTGACTGAGTAATTGTTTGGTGAGGTCTTTGTCGCTAGAAATAGTTTCTGAAATGGCGCTGGTGCGATCGGTTTCTGCTGTCCATATGCGTCGTTGTTTGGCGCCGTATCCGAGTTGCACCAAGTTGCCTTCGGTGAGTCTGATAAATGGAATGCCTCTGTCGGTGGCGGCGTCCACAATGCACGCGGTGCTCGGGCCCAAACACATGCGGTCGACCATAGCTTTAAATTGCGCAACTGTAGAAGCTAAATCGTAAACCGTGTTGTTGATGGTGGCCATGACGATAGCGCGCGCTTTTTGCAAAGCCGCAATGCCAATTTCTTTTTGACGCGTGCGAATCACAACTTTGTAAACACCGCGCCTGGATGTTTCGCGTGCTTTTCCAAAACCAACTTGCATGCCTGCTAAGTTTTGTAATTCGATGGCCACATGTTCCATGATATGACCAGGCCATGTACCTTCTTGTAATCGTTTTAAAAATCCGCCGCGCTCGCCAATGCCGCATCGGTGTTCGACCAAGCCTGGTAGCAAGGTTTGGAGTCGATCATAAAAACCTGCGATGGTGTTGGATGGATGGTTTTCAAGTTCGCCAATATCAACCCAAGCTTCAACCACAGGACGGTAGGTCCAGATGTTGGGGCCACGCAGGTAGCACATGCGTAGAATTTGAATGTCTTGAAATGCCATGGAGTTAATAAAAATGGTGAAAAGGGTTAGAGGGCTTCTCAGTGGGGACTACAATTGCGTTTTGGCTGTTCATCGATGAAGGTGTTTCAGTCTGTCTCATGTGAGGCTGTTGACTTTTTATTAGGTGACCCCATTAAAAAGAATGAATTTGAATTACGAAACCGATTACGCCGATGCGTCTTTGCCCTTTATGTGGCGCAGAGGTTTTGCATCTCAAGACCCGTCCAACCTTAACGCTTTGGCGTGGTTAGAGGTTGACCTTGATGCGCAACTGCATTTCAACAAAGGCATTCTGATTTTGACATCTTCGGGCGTGTGGTCCTGCGAGGCGGGGCAAGACCCCCAATCGGCCTGGTCGCATTGGCCAATCACACCCGATATGCGCTTGGATTTGAGCGACTACGCGGGCGTTGGCACATTGGCACTTTTTAATGCAGATCAACGACTGGCCAGTTGGCGATTTACATTGGGGCGCAATTTACGCGCAATTCAATTTCAAGAAATATTTGTTCAACAACTCGCTCAGCATTCGGGTCTTGAAAAAAAATCGCGCCCAGTAAATTTACGTTGTCCGCAATGCAAAGCACTTTTGGAGCGTGCGGGCGATGAATGCAAAACCTGTCAGCAAGAATTGTCTGAGTCCGTGTCGACTTGGGTGTTGTTTCGTTTGTGGCGATTTGCAAAACCCTATCAATCGCAATTGATCTGGGGATTTTTATTAACGCTGGCGTCCACCGCCGCAACCTTGGTGCCGCCTTATCTCACCATGCCGCTCATGGATGACGTATTGATTCCGTTTCAAAACGGTCAGCACATCGACATCATGGTGGTGACTTGGTATTTGGTGGCATTGTTTGCCTCTGCTTTGGTTGCGTGGGGCTTGGGTTGGATTCGCACCTATATATTGGCCTTGGTGTCTGAGCGAATTGGTGCCGATTTGCGCACCACCGCGTATGAGCATTTGATGTTTTTGTCGCTCGAATATTTTGGTGGACGACGCACAGGTGATTTACTCAATCGAATTGGATCTGAAACCGATCGCTTGTGTTTGTTTTTATCCTTGCACTTGCTAGAGTTTGCAACCGATGTGTTGATGATTGTCATGACGGCAGCCATTTTATTTTCTATCGATCCTTGGTTGGCAACCACCACTTTGTTGCCATTGCCTTTTATTGGTTGGTTGATTCATGTGGTGCGCGATCGATTGCGCACGGGTTTTGAAAAAATTGATCGAACATGGTCTGAAATCACCAATGTGTTGTCCGACACGATTCCTGGTATTCGCGTCGTCAAAGCATTTGCGCAAGAAAAAAGAGAAGCCGCGCGTTTTCGTGAAGCCAATCAACACAACTTAGCCGTTAACGATCGCATTAATTTTTTATGGTCTTTGTTTTCTCCCACGGTAACACTGCTCACTGAAGTTGGGTTGTTGGTGGTTTGGGCGTTTGGTATTTGGCAAGTTGCTAATCACCAAATCACAGTGGGCGTGCTCACCGCATTTTTGGCTTATATCGGACGGTTTTATACGCGCCTCGATTCCATGAGTCGCATTGTGTCATTTACACAAAAAGCGGCGGCGGGTGCAAAACGAATTTTTGAAATTTTGGATCATGTGAGTAGCGTTCCAGAACCCGTTCGTCCGATCGCTTTAAAACACGTTCAAGGGCGTATTCAAATCAAGGACGCTGGTTTTCGATACGGTAACCGCACGGTGATTCGTGGACTCAATCTCAATATTGCGCCTGGGGAGATGATTGGCTTGGTGGGGCAGAGCGGTTCTGGCAAAAGTACATTAGTCAATTTAATTTGCCGCTTTTACGATCTATCTGAAGGCTCTATTTTGTTAGACGGTTTGGATATTCGAGATTTGGCGCTCACAGATTTTCGAGGTCACATTGGTTTGGTATTGCAAGAGCCATTTTTATTTTTTGGAACGATTGCAGACAATATTGCTTACGGCAAACCGCAGGCGACGCGTGAAGAAGTCGTTGCTGCTGCCAGGGCAGCCCATGCTCACGAATTTATTTTACGCTTGCCGCAAGGCTACGACTCATTGGTGGGTGAGCGGGGTCAAGGTTTGTCGGGTGGTGAGAGGCAACGCATTTCGATTGCACGTGCTTTATTAATTGACCCACGTATTTTGATCATGGATGAAGCCACGTCTTCTGTGGATTCTGAAACCGAACAAGAAATTCAACGAGCCTTAGATAATTTGGTCAAAGGCAGAACTACGATTGCGATTGCGCATCGACTCTCGACATTGCAACGCGCCGATCGCTTGGTGGTGATGGAGCAAGGTGAAATGGTGGAAGAGGGTACGCACGATTCGCTGATGCAAAAGCAGGGCGCATATTTTCGTTTGTACGAAGCGCAAGCGCGTCAAGCACAAGAAGATCAACAAGCGATGCAAGTGAAGGTTCATCGGGAGGCAGAGCTGTGAATTTTTCATTAAACATCGACGCTTGGGGTGTGTGGCATTTTCGTGATTCATCGGGTGATTTGCACGATCGCGTGGTAGTTGTGCGTGCGTTTCCTATTGGCGCTCCGCATCAATGCATTTCGATTCTTAATTCGGAAGGGCGAGAGTTGTTGTGGCTCGATGATTTAGCAACGCTGTCGCAAGAACAAAAAGATTCAGTTTTGCAAGCAGTGACACAACGCGAGTTTATGCCTGAGATTGAAAAACTCAACGCAGTGAGTAGTTTTGTTGCGCCTTGCACTTGGTTTGTTAAAACCAATCGGGGTGAGGCTGAGTTTTTATTAAAGGGCGAGGAAGATATTCGCAGGCTCAGTAGTCAAACTTTGATTGTGGTCGATGCGCATGGCGTTCAGTTTTTAATTCGTGAGTTACCCTCGATGGACAGACACAGTCGCAAACTACTCGATCGATTTTTATAAACGATTAACGCGCACTAGCGCAATTTTTGTAGACGTCTAAATCGGCGCGATACACCTGGGTTTTGACTTGCATTAAACCCAATACTGAGTGAAACAAATGGTCATGCGTTATTTTTTGATCTTTGTCGGCGTTGAGGCATTCGCGAGTGAGGCCTCGTTGATTTTCAAACGATGGTGATAGCCAAGTAATCCATGGCACGTGAATTTGTACATCAGGCGCAATGGCGTAGGGTAGTCCGTGTAAATAAAGTTTGTTTTCTCCTAAAGATTCACCATGGTCGGAGACATACAACATGACGGTGGGTTGAACTGCCGATTTTTTTTTAAGATATGAAATCACTTGCGACAAAAAATAATCCGTGTAGACCAATGTGTTGTCGTAGGCATTGACGATTTCTGCTTGCGAACATCTGGAGAGAATTTCTGTGCTGCATTCAGGCAAGAATTTTTTGAATGCTTTGGGCGAACGTTTGTAATAGGCGGGGCCATGACTTCCCATTTGATGCATCACCACAACGACGCCTTTTTGCACGCGCTCTGAGGGGAGTTTTTTGATTTGGTCGGGCAATTGCTTGATCATGATTTCATCGAAGCATTCGTCGTCTTTGCACAGTGTCGGATCTTTTAAATTCGATGTTTCAAATTGATGGATGTTGCCGCATTGACCTTTGCAACCCGATTGATTGTCGATCCATAAAACTGCGTAGCCCGCACGTTGCAACACATCCAAAAAATTTTCAGTGTCGTAGGGACGTTTTTCAAAATGCGCACGTCCCCAATTGGAAAACATACAAGGCACAGAGCTGGCGGTGCTGGTACCGCATGAACGTGCTTGGGTAAAACTAACGATGCTTTCTTGAGAAAGTATGGGATTGGTATTTTTGTTGTAGCTATTAATAGAAAAATTTGGGCTTCGAGCCGTTTCGCCCAACACCAAAATAAAAAGCGGTGGTGCGTGCTCAGGGGACGCGTCGATGACGGCGTCGAGTCCTAAAGCTTGTACGGTTTCATCGCGTTTAAGTGGTTGCGTGTAGGCGTTGGTTAATCCATAAATGGTATTGAGTGGATTAATGAGAAATCGCAACTTGGTTTGATTGCGCATCAAAGAAATAAATTCTTGTGAATTGACTAAAACAGAACCCATTGCAACCGCAATCCCTAAAACCAAGAGCAATCCGTTTTGTATTACGGCGCGTTTGGTGCGCGGATAAAGAACAGGTGTTGACCACATCCAAAATAAAATTGGGCCACATAAAACGGTAACACTTAGCGCCATTCGCCAATTGATTTGATCGCTCATTTCTTTGGCGTCGGTTTGCATCAGATTAACAATCATGTGAGTGTCGATATATATGCCGTATTGCAACATGTAGTAGGTGCTAAGACTGGCGACAACGATCAACACGCTGATAATGGGTTTGAGTGTCCATCGCCATACCCAAACACCCAGTAGCGATGTGATCGCACCTGCGATCATAATGGCGATGAGGATTGAGCTCCACACTCCGTGCCATCCTTCAAGTTGCGGTAGTTTGAAGAGGGCCTGCCACCAAGGTAAATTGCAAACCGTGGCAAGCCATAGGCTTGACACAATAACTACGGCAACGGGTGAACGAGCTTTAAATCGCATGCCAATATTGTCTATCAACATTTGGCATTTTTAACAAATGAAAAGCCTTAATTGAAGAAACTTTTTAATTTATCTGCCCAGCCCTGCTCATTGGGTGAGTGCTTATCACCGCCTTTTTTGAGCGACTCATCGAGATCTTTGAGTAATTTGCGTTGATACTCGGTGAGTTTTACGGGTGTTTCAATGGTGATGTGGCAATATAAATCGCCTGGAAAACTGGAGCGAACACCTTTGATGCCTTTGCCGCGCAATCGAAATTGCTTGCCTGTTTGTGTGCCTTCTGGAATATCAATAGCTGCTTCGCCCTGTAATGTGGGCACGTTGATTTCTCCACCCAATGCGGCCGTGGTAAAGCCAATCGGCATGGCGCAATGCAAGTCGTCGCCATCGCGCTCGAAGATGTCGTGTTTTTTTAGACGTATTTCAATGTACAAATCGCCTGGAGGACCACCATTGGTACCTGGCTCTCCATTGCCACTGCTTCGAATGCGCATACCGTCGTCAATGCCAGAAGGTATTTTGATTTCGAGAGTTTTTTGTTGTTTGATTTTTCCTTGACCATGACAGGTGCCGCATGGATCAGGAATAACTTTGCCGGCTCCTCTGCAATGCGGACAGGTTTGTTGCACGCTGAAAAAACCTTGACGCATTTGCACTTGCCCCGAGCCTTGACATGTGCCACAAGCTTTTGCGGATGTACCAGGCTTGGCCCCTGATCCACTGCAGGTACCACATGAATCCCAACTGGGAATTCGAATTTGTGAGTCTTTGCCGTGTGCGGCTTCTTCGAGCGTGATTTCCATTGCATAACTCAAATCATTGCCACGATAGACTTGCCGTCCACCACCGCCTTGACGCCTTGCTTGACCAAAAATATCACCAAAGATATCTCCAAACGCATCTGCAAAACCAGCACCACCAGAGCCTTGTGTACCGCCGCGCATGTTGGGGTCGACACCCGCGTGACCATATTGATCGTAGGCCGCGCGTTTTTCGGGATCTGACAACATTTCGTAGGCTTCTTTGGCCTCTTTGAATTTAACTTCTGCTTCTTTAGTTTCTTCACCTTGATTGCGATCGGGGTGAAATTTCATCGCCATCTTGCGATAAGACTTTTTAATTTCTTCGTCTGTAGCAGTTTTGGAGACGCCCAAGACTTGGTAGTAATCGCGTTTGGTTGCCATGATGATGGGTTGTTAAAAGTGGTTGAAATGTGTTGTTCAGATAGACAAAACACCCAAAGCACAAAAATAGTGCTTTGGGTGTGATGGGCTGGGTGTAAGGGTGTTAGCCTTTTTTAACTTCCTTGACTTCTGCATCGACCACATTGTCATCTGCGGGTTTTGCATGGGGCTGATCCGGTGATGCACCCGCCGCGCCTGCCGCTCCAGCAGCTGCGGCTTGTTGTGCTTGCATATCAGCGTAAACTTTTTCGCCTAATTTTTGTGAGGCGGTCATTAAAGTTTCTGTTGCAGACTCAATGGCAACTTTGTCTTCACCTTTGAGTACTTCTTCCAAAGTTTTGATGGCAGCTTCAATTTTTTCTTTTTCTGAAGCGTCTATTTTGTCGCCATGTTCGGTGAGACTCTTTTTGACGGAATGAACAGCTGCATCGCCTTGATTGCGGGATTGAATGATTTCGAGTTTCTTTTTGTCTTCGTCCGCATTGAGTTCTGCGTCCTTGACCATTTGTTGAATCTCATCTTCAGACAAACCTGAGTTGGCCTTGATGGTGATTTTGTTTTCTTTGCCAGTGGCTTTGTCTTTGGCACCCACATGCAAAATACCGTTGGCGTCAATATCAAAACTGACTTCAATTTGTGGCGTTCCGCGCGATGCAGGGGGAATGCCTTCTAAATTAAATTCACCCAGCATTTTGTTGCCGCTGGCCATATCGCGTTCACCTTGGTAAACCTTGATGGTGACCGCGGGTTGATTGTCGTCAGCCGTTGAAAAAGTTTGTGCAAATTTGGTTGGGATTGTTGTGTTTTTGGTTATCATCTTAGTCATCACGCCACCAAGAGTTTCGATGCCCAATGACAGAGGTGTGACGTCAAGCAATAACACGTCGGTGCGATCGCCAGACAATACTTGACCTTGAATGGCAGCTCCCACTGCAACGGCTTCGTCAGGGTTGACGTCACGACGGGGTTCTTTACCAAAAAATTCTTTGACTTTGTCTTGAACCTTGGGCATTCGGGTCATACCGCCCACCAAAATAACGTCATCAATGTCACTCACATTAACGCCAGCGTCTTTGATGGCGATTCTGCAAGGTGCAATGGTGCGTTCAATTAATTCGTCAACCAAACTTTCTAACTTGGCGCGATTGAGTTTGATGTTGAGATGTTTGGGGCCGCTGGCATCTGCAGTGATGTAGGGCAAGTTGATGTCTGTTCCCGTGGAAGAAGAGAGTTCGATCTTTGCTTTTTCTGCTGATTCTTTGAGGCGTTGCAAAGCCAAAACATCTTTGGATAAATCAACGCCAGATTCCTTTTTGAATTCTGTAATGATGAAGTCAATGATCCGTTGATCGAAATCTTCACCACCTAAAAACGTATCGCCATTGGTGGACAACACTTCAAATTGTTTTTCGCCATCAACGTCGGCAATTTCGATGATGGATACGTCAAATGTTCCGCCACCCAAGTCGTACACAGCAATTTTGCGATCGCCTTTTTCGGTTTTGTCTAAACCGAAGGCCAATGCAGCTGCAGTGGGTTCGTTAATGATGCGTTTGACATCCAATCCTGCAATGCGCCCTGCATCTTTGGTGGCTTGGCGTTGTGCATCATTAAAGTAAGCAGGAACGGTGATGACGGCTTCTGTTACTTCTTCGCCCAAATAATCTTCAGCTGTTTTTTTCATCTTGCGCAGAATTTCGGCGCTGATTTGTGGTGGTGCTAATTTGCTACCACGCACTTCAACCCATGCGTCGCCGTTGTCGGCTTTTGCAATGGTGTAGGGCATCAAGTCAATATCTTTTTGAACTTCTTTTTCTTCAAATTTGCGACCGATGAGTCGTTTGACCGCGTACAAGGTATTGCGTGGATTAGTCACCGCTTGACGCTTGGCCGATGCACCCACCAAAATTTCGCCGTCTTCTTGATAGGCGATGATGGACGGTGTGGTACGCGCACCTTCTGCGTTTTCGATGACCTTGGTGGTGTTGCCTTCCATAATGGCCACGCATGAATTGGTGGTGCCGAGGTCAATACCGATAATTTTTCCCATTTTTTTCTCCTGAGGACCTGTTTCTTGAAACGCTGTTAATGTGAATGAAGCAACTTAGAATTTGTGGATTGATTGTGTTTTTTCAAGCCCTGTTTATTTGGGCGCTGTCACTGTGACCAATGCGGGGCGCAATACACGATCCGCAATGGAATAACCTTTTTGCAAAACAGTGACGACAGTGCTGGGGTCTTGTTCTGCAGGTACGACCGAAATGGCTTGGTGACTGTGTGCGTCAAATTTGGTGCCCGTAACGGGGTTAATTTCGATAACTTTATTGCGTTCGAGTGCAGATTTGAGTTGTCTTAACGTGGCTTCTGAGCCTTCGCGCAGTTGTTCGGGGGTCGCTTGAGCAATGGCCAAGCCTGCTTCGAGACTATCGGCCACTGGCAAAAGACTTTCGGCAAAAGATTCGATTGCAAACTTGCGCGCTTTGCTGACCTCTTCGTCCGCGCGACGTCGGGCGTTTTCTACATCGGCTTTGGCGCGTAAAAACTGATCGGCCAAATCGGCGTTTTTGGCTTGTAGTTCAGCCAATTGAGCCAGAGATTCGGTAAAAGATTCGGTTGTTTCACTAGCAAAACCCAATGGAGAGGCCTCTGGCGCTTGGGTTGGTTGATCCTTCGCGCGCTTGGGAGCTGGCTCATAAGGATTGAAGTTGGGCGAAGGTGGATTGGGGTTGAGTGAATCAGTCATGCGCTGTTTAAAAAGGGTGAATTAATCCATAACTGGGGAGTTGAGCCCCATTTTCAAGTCAACATTTAAGAAATATTTATTCGACGGCCAGTAATTGGACTTCGAATTCCAGGGTAGCGTTGGGCGGGATGACGCCGCCAGCGCCCCGAGCGCCATAGCCCATGTCGGGGGGGATGCGTAGGGTACGTGTACCGCCCACTTTCATTCCTTGAACACCCTCGTCCCAACCGCGAATAACCATCCCCGCACCCAATGAAAACTCAAAAGGGGAGTTGCGGTCTAAGCTGGAATCGAATTTTCCGCCGCGCTGGTCATCGGCAAACAGCCAGCCTGTGTAATGCACGCTCACTTCTTGACCCACAGTTGCGGTTTCACCGTCGCCGACGATGGTATCGATGTATTGAAGGCCAGAGGGCAGGGTTTGCATGATGAATTCCTTTAGTGTCGTTGATGTGTCTTGCTTGGCCCTTAAAACATGGTGAAATGTTGAAAGCCCTTGAAAAATAACAAGTCCGCATTGTAAATTGAATGGAATCACATCATGAATGAACGTTTTGCACAAATTTCTTATGAATCACTCGCCCCTGAAACAAAAACATTGGCTGATGAAATTTTAAAAATATCAAGCGCTGGCTTGGGAGGACCTTACAACGCATTACTACGCAGTCCACAAATGGCAGATCGTTGTTTTTCTTTGCTCGATTATTTGCGCTTTAAAACGACAGTACCCAAGCGATTGAATGAGTTTGCAATTTTGATTCAGGCGCGCATATCGAATGCTCAGTATGAATGGTGGGCGCATGAAACGATTGCACGAAAAGCTGGTTTGCGTGATGAAGTCATGACGCAATTGCGTGAATGTCAGCGACCAACGAATATGTTGGATGATGAGAAATTGGTGTATGACTATTGCGTTCAGATTTCACTCAATCACCGGGTGTCCGATGACTTATGGAAAAAAGCGATTAATGCGATGGGCGAGAAAGCCGTAGTGGACTTGACTGTTTTGTCGGGCACTTATGTAATGGTGTCGATGTTGTTGAATGCCACTCAAGTTGGAATACCTGGAGGAGGTCCTGAGCCGTTAAAAGTTTTATCACCATCGGTTATTCGTGAAAAATTGTTAGTCAATTAAATTTTAAGTTTAATTTTCAATTAGTTGTTAATTTTTTTGATTTTGTGGAACTTATTAATTGGGGCTTTCCAATAAGTCATGTAGGTAATGGCCATTCAGCCAAAGTTAATTGGTTAAACCTGTGATTGCTCATCAATTAGGTTGGGTGAAAAAATTCATTAATAAAAAAATAAAAATAAAACAAAAACTAAAGATCAGATAAATGTAGGCCATGCAAAATGTACGCAAGCAAGAGATAGATTTTGTAGAGATCTTGCAAATTGTTGTGGTGGATTTCTTAAGTGTTTAAAGTGTTGTTGTAAGTGTTTGGCTGCAGGTGCTTTTTGTTATAAAAATTAAGTTATTTAAATTATTTTTTTAACTGAGTTGATCTCTGTGTATCGGATTTGACGCTAAGTAGAGTGTTGGGTAACTCATTGCCATGAAACGCTAGCACGTGTTGCGCGCGATGCGCCAACACGGCGCGTTGATTGATCGATCCTTTATCGGTGATTTCTCCGCGATCGATGGTGGGCGGCTCTGACAGCAAACATAATCTTGCAATTCGATTAGCGCTGCCTGTTGCGGTTTGCGCCAATTGATTGAGTATGTTTTGAAAATAACTTAAAACATCTGCATGTTGCAAAACTTCTTGTAATGAAGCACTGGTTGATAAATTACAAAGTTGTCTCACAGCAGGCGTTGTGAAGATCATCGCGCCAACTTCTTTGAGATTAATGCCTGTGATGACTGCGTCTTGTATGTATGGTGCGCCTGCGGCAATAATTTTAGCGCGCATGGGGCCAACGCTCACAAATGTACCTGTAGCCAATTTGAAGTCTTCGGCGATGCGACCATCAAACTTCAAACCCAAATGGATGTTGTTTTCATCGATCCATTGAACAGCGTCACCTGTTTTAAAAAAACCTTCTTCATCAAATGACTCGGCCGTAATGTCCGGTGCGCGCCAATAACCTGGTGTGATGTTAGGTCCTTTGTAACGAACTTCGGTTTTTCCGTCTGCTGCAATGAGTTTGAGTTCAAGACCAGGTGCAGGAACTCCAAGGTCGCCTGAGCGAACATGTGGGTTGGTAATAAAAATAGCAAAGGGACCGCTCTCTGTCATGCCCAATCCCGTGGCCATCACAATGCGCTCGCCGACTTCTTTTTCTTGTGATGCAAACAAACTATCCCAAATGGGTTGCGCCAATGCAGCGCCTGCATAAAAAAACATGTGTACACGTGACAATAATTTTTGTCGCAGCACATCATCGGATTGCATAGCGTTAGCAATGGCTTCAAAACCCGTGGGCACGTTGAAGTAAACAGTGGGTGCAATTTCGCACAGATTGCGCAAGGTTTCGTGCATCAATGTGGGTGTGGGTTTGCCGTCGTCGATGTACAAAGTGCCGCCGTGATAAACCACCATACCAAAGTTGTGATTGCCACCAAAGGTGTGATTCCATGGCAACCAATCGACCAATACCAATGACTCATTGGCAAGCACGGGCATGGATTGAGTCATTTGTTGTTGATTGGCACACCACATGCGATGCGTATTGATGACCGCTTTTGGCATTTTGGTGGAGCCACTGGTGAATAAAAATTTCACTATTGTGGCGGGTCCAGTTTTTTCCATGGCTTGATCAACGGCAGGTGTTGCAACGGTATTACACAAATCTGCAAATTGCGTGATGGGACGTGTATCCAAGCTTCCTTCGCACAAAACGACTTCGGTATGGATATCGACTGCAGCGTGAATTGCTTTGCCATATCGCTTGGCATCGAATGCAAAGACCAAACCAGGTGTAACGGTTTTGATCACATGTTTGAGTTTCTCAAAGTCTTGACTAATGAGTGAATAGGGTGGAGATGTCGGTACATAAGGCACACCTGCAATCATGCAACCCAAAGCAAGTTGTGCGTGTTCAATGCTGTTTTCACTCAGTATCAACACGGGTCTTTCTGTGCTGAGTTGTCGATCAATGAGTGCTTGTGCAATTTGTTGGGCGCTAAGCCAAGCTTGTGCAAACGTTAAATGCTGCCAGTCGCCGAGCTGTCCATTTTGATGGGTGCGTCTTGCAAACAAAGTGCGATCGGGGGAGGCGCGCGCCCAATGGGCCAGTCGATCGGTGAGTCGTTGCGGATATTCACCCAGCGCTTGTTCGGCTTTGAGGTAGTGTGTGCCCGCTGCACCTTGACGCAATGCGACGCGTGTAACGCCAAATTCAAGGTGACGAAATTTTTTTTCGACACTCATGATTTTTTAACTTTGTCAGCGCGACCTTCTAAAAAATCACGCACACGTTGCTTGGCCTCGGGCGCGCTTTGAGCAATACCTGCCATCATGGCTTCTGTGAAAAAACCATGTTCTGACGATTGTTCAGCAATGCGAGGCAATGCATGCATTAATGCGTAGTTGGTGAGGGGTGCATTTTGAGCAATACGTTTAGCTAACTCTAAAGCTTTGTTCAATGACGTATTTTTTTCAACTAAATATTGTGCAAAGCCTGCGCGTTCACCATCGATAGCGTTGTAAACGCGACCTGTCATCATCATGTCGGTCATGCGTGCAACGCCAATTAATTTTGGAATGCGCACTGATCCACCACCACCGACAAAAATACCGCGCGAACCTTCAGGTAATGCATAAAAAGTGGTGTCGTCTGCAACGCGAATATGACAGGCACTCGCCAACTCCAAACCACCACCTACTACGGCTCCTTGCAAAGCCGCAACAACCGGAACAGGTCCACGTTCTACACGGTCGAGCGCTGTGTGCCATGAGCGTGAATGCATCAAGCCTTGACCCGCATCGCGTTCTTGCAGTTCACTCAAATCAAGTCCTGCACAAAAATGTTCGCCATCACCTGCAATCACTGCACAGCGAATATTCTTTGGTAGAGTGTCAAAGGCCAAACGAATCGATTCAATCAAAGCGTCGTTGAGTGCATTTCTTTTTTTAGGTCGTGTGAGTCGAATAATGGCGACTTCGCCATCAAAGCTTCGATTGAGATCGGGGTTGTTCATAAAATGGATTTAAAGTTTAGAAAAGATTAGAATCGACTATGGTTATATCCTATAACCCTTTCAAGTGACTTGTGGTCAGCCTCCTAAGAATAAACCCTTGGCGAATACATGGTCTCAGTGGTGTACAGCGGTTTTAAATTGCAGTTGGAGTAGTTTCATGGATCACAAAAATCTCATTGCTATTGATATTCACACGCATGCCGAGGTGAGTTGTCGCAATCCATTTGACAATTACGGAGAAGAGTACGATCGCGCCGCTGATAAATACTTTGGTTCTAATCGTCGGCCCACCATTGCAGAAACGATTGTTTATTACCGCGAAAAAAAAATTGGCCTGGTGATGTTCACAGTGGACAGTGAATCGCAATTGGGCAGAACCAGAATCCCTAACGAAGAAATTGCGCAAGCCGCGCGCGACAACAGCGACATGATGATTGCATTTGCAAGCATCGATCCGCACAAAGGAAAAATGGGTGCGCGTGAGGCGGAGCGTTTGATCAAGGAAGAAGGCGTCAAAGGATTTAAATTTCATCCGACGGTTCAGGGCTATCACCCTTACGACAAAATGGCCTGGCCAATTTATGAAGTGATCAACGCGCATCAGTTGCCTGCTATTTTCCATACGGGCCACAGTGGCATTGGTAGTGGCATGCATGGTGGTGGTGGCTTGCGTTTAGCCTATAGCAACCCCATGCATTTAGATGATGTGGCGATTGATTTTCCTGATATGCAAATTGTGATGGCGCATCCGAGTTTTCCTTGGCAAGACGAAGCTTTGAGTGTGGCCACGCACAAACCCAATGTGTGGATTGATTTGTCGGGCTGGAGTCCCAAATATTTTCCTAAGCAGTTGGTGCAATACGCCAACACTGTGCTAAAAGATCGTGTTTTGTTTGGTAGCGACTTTCCTTTGATCACACCTGAGCGGTGGATGAAGGATTTTGAAATGGCGGGATTTAAGCCTGAAGTGATGCCCGGCATTTTGAAGGACAATGCAGTTAGACTTTTACAACTATAAAAAAATGGAATCTTATTTTTTAGACTGGGCTAACTTGCTGCTCAGATGGGTGCATATCATCACTGCGATTGCATGGGTGGGTTCATCTTTTTATTTTGTTTTTCTAGACAACAATTTAGAAAAACCATCGTCACCTGATTTGTTAGAAAAAGGTGTGGATGGTGCCATGTGGGCTGTGCATGGTGGTGGTTTTTATAACCCGCAAAAATACATGATGGCGCCAAAAAAAATCCATACTGATTTGCATTGGTTTTATTGGGAGAGTTACACCACTTGGCTCAGTGGCTTTGCGCTCTTCACCGTTTTGTATTTGTGGAATGCAGCCACTTTTTTAGTCGATCCTGCTATTTTTCAATGGGAGCCGAGCATGGCGGGCGTAACTGCTGTGGCCATGCTTGCAGGCTTTTGGTTGATTTACGATTTTGTGTGTGGCAAATTTGGATTCACAGAAAATGGTGAAGCTAAAGTGGGAGCCATCATGTTGGTGGTTTTGGCTTTCGCATGTTGGTTGTCTTGTTTTCTATTTGCAGGGCGCGCTGCATTTTTAATCGTCGGGGCGATGATTGCAACGGCGATGAGCGCCAATGTGTTTTTCTGGATTATTCCAGGCCAGCGCAAAGTGGTAGCCGCCATGATGTCAGGTCAACCGTATGACGCTCAAGCCTTGGTGATACACGGTAAACGCGGCAAGCAGCGCAGTGTTCACAACACTTACTTTACGTTGCCCGCCTTGTTTGCAATGTTGTCTAATCATTACAGTTTTTTATACACGCATGCTTATCACTGGATCATTTTATTTTTAATGATGTTATCGGGTGCGTTGATTCGACAATTTTTTGTTCAACGTCACGCATGGAAACACGGCTGTGCAGGCAATCCATTAGGCTATGCGTTTGCGGGTATTTTGGTGATTGTGTTGGTTATTGTTGCTTTAAAACCCATTCAACCATCGACGGTTGAATCTGAAAAAATAACCTTTAGTCAGGTACAACAAATTTTGAGCCAACGCTGTTATGCGTGTCATGGCGAACAAGTGCAAATGAAAAATGTTCGATTCGATTATGCAGAATCGGTGAAGCAACATGCATTAGGAATTTATCAACAGGTGGTTGTGATGCGTCAAATGCCCATGAATAACAGCACGGGCATCACTGAAGTAGAACGCTCAGTGCTCAGTACTTGGTTCAAATCGGGTGCACCGACTCAAGATTAAGCGCCTCGTTAAGCCAAGGGTCTGGGGATGACTTGTCGGCGCTCTTCGATGCGGTTGCGAGCAATGTATTTGCGTTTGGCGTCGTCAACCATGGTTTGACTGATCGGGCGTGATGCATCGCACATGATCTGCCACATATAGAGTGCCAATACCAAAGGCCAAGCCACAATCAAAACGGTAAAGAGCAGTCCGTTATCTAACCATGCGTCGTTGTATTTGGGCAATTTCATCAGGCATCCTTGGCGTATCAATGGGGAGATGCTGATCTCCTACACACCAAGAATCGACTCAATCGATAAAAACTTGAGCCTTTAAACTAATTAATAGGTAATATTTTTTTGCCTAACCCATTCGACTGGGCAACCAAAGCGCAATCATTGGAAAGGCAATCAAAATCACCAGACGAAGCAGGTCGGTGATGACGAATGGAATGACACCCTTAAAGATGGTGGTGAAACTCACGTCTTTGACGACGCTTTTAATGACAAAAACATTCATCCCTACGGGTGGGTGAATGAGTCCCAATTCCACGGTCATCACAATAATCACGCCAAACCAAATCGGATCGAAACCAAGTTTCACAATCACAGGAAAAATAATGGGGACTGTGAGAATGATCATGGCCATGGCGTCCATGAGGCATCCCAAAATCAAATACATGACCATGATGAGTGCAAGCACACCGTAGGAGCCCACACCCAATCCAGTTAAAAACTCAGTAAGTTTTTGCGGCACTTGAGTCACAGTTAAAAAATAACCAAAGATCAAAGCGCCAATCAGCACGGTAAATACGGCAGCAGCTGTACGTGTTGCTGATAGCAAGGCCTCTAAGATGCCTGCGCGATTGAGTTTGCCGCGAATCACGCCTAATAAAAATGCACCACTTGCACCGACGCCGCCTGCTTCGGTGGGTGTAAAAAATCCACCATACAAACCACCAACCACAAAAATAAATAAAACCAATGGCGCCCATACATCTTTGAGTCCATCGATGCGTTCACTCCAAGGTTTTTGTTCGCCGCGCGGTAACCAATCGGGTTTGACGCGAACAATGATGGCGATGGTAATGACGTACATCAACATCGCAAGTAAACCAGGGATGACGCCTGCCATGAATAATTTACCGATGTCTTGTTGCGTCAAGATGGCATAAACTGCCAACACGGTAGAGGGTGGCAACATCGCACCTAAGGTGCCGCCTGCTGCAATTACCCCAGTTGAAAAAGATTGTGGATAACCAAAGCGACGCATCTCGGGATAAGCAACAGAAGAAAACGTAGCTGCTGTTGCAACTGAAGAACCGCATATCGCTGCAAATCCGCCACAAGCTAAAACAGTCGCAACGCCCAAACCTCCGCGCAAGTGTCCAATGAATGAATTGGCTGCACGAAACAATTCGCGACTCACGCCAGAGACGGATACAAATGCACCCATCAACATAAACATGGGGATTACACCAAATGTGTAATCGGTGACGGTTCTCATCGATGACTGACCAATGAGTTTGAGTGCGGGGCCGGGTCCAACTATATAACTGTATCCACAAACGCCCACCAATCCCATCGCCATACCCACGGGCACGCGCAAGAGCATCAGCACAAATAGCGCAACAAAACCGAGAAGGGCGACAGCGTCGGGACTTAAATCCATGCGTTACTCTTTGTGATGCTCTGGATGTTCATCAAGGGCTTGTGGTTGAAAAATCAAACGCCATGTGCGAATGGCAATCAGTAACACCGCACACACGTCGCCCATCCATGCCAATGCAAAAAATGGCCATGTGGGTAAATTGAGATCGTAAGTGAGAACGTTATCGATGTAAGTGTTCTTCACTTTATCGAGCAACATGATGGTTTGAACAGTGACCACCAACATCAATACCAAGGTCGCAAATACGTCAATATAGCGTTTGGTGCGTGGGCTAGACAAACTCCACACCAAGTCAACAGTGATATGACCGCCGCGATAACTCGTTGCAGCAATTCCCCAAAATATCAAAATACCTAATAGCAATCGTCCAAAGTCGTAGCTGTCTGGGATTGAAGTATCAAAAAATTTTCTTAAAAAAACCGATAGAAAAATATTGGCTGCCACAAGCCCTACAAACAATGCCGCTGTCCATTCGATCGAATCGATAATGCGATCAAAAATATTTTTGCGTTGAGTTGGTAGGTCTTGCGACATGCCTGAGCTTTAGAGAGCTGATTTGTACTTGGTCAAATTTTGACGCAAGCTGTTGATGATGGGCGCTGGATTCTCTCCACGTTTTTGAACGTCATCGGCCCATTGTTTTTCCATCGGTGCAACCGCTTGCTTCCAATCATTTAGTTGCGCGGGTGATAGTTTGTAAACCTCATGCGCAGGATCGTTGGCGAGTTTGGTGCGTCCGCCCGCTTCAAAATCGGCCCATGAACCCGCGACTTTTTCAGCCCACTCAGGTGTGCAATGGCTGTCCACGGTTTTTTTCTGATTGGCAGACAAGGCGTTGTATTTGTCTTTGTTCATCACCCAAACAAATGGTGTGACATACAAAGGGACATCCATGTGGTACTTGACCACTTTGTCAATGCCAAACAAAATGATTGAGCCCCAAGGGAAAGTGATCGATTCGGCAACACCACGCTCGAGCACATCGCGAGATTCGGGTGCAGAGGCTTGCACATTGGTGCCGCCGAGCATCGTAATCATGTTGCCTACTGTTGCAGTGGCAGGCCGCACTTTCATGCCTTTGATGTCGTTAGGAGATGTGATTTTTTTCTTGGTGGAGTGAAACGCACCTGGGTCATGCACAAACGCGAAACAATATTGCACGTCTTTCATTTCTTTGGCCGCATAAGCGCGGTACCAACTGTCAACTGCGGCAGAACCTGCTTTGCCATTGCTCACCAAAAAAGGTAATGATGAAGCCGCAAAAATAGGAAAGCGGCCAGGCTGATAACCAGGATTGACGTAAGAAAAATCGGCAATGCCATCGCGCGCCATGTCGTAATGATCAAAGGCTTTGCCTAATTGTTCCGAAGGAAACAGTGTCGATGTGAGTGTGCCACCTGATGCTGCTTTTAAACTTTCGCCCCAAGCAATGAGGGCAGGGTTGAGAGCGTGTTGTGCTGGAACCCAACTCGAGAGTTTGAGCGCAACGGGTTTGTCTTGTGCCACAACGGCCGATGAAAGCCCTAGGGTAAAAGCACTGGCAATGAGTGTGCGAATAAGTGGCGTGGCGCGTGAGTTCATGTTTGTCTCCTCGTTGGTTTGATCTTTTTACAAAATTACAGACTATTATTTTTGTGAACAAGCGTATGCTAATCTAAATCATCAGGGTTTTTGAATGGCTTTGGGTTGTCGCATCCACCGAATAGGTTGCTCGGCCACTGGGAGTTTGGGCGCACCGTGTCTCACCAAGGCTTGATCCAAGGCAAGACCACCCGCGTCTTTGAGCGCCGCTTGCCTCGCATGTGCGAGTGCTGTTGTTCTTTTTGCAGGATCTTGTGAGTTATTGAGTACCAAATGGTTAAGAACGTGAAGCAGATTGCTTTTTCCGCGTTCGTTGGTAGAGCCGTAGCCTTTGATGAGTCTGCCGCACTGCGCCACTTCAAAACCCAAATCCCATGAAGAAGTTGTTGCGGTTTGCAAGGCATGCAACCAATGTTCAATCGATTGTTGTTCGCGTAAATACCGTGAACCCCAAACACGAAGCCAACGCAAACTCGCTAACGAGCGCAAGGCCATCATGCCAATGATGCTGTGTGTGCCAATTCGCAAGGGCAAGGCCCAAGGCGTTTTCCCATTGGCAATTCGTTGTCGATCCCATTGCATCAAAACATTGGCCATGGATGTGGGTAGCAAAGCAGCAAACTCAGGAACGCCAGGTTTGAAGTGATCGTAAATACGCAAGAGATCATCGTCTTTGGCTTTGACTTCTGATTGAACGCGTTGCCAACGACTGGCTCTGCTTTTTAAATCGGCCACACGCACGATGTCATCAAATGCCATCCACAAGGCCAACCATCGTGCGCAATCGCGTGTGATTGCAAAATCATTGGTGCCTGTTGGGTCCTGTTGTTTCTCAAAAGCCAATACAGTTTGCATGCGTTGCACATACAACTGCGCATAGGCATTGTTTTGATAGTCGATCAAACGCTCGTAACCTAAGGATAAAAATTGATGTGTGCTTGTTGGGAAATGTTGTGCAATGACAGTAGGTGTGGTGCTTGTTGGAACAGGTGCAGGTGACAAAATAGATTCAACATATTGCGATTGAATGCGTTGGTGTTCAATTTTTTTCCAACCCAAATCAAAGCCGCGCAAACTCGCTTGTGTACTTGCAGAGGCATTGGGGTTGTCGCCTTGAATGGCTTTTTCATAATGCGCGCGCGCAAAAGGTAATTGACCACTCGCACCCAAGGCGCCGAGCATTACTGCACTGATGATGGTGCCCGCTTCTTTGGCCATGCTTGCAAAGTCAACAATGTGATGCGTTTTGCTGTTGGTCTGAACCCATGCCATCATTTGGGCGTCGCTCAATCGGCCATCACCCATTTGCATTTTTTCAATCGTGGTGAGCGTGCGGTTGTTGGCTGTGATCACACACGTGCGTTGCGCACTCGACATGCCATTGCTCAATTGACGCGTAGTCTCTAGCAATTCAGATGAAATCATCACATCCAATTTGCCAGGTAAAGGATTTAATCCAAAGATGGGATGGCGATCTTGGAGTTGAGAAATAGGCGTTGAAAAAATTTCCAAGTAATAGGTGGTTGCTCCTGTGCGTTGTGCAACGCCCGGTACCGATGTGGCTTGTGCAGGAAACCCCGCATAGTGCGCAGTCTCTACCAACCATTCGGTGAGAACACCACCGCCTTCGCCGCCCAATGCACAAATTAAAATTGAAATCGATTGTGTCATTATATTTAGGCGGGTTGTAATAAACGAACGATGCTGGTGCGAATGCTGCTGATCAATCGTTCCAAAGGTTTGGGATTTTGAATCACTTCTGCGCGATAAAAAGAAGGACACAGGGTGGCTGCGTGTGCGTTTTCACCGCACAAACCACAGCCCACACATCCATCAATCACCGTGGCCACAGGATCAACTTTGAGTGGATCGGGATTGTCTTTGAGTGTGAGTGTGGGGCAACCCGATAAACGAATGCACGCGTGATCGCCATTGCAAACATCTTCATCGACACCATACTTGACGCGCTCAACGCGTTGACCGCGTTTGAGCAATTGCGCCAACCAAGGTTTGATTCGTCGTTGTCTTTCTAATTGACATTCACCTTCGGCAATGATGACTTTGAGTCCTTGATAATCGGATGTGAACGCGTCCACCAAAGTGTTGCGCACATTGTCGACTTCGTAGGTGTAAACAGTTTTCATCCATGTGACACCAAGGCCTTCGAGTGTGCGTTCAATGGTTTGATTGGTGTGGGCCAAGCTTCGCGTTTTATCGCTGGTATCGGCTTTGATGGCTTCGTTGGGTGTAGATATGATGTCTTGTGTGCCCGTGGCTGATGTGTATCCATTTTTGAAAATCAACAACACGGCATCGTCGCCATTGAACAACGCACTTTGTACACCTGTGAGCAAACCGTTATGCCAAAAACCACCATCGCCCATGATGGATAAAACGCGACGTTGCATGTTGGGTGACACCCCCGCACGACTAGCCAAACTCATGCCATAACCCAAGATGGTATGACCAGTTGAAAAGGGCTCGAAAGTGCCCAGTGCATGACAACCAATATCGGCTGCGATGTGCAATGCACCTACTTGTTGTTGTGCCAATTGAATCGCAGAAAAAACAGGCCGCTCGGGGCAACCAATACAAAAACCAGGAGGTCTCGGTGGCAATGATTGACCCGTATCTGCGATGGCTTTGGCAATGGTTTCGCGACGCGTTTGATTGTCTGTAAGCCATGCGCTCACGTCTGCGATGGTTGATAGATGTGGCGCGTGTGTTTTTAAAAACGACAACAAGCCTTGCGCCACAACTTCTGCTGTGTACTCACCACCCGAAGGCAACATGTCTTTGCCGTGTAAGGGTGTATCGATAAGTTGACGACGCAAAATGGTGGCGATTTCTTGTTCGATGTATTCAGGTTGTCCTTCTTCCAATACCAACACTGCTTTTTTATTTTTACAAAAACCACTCAATTGATCGGGAACCAATGGACAAGTCACATTCAATACCAAAATTGGAATTTGTGATTCACCCATGGCGTCGGCCAAACCAAATTGTTGCAGGCTGCGAATCAGAGTGTTATACAAACCACCTTGCACCACCAAGCCCCAATCTTGTAGCGGCCCATTGAATTCTTCATTCAGTTTATGTTTGATGATGTATTCGCGCGCCGCTGGTATACGATGCGCAATTTTCTTTTTCTCTTGAATAAAAGTAACAGGTGGATGCGCCAATTTGCCGTAATCAAATCGTGCGGGCTCTTCCATCAAATGTCGTGTCGAGATGCGTGGTGCTTGATTGTTTTTGGCTTGAAAACTGCCACGCACATGACACGTGCGAATGCGCAATTCCATGATCGATGGCATATTGGACGCTTCTGAAATCGCAAAAGCGTGCTCCACCATATCAACCATGCAAGTTAAATCGGGACGTGGATCAAACAGTGTCATGCCACTTTTGAGTGCATAAGCATGCGTGCGTTCTTGAATCACCGATGCACCTTCGCCATAGTCTTCGCCCACAACAATTAACACACCACCCGTGACGCCTGGCGAAGATAAATTGCTGAGCGCGTCAGCAGCGACGTTGGTACCCACAATGGATTTCCAAGTAACCGCACCACGCAATGGGTAATGAATAGAAGCACCGAGCATGGCAGCTGCAGAGGCTTCATTGGCACATGCTTCGACATGAACGCCCAGTTCTTGCATATACGATTTTGCTTGAACCATCACATCGAGCAAATGTGAAACAGGAGCGCCTTGGTAACCGCCAATGTATGCAACGCCCGATTGAAGCAATGCTTTGGTGATGGCCAAAATGCCTTCGCCGCGAAATGTTTCGCCGTCACCCAGTCTTAGCGACTCGATTTCTTTGTGAAACGAAACTTCCATGCGGTCTCCTGCAATTTTTGTCTATTCCCCGATTATTGATTAAAAAGCGCCGAGTGCAAGTTGTTTGGCATAGTTATTGTGTTTTTCAATTAGAGGTTGTAAATCAACTGTGGACAAATGACCTTGGTCAACCACTACTTTGCCATTAACAATCGTGTAATCGGCGTTGCTACTGGCGCAAAGCATGAGTGCGCCGACGGGATCATGAACTGCGCCGCCTGCCATCGCCAAGGTGTCGGTTCTGAACATAGCGATATCGGCACAATACCCAACTGTTATTTGACCCACATCGCGCGCGCGACCCAATACTTGCGCGCCTCCTCGTGTGGCCAGATGCAAAGCTTGACGCGGTGTCATCTCGGATGGACCCGTATCGCATCCAAATGATTGCATGCCTTTGGAGACGCGTGCTAACAGCATCGCTTGTCGTGCTTCATTGAGCATGTGAGCTGCGTCATTGCTGGCAGAGCCATCGACACCCAAACCCACAGCAACATTGGCATTGAGTATTTTTCTTAAAGGCAAAATGCCACTGGCCAATCGCATATTGCTACAGGGACAATGAGCAATCGATGTGTGCGTTGCTGCAAACAAAGAAATACCTTCGTCATTTAAACGCACACAATGCGCGTGCCACACATCACTGCCCAACCATCCTAAATCTTGCACGTATTGCGTGGGTGTGCAGTTGAATTTTTCTTGCGTGTAAGCCAAGTCATGATCGTTCTCGGCCAAGTGCGTGTGCAAGCGTGTTTGGTAGTGACGCGCTAATTTGGCAGATTCACGCATCAAATCTTGACTAACTGTAAAAGGTGAACACGGTGCAACGGCCACTTGCGTCATGGCGCCATGTTTGGTGTTGTGCCATGTTTCAATGAGTCGTTGCGTGTCTTTCAAAATAAAATCTTCAGACTCGACCACGCGGTCGGGCGGTAAGCCGCCCTGACTTTGACCCACGCTCATGCCACCACGCGTTGCAACAAAACGCATACCGATGATTTGTGCGGCCGTGATGCTGTTGTCTAATCGAACGCCATTGGGATAAATGTATAAATGATCGCTGGTAGTGGTGCATCCACTAAATAGCAATTCGGCCATAGCAATTTGTGTGGAGACATGCACCATATCGGGTGTGAGCCCTGCCCAGATGGGATACAAACCTTGCAGCCAAGAAAATAATTCTGCATTTTGAACAGACGGTACAGCTCGCGTGAGGGACTGCACCATGTGATGATGGGTATTGATCATGCCAGGGATGACCACATGATTGCGCCCATCAATAGTGCGATCCACACTGGCTTTGACGGCAGACAAATCCTCATCTTTTAAAAAAATTTTTTCGATGATGCCGTTTGCAATCAATAATGAGGCGTCTTTCAGCTCATCGTGTTGATCGTTGCAAGTGGCGATGCATTGCGCTTGATGGATCAGTATTCGGCTCATGAGAGTTTTTTTATTAAATGACCGCACATCTTAGTGCAAGCTAATATAAGATTGAACCTGTCGCATATCCCATCTTTATCCCATGTCGCTCAGTCAAGTTCAGCAAGATCCGCGGGTATTTTTAAAACAACTGTTTCAATCGGCGGTGGACAGTGCTTTGCCCCAATTGCGAATGGCCGAGCATTTGCCGCCGCCACCAAAGGGGCGTACCTTGGTATTAGGCGCAGGCAAAGCGGGCGGGGCGATGGTTCATGCTTTAGAGGCTTTGTGGCCGCAACACGCACCTCTATCGGGCTTGGTGGTTACGCGTTATGGTCACATACCAGAGCGACCTACTCAACTTAAGCAACGCATTGAATTGGTCGAAGCCTCTCATCCCGTACCCGACGAAGCCGGTATGAAAGCGGCTCAACGTATGTTGGAATTGACACAAAGCCTGACAAAAGATGATTTGGTGTTGTGCCTCATTTCAGGTGGTGGTTCTGCGTTGCTTACATTACCAGCTGATGGTTTGAGTTTGTTAGATAAACAAAATATCAATCGCGCTTTGTTGGCCAGTGGCGCATCGATTGGCGAAATCAACACAGTAAGAAAACATGTGTCACGCATCAAAGGCGGTCGCTTAGCTAAAGCTTGCGCGCCTGCGCGAGTGGTCACCATCACCATCAGTGATGTGCCGGGGGATGATCCCGCTGTGATTGCAAGTGGACCTACCCTTCCAGATGCAAGCACTTGCGATCAAGCAATTTCAATTTTAAAAAGATATAACATCGCTTTACCAGATGCTGTTGCCAATCAATTAAAAAAAGGCTTGCTAGAAACACCTAAGCCCGATGAATCTTGTTTTGCATCTCATGCGGTTCATCTGATTGCAACGCCAGAGCAATCTTTGCAAGCAGCCGCGCGCTTGGCGAAATCGCATGGACTAAGTGCTTATATTCTTTCAGATGAAATCGAGGGTGAATCGCGAGAAATTGGCAAGATGCATGCAGCACTTGCAAGAGCGAGCGCCAAAGGCTTAGGTCCTTTTATCAAGCCGTGTGTGATTCTGAGTGGTGGTGAAACCACCGTGACAATTCGTCCACAAGAAAAAAACACATCATCAGGGCGTGGTGGTCGTGCGGGTGAATTTTGTTTGGGTCTAGCCATGGCATTGCAATCGCAGGCGAGTGTATGGGCCATTGCTGCCGATACAGATGGCATTGATGGTGTTGAAGATAACGCGGGTGCAATTGTTTCACCTGATGTTTTGCAACGCGCGCTTCAAATAAACATGTCGCCCTCTGCATATCTTGACCACAACGACAGTTACAACTTTTTTTCACGTCTCAATGATTTGGTCATCACGGGCCCCACACACACCAACGTCAACGACTTTCGCGCTCTTTTGATTTTGTAATATGCCAACGCCATTGCTTTCATTAAAAGGAATGACCAAGCGCTACCCATCGGTGGTTGCTTGCAATGAGGTGTTCTTGGATATTCAGCGCGGCGAAATTCACGCGGTACTGGGCGAAAACGGCGCTGGCAAATCCACCCTCATGAAAATGATTTATGGCTCGGTGCAACCCGATGCTGGAGCCATAGAATTTTTAGGTCAAACCGTTTCCATTAGCAATCCAAAAGAGGCGCGACGCTTGGGCATCAACATGGTGTTTCAGCATTTCAATTTATTTGACACGCTCACTGTTGCACAAAATGTTTGGCTTGGTTTGGATCAATCATTTGATTTGCAAACAGTCAGTCAAAAAATTATTCAAAAAGCCAGTGCATACGGACTGGATATTGATCCGCAAAGGCCTGTGCATAACTTGAGCGTGGGTGAGATGCAACGCGTTGAAATCATTCGCGCTTTGTTATCGGACCCCAAGTTGCTTATTTTGGATGAACCTACATCGGTTCTCACGCCGCAAGCGGTTGATAAATTATTCACAGTATTGCGTCAATTGGTATTAGAGGGTTGCAGTATTGTTTACATCAGTCACAAATTACATGAGATTCGTGAGTTGTGTCATCTATGCACGGTGATGCGTTCGGGACGTGTTACGGGTGTGTGCGATCCCAGACAAGAAACCAATCAAACTTTAAGTCAAATGATGATTGGCGCGCAACCCGTTCAATTGATTAAGCGCGATAGTGCGCCGCAACAAATCGTGTTGCAAGTGGATCAACTTCAACTCCAAAGCGAAGATCAATTTGGCATTGATTTAAAAGATTTGACGTTTCAAGTCAGGCGTGGTGAAGTGGTGGGTATTGCAGGCGTATCGGGAAATGGTCAACGCGAATTGTTGTATGCATTGTCTGGTGAAGACACGCGGTCACAGCACGCAAGCATTGCCATCGAAGGTCAATCGGTAGGTGCTTTGGGGCCACACCAGCGCCGTCGTTTGGGTTTGCATTTTGTACCCGATGAGCGATTGGGCAGAGGCGCAGTGCCCAGCATGAGCTTGGCGCACAATTTATTACTAACTCGTACCGACGATGTCCATGCATCGGGATGGATTCGTTGGAAACAATTAAAACTACACGCGCAACGTATCATCGATCAATTTCAAGTGAAGGCGCAAGGCCCCCAAGCTCTGGCGCAATCTTTATCGGGTGGCAATTTACAAAAATTCATTGTGGGTAGAGAAATCGACGCCAAGCCCAATTTACTCATCGTCTCTCAACCCACTTGGGGTGTGGATGTAGGTGCTGCGGCTCAAATCAGATCGGCGATTTTGCAATTGCGTGATGCGGGTTGTGCGGTGTTGATCATCAGTGAAGAGTTAGAAGAGTTGTTTGAATTGAGCGATCGTATGCATGTGATGTCGCAGGGCCGCTTATCACCCAGTATGAATCGAGCGGACGCCGATGTGCAGACCATTGGCACGTGGATGAGTGGTTTGTGGGATCAAGCTGTGGAGATGCGTGCATGAACTTCATTCGATTAGAAGTGCGTCCTCAACCGTCTGATCTTTGGCGTATCGCTTCACCTGTATTGGCTTTGATCATTACCGTGATTTTGGGTGTTATTCTTTTTATGGCCTTGGGTAAAGACCCCATCAAAGGCTTGCAAATGTTTTTTTGGGAACCTATTCGATCGCCTTATGCCTTGGGTGAATTGATGGTCAAAGCCACGCCCTTGTTATTGATTGCATTGGGTTTGTCTGTTTCATTTCGTTCCAATGTTTGGAATATCGGTGCAGAAGGTCAATATGTGTTGGGCGCGATTGCTGCGTCTGCTGTTGCTTTGATGGCAGAACGCAATACCAGTACTTGGATTGTGGTACCGATTTTGTTAGCAGGTGTGATGGGCGGCATGTTGTGGGCGGGTATCACGGCGTGGTTGCGAGACCGTTTCAATGCCAACGAAATTTTGGTGAGTTTGATGCTGGTGTATGTGGGCATCTTGTTTCTTAATTTTTTGGTGTTTGGACCCTGGAAAGATCCAGCGGGTTACAACTTTCCGCAAACCAAAACATTTGAATCTATTACGAACATCCCCAAGCTATGGCCAGGTTCTCGAGTCAATATTGGTTGGTTGTTGGCATTGCTCGGTGCGGTGGTGATGGGTTTGTTTTTATTTAGAACAAGAGCGGGCTGGGCACAACAAGTGGGTGGATTAGCACCTAAAGCCGCGCGCTACGCGGGCTTTTCATCGCGCCGTGCCATCTGGATCGCTTTATTGGTATCGGGTGGATGTGCAGGTTTGGCTGGCGCACTCGAAGTCGCTGGTCCAGTCGGACAACTCACTCCCTACGTGCCCGTTGGATATGGGTTCGCGGCCATCATCGTTGCGTTTGTAGGACGATTACATCCTGTAGGTTTGATTTTTTCTTCTCTCTTGATGAGTATGTTTTATATCGGTGGTGAATTGGCGCAATCGCGGTTGGGTTTGCCCAAATCAATCACAGGTGTTTTTCAAGGTTTGTTATTGTTTTGTTTATTGGCTTGTGATGTGTTTATGGCGTATCGCTTGCGAATCAGTCGGTCTGCGAAAGGTGCGCATTGATGGAAACCTATGTACTGTTATTTGCTTCAACACTCAACGCAGGAACAGTATTGGCGATTGCTGCATTGGGTTTACTCATCAACGAAAAAGTAGGTATCGTCAATTTGGGTGCAGAAGGCATGATGCTTTGCGCAGCAATTGCTGGCTTTGCAGCTGTTGTGAATACGGGCAGTGATATCGCTGGATTTTTGGCAGGTATGGCCGCAGGTGCTGTGTTGGCAGGTATTTTTGGTTTATTGGTTATTTATCTCAATACCAATGCCTACGCCACGGGTTTGGCATTGAGTTTATTTGGCGCAGGTTTTTCTGCATTTGTCGGCATCAACTATGTGCAAGCTAAATTACCTCAGCGTATGAATTACGAAGTTCCATGGCTGAGTGACATACCTTGGATCGGTTCCGCATTATTCAAGCACCATCCATTAGTCTATGCAACGATCGCTTTTGCCATCGCACTCATTTGGTTCTTTGATCGAACTCGCACAGGTTTGGTGCTGCGCGCTATTGGTGAATCACCTCAATCTGCACACGCATTGGGCTATCCTGTGCGTCGAATTCGTTGGATCGCTGTCATGGTTGGCGGGTCATTATGCGGTTTATCAGGCGCGTATATCTCTATGATTTATACGCCCCTATGGGTAGAGGGGATGATTGCGGGCAAGGGTTGGATTGCCTTGGCACTCACTACCTTTGCAACTTGGAGAGCGGCTCGTATTTTGCTAGGTGCTTATTTGTTTGGAGGATTTACCATGCTTCAATTTCACTTGCAAGCCACTGGCATCGAAGTGCCAAGTCATTTTTTGAGCATGTTGCCCTATATTGCAACCATTGTGGTTCTCGCCATCATTTCTCGAAATCCACAATGGATTCGGGTTAATATGCCGGCTTCCATTGGTAAACCTTTCTTCCCTGGTTCATAATCACGTTTTTGTTCAACTCAAATTTTCTATAGGAAATTTTTCATGACTGACTTTCGCAAACGCTCTTGGATTCGACTCGTCGCCGTAACTGCAGTAACAACTGCAGCTCTCATCGCTTGTGGCAAAAAAGAAGAAGCTAAGCCTGTCGAGGCGCCTAAGCCTGAGCCGCTCAAAATTGCTTTTGCCTATGTGGGCCCTGTGGGTGATGGCGGTTGGACATTTGCACACGATAATGCACGCAAGGCCATCGAAAAAGAATTCGGCGACAAAGTGGTTACATCTTTTGTTGAAAGCGTTCCTGAATCTGCAGACTCAGAACGCGTGATTCGTGATATGGCCACACAAGGCAACAAAATTATTTTTGGAACTACATTTGGCTATATGGATCCGATGCTCAAAGTGGCTGCCGATTACAAAGACATCAAGTTTGAACATGCAACGGGTTATAAAACAGCAGACAACTTGCGCACTTACGACAGCCGCACTTACGAAGGTGCATACATGGCGGGTGTGATTGCTGGCAAGATGACTAAATCCAATACATTGGGTGTGGTAGCTTCTATTCCAATTCCAGAAGTGATTCGCAACATCAACAGTTTCACATTGGGTGCGCAATCCATTAACCCTAAAGTCAAAACTAAAGTGGTGTGGGTTAACGAATGGTTCAATCCACCCAAAGAAACAGAAGCTGCAACATCACTCATCAACGGTGGTGCTGATGTGCTGTTCCAAAATACCGATTCACCAGCTGTACTCAAAACAGCCCAAGAAAAAGGCAAACGTGCATTCGGTTGGGACTCTGACATGACTGCCTACGGTCCTAAAGCGCATTTGGCCTCTGCCATCATCAATTGGTCGCCTTATTACATCAAGGCCACACGCGATGCATTAGAAGGCAAATGGACTGGTAACAGCGGTAATTGGTGGGGAGTCAAAGAAGGCGCGATTGATCTCGTGTCAATTGCTGAAGACGTACCCGCAGAAACAAAAACCAAAATTGACGAGATCAAAAAAGGTTTGCAAGACGGCTCGTTCGCCATTTGGAAAGGCCCCATTGTTGACAACACTGGCAAGGAAGTCTTGAAAAAAGACGAAGTTGCCGATGACAAATTCATGGGTGGCATCAAGTTTTACGTCAAGGGCGTAGAAGGCAAAGTGCCAGGTGGCGATAAGTAAAGCTTCGCGCGTTCAACAATTTGTGCAATTCATGCCTAAGGCTGAATTGCATATTCACATTGAGGGCTCTTTGGAGCCCGAATTGATTTTTGAATTAGCCAAACGCAACAAACTGTCCTTGCCCTATCAAAGCATTGAGGAATTGCGTTCGGCTTACGCCTTCACCGATTTACAAAGTTTTTTAGTTATTTATTACGCGGGTGCGAGCGTTTTATTGCATGAACAAGATTTTTATGACATGGCGATGGCGTACTTACAGCGCGCAGTCAACGATCGTGTGATCCACGCCGAAATATTTTTTGATCCGCAAACCCATACCGATCGTGGCGTGCTGATTGCAAACGTCATAAATGGGCTTCATCGCGCGTGTGTGGATGCACAAAAAAAATGGAATTTCGATGCTTCGTTGATTTTATGTTTTTTGCGTCATTTGAGTGAAGATGCTGCAATGCAAACGTTGGAGCAGGCCATGCCCCATCGCCATCAATTCATAGGTGTGGGATTGGACTCGAGTGAGGTGGGACATCCTCCAGAAAAATTTGCGCGTGTCTTTGCAAAGGCCAAAGCATTGGGCTTGCATGTGGTGGCGCACGCCGGTGAAGAGGGCCCTCCTGCTTATATATGGAGTGCCTTGGATGTGTTGCTTGTTGAGCGTATCGATCACGGTGTTCAATCCGATCAAGACGAGGTATTGATGGAGCGATTGATTGAAACTCGTATGCCGCTCACTGTTTGTCCTTTGTCCAATCAAAAGTTATGTGTCTTTTCTGATTTGCAACAACACAATATTGGGCGCATGCTAGATGCAGGCTTGTGTGTCACGATCAATTCGGATGACCCCGCTTATTTTGGTGGATACATCAACGATAATTTTGTGCAAACTTTTGAAGCACTGGGCTTGGATGAAAAAGCGGCCTATCAGTTAGCGCGCAATAGTTTTGAAGCCAGTTTTGTATCGTCAAAACAAAAAAACAAATGGATTGCGCAACTCGATCACTTTGTTCAAACGTTTTAATCGGCCTTGATGTTGGCATCTTTGACGATGCGACTCCATGTTTTTTGTTCTTTGGCAATAAAGGCTGCAAAGTCTGCGGATGGGCCACCACCGCCAATGGCGTTATCGGTTGCAAAACGCTCAGTCACTGCACTTGATTTCAATGCTTTGTAACTTTCTTCTTGAATTTTTTTAACCACATCAACGGGTGTACCTGCTGGCGCCAAGATGCCATACCACTGTGAAGTTTCAAAATCTTTAAAACCCGTTTCAACCACGGTGGGTACATCGGGAAGTGCAGGAATACGTTGCAAGGTACCCACTGCAATCGCACGCAATTTACCTGCGCGTATATGCGCACCCAATGCAGGCAATCCAGCCGATGATGCATGTGTGCGACCCGCTAGCAAATCAGCCAACTGTGGTCCTGTTCCGCGATAAGGAATATGCGTGAGAGAAATACCAGCTACCAATTTGAGATATTCCATCGCCAAGTGTCCTGCGCTGGCGTTACCTGCAGAACCATAATCTAATTTACCTGGATTTTTTTTTGCATAAGCAATGAATTCTTTTAAATTTTTTGCAGGTACATCGGGATGAATCACAAACACATTAGGCACTTTAGCCAACAACGTGACAGGTATGAATTCTTTGTTCACGTCATACGGATGATTAGGCATCATGTATGGATTAACGGCTAATGTGCCAACGTGTCCCAAAATAATCGTGTGACCATCCGGCGCTGACTTAGACGCTTCAATCATGGCCACAGTGCCAGCCCCGCCTGGCTTGTTTTCGACATAGACCGATTGACCCAATTGTTTGGTGAGTTCTGCAGCAACAGATCGCGCCACAATTTCAGAAGTGCCACCAGGTGCGAAGGAGACTAAAAATCGCACGGGCTTGGTGGGCCAAGTATCGGCCAAGGCATTGGATAGACCTAAGCTCATGCCCAATGACGAGAGAGCGCCTACTTGCAGCAATTGACGTCGATTGGAATTGAATGCGGACATAAGGCCTCCCAAGGTTGATGCCATTAGAACTGATATTTTCTCAATCCACCATCCACTGGAATCACTGCGCCAGAAATATAAGAAGCTCTGGGTGATGCTAAAAAAGTTACCAAGTCCGCTAACTCTTCTGGTTCACCGTAGCGACCCACTGGTATTTCGTTGTCGGATTGCAATTGGCGATACTCAGGCGAATAGTTTTTAAAAATTTGCTCTGAATGTATGCGCCCTGGTGGAATGCAATTGACTGTGATACCGTTTTTGCCCACCATACGTGAGAGTCCCTTGGCCCATGAGTGCATGCCCGCTTTGGCACAAAATGCACCATTGACATGTTCGGGTTCGCTCTTACCTGTGATGTTGATGATGCGACCCCATGCGTTGGCAATCATTTGATCAATCAATGCATCCGCAATCTGACGAGGTCTGTGAAAATTGAGTGTGATGGCTTCTTGCCACTGCTCTTCGCTCACATGCAAATCTTTAAAACTACGTGAGCCGCCTGCGTTATTGATCAGAATATCAACGCCCCCCATAGCTTTGATGGCGACTTTGCTCAATTGTTGGGCTGCATCCTCGGCATACATGTCTTGCACAATGAGGTGCGGTTTTTTTCCGCCGATGCGAACAATTTCTTGCGACAACTCAACCAATTTATCTTCACGCCTGGCGGTGATGGCCAATTGAACGCCTTCTGCGGCCAAACCCATGGCAATGGCTCTGCCAATGCCAACCGACGCCCCTGTTACCAATGCAGTTTTATCTTTTAATTTTAAATCCATGATGCACTCCTCGTTTTATTCGGAACCTAAACTCAAGCGTGTGGGCAATCTTTTTTCAATTGAAAATTTGAGTAAAGCTGCGCATCGAAAAATACCATGTGCAAACTTACCATACGGCAATGTTAAAAACAAAGCCATCACCACGCCTAAATGAATGGCCAGTAACAATGGCAATGCGCTTGTTTCTCTAAACATCAACAAGGCTAAACCGGTACTGCCACACAGCCACAACAAAGCAATGAATGCAATGTCCATGGGTTTTTGTTGTGCGTCGCCATGCATAGGATGCCGCTTTAAATTAAAATACAACAAACCCAAGGGGCCAATTAATAAACTAATGCCGCCTGCGATGCCCAATAACACGGGCAAACTCGCCACAGGGTAGGGCGCGACCCGTCCCCATGCGTAGTGGTACAGCGTCGCCACAGACGTTGATAAAAAGCAAAGCATAAAACCATAAAACGTGAAGTGATGAAATCGTTTTCGCATCAAAGTGAATGCATCATCGCTTTCATTGCAACCTTTGCCGTGTCCACCATCCAAATAGGTCATTGCTAAAGCGTTGTGTAAAGCCTCAGCACTTGCATCCTGAGTGACGCGCACTTTGGAACTTTCCAAGCCCGAATCATCGAGCGTGGGATGCGTGTCATTCCAAAAACGCCTCACACCCATGAACAATGCCAATGCACTCCATAGAAAAATGGGTGAAAATACGTTCACCATCCAACCGTGCGGAAAGATGGCGTAAAAATTACCTTGTTCGATGCGTTGAAACAAGGTGCCGTGCATTTGCAGCACCGCAATTAAAAACAAAGCCAACGATCCACTCAATGCCAATGCAACTGTTAATCCGTTGTTACGATACAGTTGCCCCATTGGTGCAGGCCATGCATAAGTTTGATAGGTTAGCAAGCGAACCTGTGCCATCGCTTGCGGCACATTCACTGCAAATGCGTTGGGTGGCGCATACTGACACGAATGCAAACACGCGCCGCAGTTGTGACATAAATTGGCCAAATAATGCACGTCGGCTTGATTGAATTCCAAGCGACGCGTCATAGCCGGAAACACGGCGCAAAATCCTTCGCAAAATCGACATGCGTTGCAAATTTTCATTACGCGTTCGACTTCGATTTCGGCCGCGCCTTGTGCCAATGCACGCGCTTGTTGTGTGAGTTGTTCAAGCGCTTGCATGTACGGATCCTTGTGTTGTGGCAGCTTGAACTGCTTTGCCTGCACTCGCACCCGCAATGCGTCCAAAAATAGTGCCAATCGTCATACCGACGCCTGCTGTGTAGCCTTGTCCTAAAACATTACCCGCCATCACTTCTCCTGCGGCAAATAAATTGCGACTGGGTTGACCGCCAAAATAAACTTGCGCGCGCTCATCGACTTTCACTCCTAAATAGGTGAAGGTAATGCCAGGTCTGAGTCCGTATGAATAAAACGGCGCTGTATCAATCCGTCTTGCCCAATGTGTTTTGGCCGGCGTTAAGCCTTGCGTATGGCAGTTGTCCAATACCGCATGATCAAAATCGCCAGGGACGCATGCGCGATTGAATTCATCAATGGTTTTTAAAAAAGTATCCACATCAAGTTTGAGTGCAACCGCTAATTCTTCCAAGCTATCGGCTTTGATGGGTTCAAACACAGACGGCATGAAACGACCAATCGCTTTGGAGTCAATAATGGCATAACCAATTTGATTGGGTTGAGATGCGACCAATCGCCCCCAAATTGCATAACGCTTGGGCCAAAAATCTTCGCCTTCGTCATAAAAGCGAACGGCATTTTGATTCACCATTACACCTAGCGAGACGCAATCGTTGCGTGTGCTGATACCACCGTCAAACAAAGGTGCTCGTGCATCAATGGCCACGCAATGCGATTGGGTGGGGTCACCAATCACGTCAGCGCCATGATCGAGCATTTGCTTGAGAACGACGCCCATGTTAAAGCGCGTACCACGAATTAAAAAATTGTCGGCTGTCCACTCGCCCCATTGATTTTGTCCCCAGGCCTCGCGTTGCCATGGAATATTCGATTCAAATCCGCCACTTGCAATCACACAAGCGCGTCCTGCAAAGCGACGTTTTCCACTGTGGGCTGCGATAAAAGTGGAGCCGTTGAATTCCATGCGATCAACGGGAGTTTCGTACAACACAGTGATTCCCAATTGTTGTGCGCTTCGATAGTAAGCATTGATAAGAGCTTTACCGCCACCCATAAAAAAAGCATTGGTGCGTGACAAATGCAAAGTGCCCGATAACGACGGTTGAAAATTCACGCCGTGTTTTTTCATCCAATCACGACAAGAGGCCGATGATCGAATCAACAATCGGGCCAAGGCTTCGTTGGTTTTTCCAGCGGTTACTTTTTTCAGGTCTTGCCAAAATTCTTCTTCGGGATAGGCTTCGGTCAATACGTCTTCGGGTTGATCGTGCATACACCGAATATTGCGGGTGTGGACCGAATTGCCTCCACGCCATTCAATGGGTGCCGACTCGAGTACCAAAACGCTGGTGCCTGTTTCACGTGCTGTGAGGGCGGCAGTCATGGCGGCGTTGCCACCACCAATCACAATCACGTCGTACATGGGTAAAAGGGGAGTATCGGAGGGCATGGTTATTGTGCGCAATTTTTTCTCTAAGGACGCCATCTTGTTCTAACATCAGTATTGTGTCAATTGCAATATTTGATATTATTGTTGCATGTCACGCATTAATTTCGACCTTCAAGAATTGCAAGCCTTTGTGGCCGTTGCCGATTGGGGAAGTTTCAAGGAAGCCGCCAATAAAATCCATTTGTCTGCGCCTGCACTTTCAAGACGCATAGAGAAGTTAGAAACTCATTTGGGTACGCAGTTATTCAAACGGACCACTCGCTCGGTTGAACTCACGCCTCAGGGGCTTTCATTTTTAAATGTCGCGCGCGACACATTACATGCTTTGGAGGTTGCTGCATCGCATATTCAAGACGTCCAAAAAAGTAAAAAGGGAAAGATCACCATTGCTTGCGTGGCCAGTACGACACTTCATTTTTTGCCCCACGCTTTTCAAAAACTCATCGATAAAGTGCCTGGCATTCAATTCAATATTCTTGATTTGCCAGAGAGCCAAGTCATGCGAAACGTGATTTCAGGTGACGCTGATTTGGGTGTGGGGTTTGTCAAAGGAAAAATTCCCGAAATCGAATTTGAACCTTTGTTCAAAGATCCATTTGTAGTTGCGGTTCATCAAAACCATCCTTTTGCAAAAAATAAATCCATCAATTGGAAAAAATTAGTCGATGAAAAACTCATGACTGTTTCACGCAACAGCGGAAACCGCATGTATATCGACGCCGCCATGACGCAAGTCAAACTCAAACCCCAATACATGCTCGAAGCCGTGCGTGTCTCGACATTATTGGGTATGGTTGACGCACAATTGGGTGTTGCGATATTGCCTCAGTTGGCTATTGCAGGATCTCCACATGCGAATATCATGGGTGTTGTATTGCAACGACCGACTGTGTATCGTCAATTAGGCATATTGACCAAGCACGGTGTTACCTTAGAGCCCATTCCTAGTATGGCCAGAACAATTATTCTTGAATCGGTTTTATCCCAATGAGTCCTTTATTAATTGCGGGTGGTGGTATTGGCGGCATGGCTTTAGCCTTGGCTCTTACGCGACAAGGTCAATCTGTACATTTGTTGGAGCGTGGTCTTGAATTTTCACAAGAAGGCGCAGGAATTCAACTGGGCCCCAATGCCACACGCCGACTTAACGAATGGGGCTTGTCGGATGCGTTGCGTCAATGTGCAACATATCCCGATGAACTGCAAATTCATTGCGCTCAATATGGCCATACCTTGGTTACAAAAAATTTATCGTATCAAATGGAGCAACGTTTTGGCGCGCCGTACGTCACATTGCATCGCGCCGACTTGCATAAATTGTTGATGCAGGCTGTTACTGGTAACGAGTTAGCCACGATCTCAACACAACAAAGCTATCAGTCCAGTCGCAACACCGATGAAGGTATTGAGGTTGATTTTTTAAACGCTCAATCACAAGTCAAACAAACCATTCATGGATCTGTTTTGATTGGCTCTGATGGAGTGCGCAGTGATGTGCGACAAGCCTTGTTGGGCGACGGTCCACCCACAGACACGGGTCATGTGGCCTACCGTTCACTGTTACCACAAAAAATGTTGCCAAAGCG
>Ga0214919_10000603_pt1 | contig 61015 bp, 50 predicted proteins | sample LL1503_MetaG_FD_177994 | JGI IMG/M metagenome (GOLD analysis project Ga0214919, IMG submission 177994) | Freshwater microbial communities from Lake Lanier, Atlanta, Georgia, United States - LL-1503 | ecosystem: Environmental > Aquatic > Freshwater > Lake | place: USA: Georgia | collected... | reverse complement strand
AATTTTGTCATCATACATAGCCCACTCTTGTTTGTGTTTAAACGAACCATAACGCTTCACCAGCCTTGTTAGAGAAGTTCCCGTAAAGTTACATACCCAACATTTAAAAACGTTTTTACGGAGATTACAGGACAGCTTTGGTTTATGATGTTTACATTTTGGGCAATAAAAAAGCAACTCCCCGCCAGAATGATGGGGAGTGCCAAGAATTTCATTTAAGATCTGTTCTTTTTTCTGATCTGACATTGCCCTCAACTTAGCACGGCACGGCAGCAGCGTCAAGGCTGGCTGGTACCGAATAAAAAACGGCACCAGTTAAGGTGCCGTTTCTAATTAAACATTAACTAAACTATCAGGACTGTAGCGTAACTGCTTGCCAGCTACCGGTACCATTACTGGTACGATAACCCATGCCTTCTGATACGATAACGCATTTATTAAGATTTGCATTCATTATTGTTGGTGTACTAACTATTGCACTGGTAAACAGAGCAGCAGTATATACAACTTCGCTTGAGCCTCTTGGACCAAATGTTGTTGTACCGGTACCGGTGTATAATGGCAAGTTAATTCTTGGAAGTTCTGGACTGATGTCTGTTGGGTTTTGTCCAAAGTACATCAAATATTTAACGCCAGGAGTTACCGAAGCTGTCATTTGATAGGTCAAACGACTTTGATACCATCTACCTGCAGCCAAATCTGCTGATTGTGGATAAGTATAAACGGTAAAGTAAGGACGATTACTAGCAGAAACTGCTGAGTGAGTATTCATGGTGACAATTGCATATCCACAGGTTAGTGAGCCAAGAGAAGCACTATTGGTCAAAGAATCAGAATAGAAATACCAATTCATTGAAGAAGAAACGCCTGTCGTGGCCGTATTCTGGAATAGCCAACCGGTACTGCCGGTCGGGAAAGAACCAACGCCTATAGGTGGTTTTCTTCCCGGAGCGCGGTCTGCATACATACTAACAGCTGCAGCGGATCCTGTTGCAACAAAATTATAATTTGTGGCAGAACCAGTTAGATTTAAATTAACAGTACTGCCACCTGATGAATTAACTGTTATTTTACCAGTTTTTGTTGCAGATGCAGTTGGTTTAAAAGTAACCGTTACAACTTGACTTCCAGCTTCTCCTAACGAGAAGGATGATGGTGAAAATTCAAACTGATTTGTGTTATCAGATAAAGTAACTGTTTCAGTTTTTTCGCCAGAAGCGGCTGATACAGTAAAAGTCATTGAACTACTTGCATTTACTGCAATATTACTAAATTGTAGAGAACCTACGTTTGATGCTATCACTAATGGTGATAACTCTTTATAAAAAAACATTTAAAATCCCTCCAGAGGAAATAAAGAAAATCGTGTCTTGTTTTCACAAGACACATATAATTAGTTTCAATTTTTTGTTTGCAAATAACCAGCGTGTGCAATTACCCAACTGTCAGACATGTCATAATAATGATCTTTTATATTGGTGCTATTCTTTTTATATTCAACTTTAAACCAAGTTTGATTTTGTAACATCCATTCCATTACTTGCTGTTTGGCTGGTGTTCCTTTGGTTATTTTTATGCCGCAATTCTTTCTTGCGGTTGTTGAACCGATATATTTTACTTTTATTGCAAATTCTTCCCAAACCATCCAACAAAGAATACCGTTAAATTTGGCAAGTGAAAGAATTGTTTTTGCAGATGAAAATCCAGGACGAAATGCTTGCAAGCTTTCTTCAACAAACACTTCTGTTATTGGATATTTCTTTTTTAATTCTTTTATTTCTTTTTTGGCTCGTTCAAGCTTATCAATAACATCGTCTTCTTTGAATTTCCAGCAATCATTTAAAACAACACGACCGGTGTAATCTAAAATAGTTACACCAGTACATGAAGTTGATATGTCAAGTCCTAAGATCATTTAGGTGTTATATCACGGAATTGAGCCAGATATAACAAACAATCTTGCTGCCAATCTATCAATAGCATCTTTTATAGTTGTTGGTGCAGAACCTGACCAATTAGTCGGGGCTGCTGCAGTATAGCTTATATTTGAAGCAGTTAATGTGGTGAATAAAGCTGTTGAGCCTGTTACAATCGATCCGGTTATAACATTTGCATTTATTGTTTCAAAATTAGCAACAGTGTTTAATGTTGAAACTAGTGAAGTTGCTAGTGTTGAAGTCGGCTTATTAAAGATACAATTATTATATGTATATGTACCAGCAGCTGTGATTTTTGTTACGGCTCCTGCAAGATCAATAAAACTTGAATTCACCATAGCAACGTAAGAAGCTGACGAGCCAGATACGGCATTGCCACCCACAGTTTTAGAATATATTATTGAATCATATATCGCTAGAGTTCCTGCTACTACTGTTGGTTCTACTGTTCTTGATGAATTTTTAACGGTTACTATTGCGCCGGCAAGGCCAGCACCGCTTTTATTTATAGAAAAAGTGCTGGTGTCTACAACGCAAGCATTAAATAATGTTATATTGCCACCGGTAATTGTTACCGATGTAGCTAATCCGGTATTTGTAAGTTGAGTATAATTACCAACTGTTTTTGAGAAAGAATTTTTTATATCACAAGTATCAACATATAAACTACCGATGCCAGTAGTACCGATATGAGAAAGATTGTATATACCCAAACCAAACAATCTAATAGAACTATTTGGTGATGATGATTGAGAGATAGACATTGTACCAGAAACATACACTTCTCCACCATTTGTTCCATTTGAAGCAACAACAGAAGTATTTGGGGTGCTTATTGTGACATTTTCTATATAAGTACCAGGATGAACAACAATCTGCTCACCGCCACTTGGCGTTAACATAGAAGATGCTTTAGTTAATGTTCTATAAGGTGTTAGCAGTGTTCCGTTGCCAGTTGTGTCATTTCCACTACCGGTTGAAACGTGCCACTCTCTTGTATAAACATTTGAAGAAGCTGTTGGACCAGACAAAGAAGTGATTGTACCGCCGACAATTGTTATGTTTGCACCAGCATTAAATTGCGCTCTTACATCATTTGTGAATGTTACTATAGCAGAACCGGTTGCCACATAAGAAGCAGTTTCCGATGTTGTAGCAAAACTAGCTGATGTTGAATTGGTTGCGAAGCTTGCTGTGCCAAACAAATTGCCATTAAATGAAGCAGTAACAGAATTAAAATTAGCTGTTGTACCAGACATTTCAGCAGAAGCAGTTAATGCTCCACTTACATATAAGCCTGGAAATACTTGAAGTTTATCATATAAATTTATAAATCTTACGTGAGCATTCGCGCCCAACTCGTCTATTGTCGGACCAGAACTTGCACTTCCCCACAATATACCTGAGCCATCTAAACTTACGTGGTCTGTGCCGCCACTTAATATAGTTATATATTTATCGCCAATTTTTAATGAAGATTGACTTATTGTATTTAGAAAAGCAATACTTGCTGTTCCGTTTACATAGAGATCATTTGATACATAAATAGATGAACCGGTTATAGAAGTTGCTTGAAGATTTGTTAGACCGGTTACATTTGTATCTAATGAGACGGTTACGTCTCCACTGCTTCCACCGCCGGTTAAATTGGTTCCGGCTGTTACAGAAGTTATATCTCCTGTTCCACCGCCACCACCGGTGCCGGCAACCCATGCTGTACCATCATAAACAAGAACATTTCCACTAACTGGAGCAGTTGATGGAGCTGGAATACTTTTTGTGGAGAATCCGTCATTAAAACTCATTTCAACCTACTCCTAAAGAGCCAGACCAATTATTTGTTAGTTCTAGGGCATCTATGTTTGTTAAGCCTGCTATGATACTTGCTGATAATGCAGTGCCATTGTTACTCATCAGGTAAACTCGCGTGACTTTTAAATCTGCAGCGAAGCTTTCACCGGCAGATAATAAGAAAAAGTTATTTGTATTTGATACGCCATTTGAACTAAATCCAACGCGCATAGATACAGATCCGGTGCTGACATTTTTAACAATTATACTTTTTGAAATTTGTGGAAAAGATATTTCTAGCGGGGTTGAACCACTTGTAGGAACTGCCAATGAGCTTGAAACCCATGGAATACCAGATACTTGGTAAGAAGCTGCGTTGCCAATTCCTGGCCTGTGTAGATGCATTGTATCAACCATTTTTAAAATCCTCTGTTTATAAATAGAAAGTTATATGTGAAATCTCTCTATGACCAGCTAATAACCCAAATTTCTCCACGGCCACCATTTCCGCCAGCACCAGATGCATTGCCTGTACCCAAAGAAGGTGCACCACCTCCACCGCCGCCGCCGGGTGTGCCACCATTACCGCCGTCACCACCAATAAAATTAACATTATTACTAGTCGTGGCACCACCACCTCCACCAGAACCACAAAATCCCATAGAATTTACTTTTCCATTACCATTTGATCCGCTAGCAGCTGCTGTGAAAGAGTTCACACTTCCAGAGCCTGCAATACCACCACCACCGGCAGTATAAGAACCACAAGTCCCACCATTAGTTGCTTGAGTATAGGTATTTGCTACAAAGTGACCACTAGTACCACCGCCACCGCCACCGTATATTGATGAACCGGCAGGGAAATTAATAACATTAATATCGCGGCCACCGCCACTACCACCACCAAATTCAGCACATCCACTACTGATTGTAGATGCAATCGGGCCATTACCTCCATTGCCGCCAACAGAAGTATTTGAAGTATTTGAATTGCCAGGTGTTCCACCGGAAGCAAGAACTGCTGAACCTTGGGCGCCATTTCCAAAATCTCCTCCACCACCACCACCGGATCCAGCAGCTTGACTGTTGACACCCTCTCTCCCTCCTCCACCAGCACCAGCACGAACTAATGAACCAAAAGAAGAAGATTCTCCTGCACTTCCTGTAAAGCCACTTAATGCACTTGGTGTTCGGCTGGCACCGCCGGCACCGCCTTTACCAACATACAATGATTCAGTGGCAGCTAATTGACTAGAGGGTATTATTAAACTGTTTACGGCGCCGCCGCCGCCGCCGGTACCTCCCCATCTACCTGTGCCTGATACTAGTAGAGCAGGACCTGATCCACCACCACCTCCACCGCCAACACAAACTATCATAGTAAATTTTGGTGTAAATGTTGTCGGTTTAATCCAAATACCAGAGCCGGTTACTGTAAACTGTTGTATATCAGAAGCCGTACCGTTTGCAGCAATAGAATCTGATAGAAAATTTGTTATATTACTAGCGGTTATGTTGGTTAAATTAGAACCATTGCCACTTAAAGAAGCAGTTGTAGATGATGCTATTACTGAACCGGTTACCGATGTGTCTTTTAATTGAGCCATTTTTTACCTTTAAGAATTAATATAAATATTTTATGCCCAGCTAATAACCCAAATTTCTCCACGGGCACCATTTCCACCGGCACCAGCAATAGGTCCAGTTCCAGTTGAATTACCACCACCACCACCAGCACCACCTGGTATACCACCAGCACCACCTGGTTGTCCTGCTCCATTAACTGCAAGATTAACAAAGCCGCCACCACCACCGCCACCAGAACCACAAAATCCCAGAGATTTAATTTTATTATTACCTGAAGAACCGGCGGTTCCTGGAGTTGGAGAACCAGAAGTTAAGCCTGCTGCGCCACCGGTGCCTGCAGTATAAGAACCACAAGAACCACCGGTTGATGGTTGAATTACTGTATTTGAAGGTGTTCCGCCGCCATTTCCGCCACCACCGCCACCATATATTGATGAACCACCAGCATGTGTAGCTGTAGCACTGTGGCCACCGCCTGCACCGCCACCAAATTCTGCACAACCAGCTGTAGCTGAAGTAGTGCTTGAGCCACCATTACCTGCTAGTGCTGTTGAGCTAGCTATAGGACCAGGTGAACCTGCAGTGCCAACTGTTGCTGTTCCTGCACCTCCATTACCAAATATACCGGCGCCACCACCGCCGGCAGCAGAACTGGTAGAACCAAAAGAACCGCCGCCGCCGCCACCGGCTTTAAGAATTGTACTAAAAGAAGAAGATTCTCCATTTCCGCCAATGATACCAGATGCAGGACTAGGTAAGACACCACCGGCACCACCAGCACCGCCAATTCCAACATATAATGATTCTGTAGAAGATAGCTGACTTGAAGGCAGTATTAAACTATTAATTGAACCGGCGCCGCCACCACAGCCACCAAATCTAGCTGTAGCCGAGGCACCAGCACAACCACCACCACCGCCGCCACCTGCACCTACACAGACAATCATTGTCATTTTTGGAGCAAATGATGTTGGTTTAAGCCAAGAACCAGTACCGGTTGCCGTAAACTGTTGTATATCGTAGGCATTTCCATTGGCGCCAACAACATCTATGACGAAATTAATTATACTGCTAGCAGTTACATTTGTAAGGTTTGCTCCACTTCCACTAAAAGATGAAGTAATTGATGTAGCTATCAATGTTCCTGTTATTGAGGTGTTTTGTAGTTGAGCCATTATAGATTACCTCTTGTATTTTTAAGAATTTCTATTTCGTTTTGTTGTTTTTCAACTTTATCTGTTAATTCTTTAACAGCACTAACAAGTATACTTACCATTTTTGGATAACTTATACCTTCACCAACAACGAATTCTGGATAAACTTCTTTGACTTCTTCTGAAATAAATCCATATTCTTTTCTGCCGTCGTCTAAGCGTGTATATGAAACAGGATTTAATTTAGAAATTGTTATTAGTTCGTTATTCAAACTTTTTATATTTGTCTTGATTCTTCTCGTTGAAAGTTCAGTGATTGAACCGGTTACGATTAAATTTTCGGAAATTGAAGTAGAGCCACTTACATATAATCCAGGAAATATTTCTAATTTATCTAAACTATTTCTATATCTTAGATGAGCATTGGCACCTAATTCATTAACTGTTGGGCCAGAGCTTCCACTTCCCCACAAAATACCAGAACCATCTAATGAAACGTGGTCAGCTGCACCACTTAAAATAGTGATATATTTGTCGCCAATTAATAAAGATGATTGACTTATTGTGTTCAAAAATCCTATACTTGCTGTTCCATTTATATATACGTCGTTGCTAAAATAAGCCGACGTGCCAGTGATTTGACTGGTAAAGCTGTTAATACCAGAAAATGTGTTATTGGATGCCAATAACGCAAAGTTAGCCGAACTTGTTCCATTTAAAAGACCGGCGTTTGATGCATATGAACTAGTTCCATTAACATTTCCATTAAGGTTTCCATTAAAAGAGGCAGTTACTGATACAAATTGTGCGGCTGTTCCACTTAATGTATTTGTTGTATAATCGTAAATTAAATTTGTTGAACCACTAAATGTGCTTCCACTATTGAACTGTATAGACGTATTAATTCCGCCGGGAGTTGTGCTACCACCGCTGCCACTTACGCCAAGATAACTTGAACCTGATATTATTCCTGTAACAGTTAAGTTCCCGGATATTATTGTATTTCCATTTACATCAAGTTTGGCATTTGGTAATAAAGTGCCAATTCCAACATCGCCAGACACATAAATAGCAGAAGCAGTTAATGGTCCGGCTGTTGTTAAAGCGCCGAAGCTACCTGTGCCCGTTACAGTTATGCCATCACTTGTTGTTAAAGTGCCAAAACTGCCGGTACCTGCTGCAGTTACACTGCCACTAGTTGATAAAGATCCAAAACTGCCTGTGCCTGTTGCAACAATACCATCGCTCGTTGTTAATGAACCAAAACTACCGGTTCCAGTTACAGTTAAGTTTTTAGTTGTTTTATTGAAAGTAAATCCACTATCAGCACCAAATGAACCAACGTCATTAAATTGAACTTGGGTATTTAAACCTGCTGGTAATGTTGTTCCAGCAGCTCCGCCGCCTCCACTACCTGCACCACCTCTAAGAACACCTGCTTGGTATATTCTGCCTGTACTTGGTGTGTCAAAATTGGCTACAGTGCCTCTCATAACAAGAAAGCCAACCAATATAGAAGAACCTTTTGTATTATCGCCTTCTGTGAAGTTTTCTGTATTTATACCAGTAACTGCATCGTCCATACTGGCATATTTTGCTTGACCATAGTAAACATAAAGAGCACGATTTACAGATTTTGGAAACCAGTAAACACGCTGAACAGTATAACTATTTCCATCAACCGGTAGTAGAAGACCATTTGTATCTTGATAATTTGCTGGATCTACTGTTGTAAAACCGGCGTTTGCAATACCAGTATTAATTACGGGATTTCCACCACTCATATGTTGACGGTATATTTTTGATACGGTTACAGCCGGATCTTCTGCAGCTATTATAAGATTAGGTATATCTGGATTTGAATTATAATTTCTACCTTCAACATAAGAATCACCGGCGCTCTTTATTAGTGATAAACTTGAGCCGCTCTGAGCGAGATAATGTCCATTAATCTTCAAAGGACCAATTGCACGAATAAAATCTGCATTATTTGTTGTTACCGCATATGCAGTGACCGGCGTATTAATCGTACCATTTGTTATTGAACCGGTTTGGTGTAATATGCGTCCAAGATAGATTCTATCTTTAAATTGAGCTGCCGTAGGAGGAGCAGAATTTTGTAATATTTGTCCGTCTTGATCGATCGCAATATAAGTTATTTGAGAAGTTGCAATTGCACCAATTGATTGACTAACTGAACTAGTCCAATTGACATATTTAATTGTAGGATATGGCTCTAAAGTGGTTGTAGCATTAAATGTGACGATATATCCTGAACCAGAGGACAGATTAAAAGTAGTTGTTCCAGTAACGGTTGATAGCGTACCACCATATAATAGACCAGTGCTTAAACCGCCTTCTAACCAACGGTAACGACTTGTATTTTTAAAACCAGTTCCTGGTTGATATTGTGTAAAATATACATCATTTGTTGAACCAGAAGTATAAATATAACTCGCCGTTGTATTTGCTGGAAGCACTTCTGCTCCAACCGGCAACATTTGAATATATTTGCCAACAGTTAAACCCCCACTGACAAATAAATCGTTTTCTACTTTGAAATTAGAAGCAGTAAATGAGGTGAATTGTGCCGTAGTACCAGAAACCTCTGAGCCATACAATGAGCCAGTAAGTGTGATCAGAGAGCCACTTATATTGACTACGTTATTTGGACCTATGTTTAAATTCTTGTTATATGCCACAATTCACCTCATTTATGTTTGTATATTAATTAGCGATCAAAGAACAAACCAATTTGTACTTCCATCAGATACCAATGTTACGGATTGATATGGACCATTTAATTGATAAAAAGCAGCACCATCAATAGAGCCAGATATTGTCACCGCATTGACCGTTGCATCTATTTTCTTAACAACTAATTGTCTTCCGGCATTTGCAGCATCAATTGTTGGCACAGTCACTGTTAGTGATGCACTAGCAGCATCTGCAAATACAACTTGATCTAAATCAGTAACAACATAACTGCCAGTTGTAGTGATTTGAGCAATCGTAAAAGAACCAGCTGCTTTAAAACTATTGTTAGCTAATACATCACTACCGGTAATTGCCGATGAACTTAAGTTATTTAGACCTTCAACAGATGAACTTAATGAAATGGTTGCTATTGGACCAGAACCACCGGATACACCAATATTGCTGCCAGGATCTATCTGCGTTACAGCAGCGGTCAATGCTGATGAAGAAATAACACCGGTTGCAGGATTATAGCTTACTGAACCACCACCTGATAATTGATTTCTAACATCGGAAGAGAAGTTATTAAAGTTGGATGCCGTTAAGCCAGTTATACCAGCACCACTACCACTAAATACAGAACCAGTTACACCACCAACTGTATAAATACCTGGGAATATAACTATTTTATCAACGACTGAACCAGAAGAAGCTTCATAGCGCACATATGCGGCATCTGGTACTGCAGTTAAACTGGCAGTGCCATAGATTACTACACTGCCGTTAAATTCTGCTGCGCTAGCACTTAATACGCTAAATGAGCCGGTTGTAGCACCAATATTTGTGACGCCAGTTAGTGTTGTTAATCCACCAGTAATTGAACTTGTAAGAGCAACAGTTACTGCGCCAGTTGATGCACTAGCTGATAAATTTGTTCCTGCTGTTAATGAAGTTACAGCAGAACCACTTAAGTTTATACCGGTTAATCCAGAACCATCGCCAGAGAACGAACCAGTAAAGGTTGTACCACTAACATTACCAACTATATTTAAGGCACCAGTAATTGAATGAACTGTTCCTGAAATATTGACTGAACCTGTGAATTGGTGAGTATCCATAAAAGCACCGAAACCGGTGTCTCCAAAGATTGTTGAACCACTATGATAAATTGTTGAAGATGAAACGATTGTTTCGCTTACATGAAGAATACTTGCTGAAACCGTTCCGTTTACAAACAAATCGCCGGTTGTTCTTATTTGTGAACCAGTAATTTCAACAGAAGAGCCACTTAGAGAAAGAACATTTCCCGATTTTACACTAACATTTGATATGTTTGCCATTTTAAAAATCCCCTATAATTTAGAATATAAACCAGTCTACGCCATCATGAATTAAAGTAACCGATTGATAAGGACCATTTAATTCATAGGTAGCCTGACCATTTATTAAATTTGGAGAGCTACCAGATATAATTACAGAACCGGTAAGCGAATCAGCTTTTATTATATAATATTCTTTTGAATCAGCCAATGAAGCACTTGGTAGAGTGACAGAAACTGATGAACTTGTATTATTTTTAGCAAATACCGCTCTTTGTGTTATTGACAGAGAAACAGAAGAACTGACGGATATTTTTGTTAAATCAAAAGATGAAGGTGGTAAACCTAAATAATTTGAAGCAGAAACAGTTTGGAATGCTCCAAGTCCACTGCCAGTTAAATTACCACTCACATACAAGCCAGGAAATGCGACTAGCTTGTCTAAAGAACTAGAATATATGATATAAGCAGCAGATGGATTTGAAGATAAGCTGGCTGTACCGTAGATCAAGACACTGCCACTAAACTCAGCAGCACTTGCACTTAATGTAGTAAATTTGGCTAAACTTCCAGTAATTGTTGAACCAGATATAGTGGTAAACAAAGCTGTTGAACCAGTAACTGTTGAACCAGATATGGTAGTAAACTTAGCAACAGAACCGGTTATGTTTGATGCAGTTAATTCTATAACTGTTAAAGAATTGAACGATGATCCAGTGATATAATCAAGGATTTGACTAGCTGAAGCTCTTTTTGTTGTTACTGTTTCGTAGTCAACAATAGGAACAAAGTCGTTTGAAGTTACCGCAGAAGAAGCTGTTAATTCTGAAATTTTTACTGACATCTATAAATCCTCTAATGTGTATAATTAGTTATTCTATTATTATAAAAGTTCCATCTTCTGTTAATAGATATTGTCCGTCTTCAGTTGCTAAAACTGTTAATGGAATTGGGCTTGGCGTAACTGCAATCGGTTCCATCAAAAAATCATTTATTTTAACGCCGTCTTGAGAAAAAGAGTCATTATTGTAATACAGACTTCCGGAATAAGTAAGTACTCTTACTCTTGGATAAGCTTTTATACGGTTTACAAATATGTCGCTACTTTCAAACTTTTTTAACATCTTATAAATCCATCTTTAATTTAAAGGTGTAACTATCCAGTTCTCTTTTTCTTACTGGATTTGCTAGTTTTGCAATCCCTATTAAATTTTTCTGCTCGTCGTATATTGCTATTTTTGAAATATAAGTTGTTTTCTTAAAATCAGGTTCTTCATCTACAAATGATGAACTAACCATATTTTTTATTAGTGTACTGCTGTTTTCTATATATCCATAACTTCCCGTAGTTATTTGTTGATTTTGACCATATTCAATATACGTGGGATTATTTGAGTGATTTAATTCACCCTGTTGAGCATGGGCCAACATTGTTATGGTTGGTATATAATTTGTTCCTTCAAAATCTAATAAAAAGCTAGAAGAAGGAGTGAGGTTTATTTCAGAAGAACCAGTATTCATAAAATACTTCCAAGATGGTTCGTAAAAGGATGAATCAAGTCCAAATCTATCTGTATATGTGGGATGCAAGGACCAAGATCCAGTTAATAGTATAAAGCCTTCTTTATATAAAACAACGCCAGCAACACTTCCTGAGCCGTTACTTCCACTTGGTCCAACTTGGATTAATTCTCCATTTCTATTTACATCTTCCAGTTCTGCAATAAGAGTTCCGGTTAAATACCACTTACAATTTATACTGCCTTTACGAATTGAAGAACCATAAAAAATAGAGGGTATTGACACAAGACTTAATTCTTGCACTTCTTTGTTTCCAACAGAAGAACTATAAGCAAAGTTAGGACTTGCATGTATATAATAATCTAGTGTATTTTTTAATGCTTTGATATAATTTCTATTTTGAGCATCATAAACATGATATCTAATGATATTTGCGACATATGGATATTCAGAACCGGTAATAACATCGCCATATTGAAATTGGCTGAAGTCGTTTGCCGAGACTGTCTTAAAATTATTAAGATTTCCGTCTTTTGTTATAAATTGTTTTGGTCTTGCCATAAATAAAAACTGCCTAAAATAAATAGGCAGTTTCTTTGTTTTGTTGATTTTTACTGTGTAAAATCAGTAATCAAGTCTAACTCTTAAAATCATCTCATTCGTTGGATCTTTTTTGAGAGGTTCACTTAATTTAGCAACAGCAAGCAATTCATTGTCTGAAGAATAAAGACCAACAGAAGTTAGATAACTAACTGGATTGTCAATAGAATTGTTCTTGACAATAATCTTGCTTGAACTTAAATAAGTTGGATTTGAACTGTAGTTAAATTCATTATGATTTAATCTGCAGAAATAAATCGTTGAATTAAGTTCAGTTGTATTGTTAAAATCAATATTGTAAATTCTTGATCTCAAACAGTCTGCTGCAGCTTGCATTGAACTTGTTTGGAAAAGATTACTTACATCACCAGTTGAACCAGTCATTGTTGCTCCACTAAATAATGAAGCAGTAAGTACTGCAATACCCGCTTGATAAAACAATAGCCCAACACCAGTTCCTTCAACTGCCGCAGAACCGGTATATAATATACCGTATTCACCAGCTGGTGAATTTACGCGATATTCATTTTGTGCACCATAATCGCCAACAACTTTTACTGTTCCGGCAAAAGGAGTTCCAAACGAACCGGTTCCGAGACTTAACCTAAAAGTATCTTTTTTAACTTCATCTTTGACAAGAAGTCTTGAAAAGTTTACAAAGAAAACTTCGCTTAGTTTGTCATTAGTTTCTAGTATGTTTCCATCTCTATCAAATTCAAGAATACTACCGGTAATATCATTACCTACAAGAACTTGTGCCATTTGATTGTAAATGTTTATTTTTTTGTTATTTTGTTGATTTAACGAACTTGATAATCCTGATTTCGTACTTAAACCAACAGTAATATCAAATATATGATTTGCTGAAGAACTTAAATAAGGATAATCATATACCGATTGAAACATGCCGTGAGCATAATTTTTAATATTATTATCAGAATATGTCCCCGAAACTATTGTTCCTGTAACTGGGATTGATTCGTGCAATAATGTTCTCGTTGAAACAACGTCGTTATTCAAAAATGTCTTATATATTGTTGCCATCTTAATCTCCTAAACTATCGTCACATATTTTATAAATCTTACAGGAATATCAATTCTATAACCTGTTGTAGCGCCAATTACTCTAACATTGGTATCAATGTATTTAACTGGCGGAGTGCCTGTTGCGTCTGTTATAACAGTGGTGCTACCTAATTGATCAAACAAAAAAGTTGTTGTCTGTAAATCAATTGACGATTTTATAGAAAATTTTAATGTTGTTCCTCTTGGGCCGGTTATTATTTGACCATTGCTTGCTTCGTTTGATGTATCATCATTTCCTACAACAAATAAAGAATCAGTTCCAAATGAGAAAAAATAACTAGCCATGTTATCATCATCTATATACGATGCTCTTGCAGGTGTGTCGGAAGCTTGTGAAATTATACTACCAAGACGATTATCTATTTCTATTATATATTGAGTTTCAAGCAAATCCGGATCAATAGGAAACTCGGCAGATATTGCATAGTTTGTATCTAAACCTTGGTCTACTCTTATAAAATTTGGTGAGGTTCTTGTATTTAAACCTTTTATTACCCCAGTAACAGTGCCTACGTTGGTTACCATTTTATTTTCCGTATCTACATCAACAGCAACTAAAAATGAATTAGTACTATGTCTTTGGTTGCCGGGATTTTTTTCATTTAATTTTAAAACTGGTAAATACAATAAGTTGTTTCTTGATATTGTCATCAATTTTGATTTAAGACTAGCAGCATTGTCTGTAAATGCTTCTAGAATAGGCGTTTGCAGGATGCTTAAATCATAATAAGCAGAACCAGATGCATTATTTTTATCGTAAAGACGATAATTTATTTCATCATCTCCAAGAGCAAACTTGGCAATTCTAAAACTTCCGTCACCTTTTGCCAGCCTGTATCTTCCTGTATCTGTTAGTACAGCGTCTAATATTATATCACCTGAGTTATCAAGAAATGCCATTATATGTTCTCCTACGGTATAAATAGTGTTTTATGGATATTATTCTGTTTTGTATTTAAATTTAAACTTAAATTCACATTTTTTACCGGTTTGTTTTGAAGTTAAAACCATTTTAAATGTTTTTCCCCAAGGTACAGCGACGTCTGACAATCCAATATTTATTTTTCCTAATGATTGTTCCGCTGTTATGTCGTTTTCTATTTGTGAGACTTCTCTATTCAAGAAAGTGTGTTGAGACGCTGGTTTTATTTTTATAAATCTACGAATCTCTTTTGCGTTAGTATAAGCTGGTTTTTCAAACTCGTAGTTTTTAATTACGGGAAAAACCATTCCTTTTTCATTTATCATTTCAACTTCGAATATTTGAGTTGGATTAGATATTTTTTCATGAGTATCAATAGCTCTAAAACAATAATAGTATTTTTTATTTGGTTGAATGGTATCCATAAAAGCTGCAGCACTTGCATCTTGCGTGGTTGCCGGATCTATATCTGTATTGGCCGTCTTTATATAACCTTTTGAAAAATCTTGATAATAATTTGGTTTGTTATCTAATCTCATAATTTCAAATCTTTTTGCTATATCATCTGATTTATATAAAACAGTGTTGTTTAGATTTTTTCTATATAAAGAAGTTACAGCTCGGTCTTTTTCTAGGATATTAATTGGCTCTAATTTTTCTTCTCCAGTTCTACCATTCAAAAATAGCCCAATTTTGTTATCAACTCCTTGATAAGGAACAAACAATATTTCTGGGGACAACGGAGGAGTGTCAGCGACTCTTTTTATTGTTGAAATTAATTCAACTTCTATTAAATTTGCTTCTGGTAGATTTTCTACATCAATTTTAAAATTTTGGTCTGATGTTCCGGAAGTATTGATTTTTTGCTTTATCTTGTTTCCTAAGATAAACTGATAGGCAAATATTTTATATGTATATTCTTTTTCGTACTTAACCTGTGTGTCGACAATGTTCAAGAAATCTAAATCGGGATTGTTTGCAAACCAATAATTTTGTATTGGAATATTGCTATCTTTTTCATATTTAGAAACTCTATAAGCCACAGTTTCATTATAACACTTCTTACCATCTAAAACATCTTTATAAGTTCTATAGTTATTTTTTACAAATGTATTTAATTTTGAATTAAAAATAATATTTCTTAGACCATTCACAAAAGTCATAGAGTCCATATTTGTTCTCATGTATTTTGTTGTATCACCTATAACTGTATATCTTGATGTATTTAAGTTTATTGGATTCTGTTTAATTTCTTCTAATAAATCAGAAATATTTACACTATTTATACTTTTTATTTTAGAACTAAATGTTTGTACTATTTCTGACTGTTGATTGCTAGGATTGATTTCTTGAGTAAATAATTGTTCTGTTATCACGGATTCTTTGGCAACAAACCTGTTATTTATATATAAATCGTATAGCTTTAAAATGAAGCTATCCATTAAGTCAGAATCCATAAGAGTTCTTGTTATGGTTGTTGTTTTATCTGTTGGTATAGATAATTCCACAGACATTGGAAACATGTATTTTTTCTTATTTATTTCGTTTAGTTTGCTTGTCTCATCTGACAATATTATAATATTACTGAGCTTTTCTTTGTAAGAATTATGTAGTGTTTTATTGTTTTCCAACAAATCTTCATAATTTAATCCAAATAAATCAAAATATTCACCAATACTGTCTTTTATACCAAAGATAATTTTTTCAGAGTTGTTTAATAGAAATCGGTTTCCGGATTCTAGTCGACCATCTAATCTTGCTAACGATGACAAGAAATCTTTTTCTTGTGTTTTTTCTTCCAATATCGCATTTAAAATATATAAATTTGGTAAAATATTTTCTTGTGAATTAGAATATGATTTTGTCGCAATTTTTTCATATTCTTTAATATAAAAATTATAATTTTCTTTTATGTCAACAACAGACGTACCAATTAAATTAAGAGTATTTAACATTTCTGAATTTTCAAAAGGCATTTGTAAAGAAAATGTATTATCACGTAAGACAATATTTTCATTTACCAACTTTTCAAATTTAAAGTTATCTTTGTTTTGATTTGCTATTGAACCGGTAAAAGATTTTCCTGAGATAAATTTATCTTTAAATCTAGAACTATCTGCGCTTCTTGTAACTCTCAGACCTTCTTCAAATATAAAAGAGTGAGTTTCCATAGAAGCACTGTATAAGGTTGCTTTATTGCCAATTTGATTAGACTCGTTTAATCTTGATATATAATGTTTTTGTGGAATTGATAAATCTTTATAAAATTTTAAATTTGAATTTGTATCAAGGACGTAAAAAGAACCATTAAAATTCTTTATATGATCTATAATCAAACTCTTTTCTATACCATAATCTCTTTCAATGTTACCTATCGGTACGGCATAATCTACTCTATCAATTATTGTTGCAGTTCTGCCTAAACCAAGAAAAGGAGAATCTTTGAAATCTAGTAGATTTGGGATTATAGATTGTTGAGATAGAGAATCTAAAGCATTTATTGCATCTTCAGAAGGATCTGGTGGTTGTTGTGAGCTTATTATGTTTCCTGTGATAGGATCAAAAAAAGGAACGCTTGGCGCAATCGATGCGCTTACAGCTGTACTCAAAGGAAAATCAGGAAATTGAGACGATGTGGGCTGTTGCGAGGTATCGTCTTCAATCTTTTGATCTTTAATTTTTGATAAAATATTTTCCAGTTCTCTACAACTACTTCTAAATCCTAATTCAGCTCTCCAATCTCTTGCGTCTAAGAAGTCTCGTTTACCACCTGTAAATTCAACACCACCAGTTTGACCACTGGCTCGTTGTTGTGCTTCTTGCGCTAATCGATCAGCTTCTCGGCGTTCATTTTCATTAGCCATATATATATCTCCAAATAATTATACTAGTTTCTTGTAATATCCGAGCTTATCTCTTTTCCAATATTTATATTTGGAACATGATTACTACTTATAAATTTGTTATCTACATTTGATTGTTGAACGCTTAAAGATAAAGCGTGAGTAGCAGCAAAAGCAGTGGCAGGTGCTGTTGATTTTCCTGTTTTAGCATTTATACTTTTATTTATATCTTTTGTTGCTATATCTTTAATGTCTTTAATAATTGTTGTTTGTTTGTTACCCGCACTATCTGTTCTTATTATTTCAATAATATCCGGAATCATTGTTTGTACTGCTTGTGTACTTGAAGATTGCGTTATATTTACTCCTGGCAGATTTCTTCTTATTGCATCTTCAAAATTTCGAATTATAGGATTTACAGCAGGTATCGCAGTTACTGTTGGTATTTGTCGTGTTAATCGTGCTGTTTTTATGATAAAATATTTATCATAATATCTTTTTTCTAGATCGTTTGATGGATTAATGTTAATATCTAGGTTCTGGAATGATTTTAGACGACATAATATTTCTTTTTCGTCGACGATACTGTCAAGATATTGCTTATCTAGCGTTCTCCATATTGGACTATTTAAGTTTAAGTTATCAGTATCTTGTATTGGTTCAAATCCATCCAAAAATTGAACTTCAGCAATCATTTCAAAATTAAAATAATTTATTGTTTTATTTCTTATGCAGGTCTGGAAATCGCCTGTATAATTTATATTATTTTTTATATTATCTGAAAGTTGTGTTGGTTTTAATATTAATGCTCTAATTTGATTCGGAATTTTATTTAATTTTGAAGCACTAAAGGGCCTGAGTCTGTTGAAGCCTAGAACGTGACTTCTGCCACTGCTATCTTCGACAATTCTAATGGCATTGGGTCTCTTATTGGCAAAATTTTTGACATAATCAAATTCTGTATTAGAAATAATCTTGCTCATGCCATGAGAAGAATTTGAAGCACAAGATGGATTGTTTGATTGACGACTTCTTATCGCACCAGAAGAAAGTGAACTCATTAAATTATTTAATGATTTTATATTAGAGTTAGCGTTTAGTGTTGCATCAGTTGATACTTTAAATCTACTGATTGTTAAATTAGCAAAGTCAGAAAATAAATCATTTATTTTTTCTGATGTTTTCACAGGTTCGTTTATTGCTTCATTTATTGCTTCATTTGGAGATAAATTTCTTGTCTCTTGTTTTGCCACAGACAATCTTTGCCTGTTCTTGCCACTTACATCTAATTTAAAATTCAGTATATCTGCATATATTGAAATAGCTTTTTCATATTGATTTTCTGTATTATAAAAATTTTCTATCACTCTAATCTGTTCAGCATCGTCGCTTTCAATACCAGAAAAAAGTATGGCTCTATTTTTAAAATCTAAACGTGTTGGAGTTAAAAAAGAATATTTTATATTCTCTGAAACATTTTCTTGTTCACCTTGAAAATTAATAGTCAAATCTTCCCCAGAAAAAAACTTTAACATTTCATTAGAAACTCTTTGATTTAATTTATTTTTATTTATAATCCTTAGACCGTCGTCACTATTGGGATCACTTGGAGAAGCCGATAAATAATCAATGTTATAAGATTTTAGTGTATTAGAATCAAAGATATCATTAAAGAATTTAATGACTTTAAAGCTTTTACTTGTTCTGGTGCTTAAAGGAGATACCGGAGAAGAACTATTTATATTTTCTAAATTTATGTCAAATGTTTTTGATATAGAAGATGTGATATAGTTTATCAACTCAATAATTTTTGATATAATACTAGGATTTGTGGATCTGGGCATTAAAATGGTAGATAAAAAATTAATTTTACTTAGTCTATCCTCGTTTGTTTGAATACTCTCACTGAATACATCTAAGGCCACTTCAAAAATAGTCGCAGAACTTACCCATGGAGAGAGAGCAGCATCGATGCCACCATATTGATTTATTAAACGATTTGCTAATTGTGGTGATAACTTGTTTAAAACTATATCATAACCATAATCAGTTATAACTGAGTTGTGCGAAGTTTCTCTTGGTGAATCTATATGTGGATTTTGTGATTCTAGTAGGAACTTCCTCATAGTTGGTTTACTGACTGTATTATAATATTCAGTAAGCTGATTTTTTGCTAAACTAAGATTTTCTAATTGGTCTTTTATAAGTTGTATAGCACCATCTTCTAGTTCAAATTCAATATAATATTGATAAACTCCATCTGTGAGTTGTTTAAAGGTTTTATCTACACCGGTAAAATATCTCATAAATTCAGTATCACTAGAAACAAGAAGTTCGGTTTCTCTAATACTCGCTTCTTGAGTATTTGAATCAATAATATTTCTCCAAGACTCGTCTTTTGTTTGGAAAATCAATTCATCAGATTCTTCTTCGTTAAATTTTTCTAAATCTAATTTAGCAACAGAGTTATTTGATGAAATATTATTTTTTATTCTTCTTCTGTATAATTTTAAATCTAATATTTTTGTATTACGTATTGATTCTGATTTAAATGTTTGATTGTTTGAATCATAAAGTTTTGAAAACTTAGAATAATTCTTCAGAACATTCATAAAATCAATACCGAATAAAAATTTCACGTCTCCATTTGAATCAATTGAAGAAAAAATATCAGTAAACTGTGAAAGACGTCTATCTGGTTTATAGTCAACTGATTGTATTTTGGTAAATTGTTTTAATCGATTAAAAGAATTTGCTATCAGTCCATTGACACCACTTGTTTGCTGATTAAAATCTAATATCATTCTCTCTATTTCATCAAAATTTCTAAAGTCTTGTATTTTTGTATTAGATACTGTAATCTTTGAAAGTGTTATCGATTGGGGACTTTCATCATCACCACTTCTCCATACTCCAGCATCATTTTGATGAATTGGACCGGACCAAGCTACACCGTTTTCATCAACGTAAAGATAGCTATATCCAGCAATTTTAGAATCTTCTATTACTATTTCTGATACTACTTTTCCGTTTTCTTCAAACGATTCTGCTACGTCATAATCAATTTCTAATTCAGAGCATAATGATTGAATGTCTATAGAACATACCGCAAAATAAGCCAAGTGTTTTGGTTCTATATTATCAGCTATTGTAAATCTTGTTTTATAAGAAATTTGATATACTTTTTCTCCATCACTGTTAGTATATGAAGGATAATTTTTAATATCAATATTATTCCGATCATCTCCATTAAGAGAAATGGTATTTCTTGTAGTTTTAGTTTCTAATAAACCTAGTAATTCACTAAGTCTTTTTTTTCCAGTTAGATATGAAAGTGCTCTAACTCTTATATCATTTGTATTATTTCTATTAGATCTTGAAAGATTACAAAGTTGTATCATATCGTTTGAAAAAGATAGAGCTTCTGTCATTCCTTTATCTGTTGACTGTATGACGTCTATTAAAATATATCTTTTAATTTTTATGTCATCAAACCAGCTACCAAAGAAATTATTATCTAATACTTCTTTTATATTTAATTCAATATTGACTTCTAAGCCTGTAGGAGTATTTGATAAGCTAATCTTTTCAAACGATACTCTTGGTAGTATGCCAGATAAAATCTCTTCTTGCGTTGTAACAGCCACTTTTATACCTCATTAACACTTTTTAACATCGTCTTCATTATAAGATGATAAATATAAGTCAGCAGAAGACACTTGATTCATACGACGTTGTTGTTCTGCTAATTGCTCATCATATTCTGCACAATCATACATTGGATCGTATAATGTGTTGCCATCTTTCATATTACTAATTAATTGGCAAATAAGATTTTTTTCTATTTCATTATCAATTAATATATTAAAGAAATTTTCAGCTCTAAATTGATCACTATTCTTTTGCTGCAATACAAAAGAATCAGACTCTATATCTGTTGACTGTGGATCTAGTAAGATTCCATTCTTGTAATCTTCAAACTTTTGATCAAAATGTAATGGAATATAACTTTCTTCTCCAGTAGATTCATTTTGTTCACATATAAACATTTCTATGTCAAAATTTTTCATTTCATTTTCAACATTTTTTTCTGTAATTTCAATTAAAAAATAATCTTCTTCCAAAGCAACAGCTGTTCCATCGTGGTATGTTGATAGGTATACAACGCCTTCAGGTGACTCAGAATTGCTTCCCACTCTTTTACTAGACAGAATGTAGTCTGCGTCTTTTAATTGCAGCAGAGGAGTTTTTATTAAGGGTTTTGTATCTAATGAACCTGTTTGTAATAAAGTAGTTGATTGGATCTCACCATTTAACATAGTAACACTCAAAGATGCTATTTTGTTATCTCCAAGAAAAGAAGTTCCAATTCTATTATTTAAAACATAATGTTTATCAGCTGTTGGAAGTAGATTAAGTGAATCTAATGTTTGTTTGCCTGATTTGATTAATTCTAAATTTTTCTTTACCTGCTCTTCAATACCTGTGAAAACGTATTGAACTTTTGGTCTTGGAATTGATTTTATTCTTTCAACTGCAGTTCCATTGTTTTCATCTACACCGGCATATCTTGCATCATATATTACGTCGTCATCAAAAAATGCATAGTATGCTGGCTTTAATTTTCCCATTGAAAGCAAGTGCTTGCCGAATTGAGTTAATTCAATTTGTATAACTTCTTCTTTCTGATTAAAAAAGGTCATTGAGTATTGCTCCCTGAATTGTTCATGTATTCAATTTCAACATTAACTGTTGCTGTCTCAACAAGAGAACAATAATCATAAGGCCAATTGAAACTATATGGTGATGGTGGTCTACCAGTTTGAATGGATGGAAACAATCCGTCATCACTTGCATCAGAGGTCATCTTATAGTAATTTATTTCTGCTCTCTTCTTGGCTTTAAAGATCATGAATTTCACATCTTTTGGTAATCCTTGGCCATGGAAAAAATCAAACTGTGTATTCTTGTGAGAAATAATTTGTTTTTCTCTCTCTGCGCGCATTGCTATTTTTGGCATTACACCTTGCCACACATCAGCAAGATCTTGCTTGTCAAGATTACTTGTAAACTCAGCAATATACATAACGAATGGAGAGATACTTTCGTTTATCAAAAAATCAAAGTTTGGCGGAAGTACATACTTGGACATCAAAGCAGTCATTCTACTGATACTTGTTTCTTGTATGTTACCGACACCTAGTGAAAAATCTTGCAAACTTACTGCTGGTTTATTGGCAAATAAATTTGTCTTTTGATGGTTGAATATCTGTTGATTAATTTTTATAAAACTATGACCTTCTACTTGAACCGTATCATTTACGATTAGGGTAGAAAATTCTCCACCAAATGATATGGTTTTACCATTTGATTTCCCTGTTAAATAGGGGATTATAATTAATGCTTCTGAAATATCTCTTGAATCAGCAATTTCTCCAATTTTTTTTGAGAGTTCACTGTTGTTTTGCTGGAAACCACATGCTTGCAATAAAGAAGCAGTGTTGGTTGTCGTCTCAAACAATTGTGTTATTGAATTATATACTTGCGAAAGTTGTCTTGGATAACTTTCTTTTAGTTCAAGAAATATACCTTTATCTCCTTCTGGTATTTCGCCATAACCACTCCACATACCTCTTCCAAATCCGCTAGCAGTAGGAGGAGTGTGAACGTAACCACCAAGAGACGGAGAATTATTTGACAACTCTATATCAACATTTGATTGCGTCAAAATAGTTGTAGAAGTTACAAACTCTTGATTTGAAAAATCAATAATAGGTGTTTCCATTTTTGGAGAAATAACCCATCTATATATATCTGTTGTATTTGTCGCTGTGCCAGCAAGGTTTGTAAGATTATTTGTCACAAGATTAGAAAAGTTTCTAGATAATGTTTCAAGTTGAACAGATTGCTGTCTCTCTTCTATCCGTCCATCTAATTTTATGGATGAATTAAGAGGCATTACGAATGAAGAATATAAACTACCTGAGGTGTATGTGCTGTCGTCTAGGAACCCTGTATTGATAAATTCAGTTTCCATCTCTTGAAATATTTCACCAAGAGTATATTTGCCAGATATTGTTGGCTTAAATGACATTCTTGCTATTGAATCGCCATAAAAATATGGAGGAGTATATGCACAATATCCTGGATCTCTTAGGGTCTCGGCGAGTATTATTGAGTTTTCTATTCTTTCTGCGTCTGCTACAGAACCGGTCCAAAATGAAGGACCAAAGTATCTTCCACTCATTCGACCAAAATTATCAGCAAGTGATGAAGAGTGCGCTTCGCACATAACAATATTATTTTTTCTTAAAACAACATCCATATAATATGTTTTATTGCTATCAAAAGAAAGAAAGTCGGAATCTGGTTTTGATATGAACGTATTTAGAGTTGAATCTTTTAGAAAAAAGTTTATAGTTTCTGCTAGGAAATTATTTATACTGAGCGTGTAAACCGGGGAGCCTTCACTAAGTTTTTCAAAAAATCCCTGAAATGTGGTGTCCGTGCCCACTCCGTATTCGGAGGCATTGAATTGTTGATTTAGTTCTTTATGCTTCATCATTCTATTATCTTTTGTTTCCAAAGAAGATGATAAAGGTATATTTTGTAGATTTAAAAGAGATTCAAATGTTATTTTAAATTGAGGCTTTTCTAAAAGAGGTATAAGTAAACTACCCGCTGGTATACTCCCAGTATATATGCCCCAGTCAACTGCGATACCAGATTTTATTAAATTATAAAATATGCCAGGAGAGTATAGTGGCTCTAAAAACGCACTTTCTTTCATATACTGGACTAGTTTGTCGCTTTCTTCTCTCAATATAAGTTCACCCGGAGAGAGAGAGGACGATAAAAATATACCGCCGCCAATTGCATTGGTGTCTAAATAAGATTGTTTTAAGTAATTTACAAGCTGCAAACTGCGATCTTGTGGATAAAAGCCATTATAAGGAAGAAGTTTCTTTACTCCATCAACAACTATCTTGATTGTATCTTCCTCACAAAATTCATTATTATCTCTATCAATATTGGTTTTATAATTAAATCGGAGATCGTTAAGATATTCTTGTAACGTTATTTTTGTTGCATCTCCACTGTATTCTGTGACAAATTGAGATATTTGATCTGATATCTTAAACTCCGGTATTTTAGAATAACTTATCAAGTTATCATTTGATAATGTCTTTATATCAACATAATAATCTTCATATGAATTATACCACGGATTTTTACCAGATATTTTTTCTGTAAATCTATTTAAACCAAGATCATGTGTCATGTTGTTATATACTGTACTGGAGTCCAGTTCTGCAGACGTAAATATAATACATGCGTGTTGATAAATCAGGTTTGGAGACAATCTGAGAGACGAAGGATCTGATGTTTTCTGTAGTGGATAAAGTCCAGAACTTAAAATAACGTTGTAATCATCTCTTGTAGTAGTAGAAATATTTTTAAAAAAATATAGTTCAGTTAACTGATTTACCGGTTGAATTATGTTCGTATAAGACCCGCCAATTCCGAGGTCGAAGAAAGAATAAATAAAAATCATCTGGTTATTTAGCTCTGCAGATTTTTTATAAGATAAATCTATGTACGACTCCATCGTCGGGAAAGTTGCAAACTTAATATATTCTAAACTATTACCTTCACTGATATATTCAAGAGCAGCAATACTTGGTGTTTGAAATGGCAAATCATAAACAGATTCAACTTGATCACCAAGAGAAGTAATATAAGTTCTTCTTGTTCTCATGCGATCTTCTTGGCTATCTCTCCAAAAAGATCGTTGAGTTCCAAGTTGACGATCATAACCATCAACACTATAGCCAGGTTGATCGGTTATATAATCTGTTCTTTGACGAACATCTTTTAGTAATGCCTGACCTGGTTTTGGAAATATTGTTTCACTATAAGTGTATCCAACAAGCTTATCTATTGGATTTTCATTTTCTTCTACAGAACCATTGTAATATTCTAACAAGCTATCGTATATTTGTCGTTCTTTTTTATCTAATCCCAGTGTTAGATTTAATTGGTTACTTGCAAAATACTGTAAATTATTTGCATATGTATGAGTTAATTCAAAACCAGCATTTATATTTTGAGAATCTTTTAATATAAATTTATGTTTTAATGGCTTGTTGTTTGTATAAACAGGACTTTCTTTAACATTTAAAATTGTGCCATTTTTTCTTGAATTAACAACAATTCTTTCAACTACTCCCATTCCTGTTACAACTAGTTGTGATATTGAACCTGTATAACCTGAATTATTTGGTTCAATAAGAGTAGAGATTATATTTGTGTTTTCTGTTGTTAATTTTCTTGTTACAGGATGTTCAGCATTTCTTATACTCTTCCAGCTTGCTCCTTGGTATGGGCCGTTAAAATACGTAGAATAGCTTATTATTCCTGTGTCTTGTGGACGGATATTTACAGAAGAAGTAAAGTTTACAAGTGGTAGATTTCTACTTCCAGCAAGATCCAATAGAGTGTTTTTTTCTACATCAGATGAATATACATGTGTTGGGACCGGTATATTGCTATTATCCAGCTTATGCTGAACATATTTCTTTGGCTGTTTATTGTAATCAGTCTTTGTTGTCCTATATATTTCTACTATTTCTTGTTCTGTTAGAGCCCGGTTCCAGAAATATACTTCATCCAATCTTCCGCCTTGCAATTCAGAGCCTCGGCCAACTGAAAGTGTTATACGAGAAAGATTGAATATCTTGTTTTGCTGGGTGGCTTTACTAACCAATCCACCGTCCAAATAAACTTTTGTAACTGTTGGGTATGTTGTCGTCTGGATGACGTCTCCCACAAATGTTGTTATTCTTCTTCTTGTTGTTGTAACATCACTTGTTAAGGTCACTAAGTGCCAAGAGCTATCTAGCAAACTTGAACTAAGCTGATATTCTGTTGTTAATTGAGAGCCGGAAATAGTCAGACCACACAAAGAAGAACTAACATTCATTACAAGTTCATTTTGTGTTGAAGAACCAGAATAAACTAATAATGTTTTTTCTCCGTTGCTTGCACTATTTGGAAAATTTACCCAAAATGAAATAGAAAAATCTCTTTCAGATATTTCAGATGATATACTTGAAGCGTCTACATAACAATCATTACTTGATGTAAAAAATAAATATTTTCTATCCCTATACATCGTATTTGTATAGGTGCTAACGTGCATTTCGTCTTTATCTATAGCGCCACTTATACCTAAATGATCCCCAAATGGACCCTTTTGTTGAAATTCTAAATCAGTAAAAGCACCGTTAGAATTATAAGAGTTAGAGATGGAATATGGAAGATTATAACTCTGATATTCTATAGGTTGCTGACTTGAACTTACAGAATCTGCAATCCATTTATATCTTAAATCTGTTCTTGGAATTGCATGTTGAACCCAAAAGTTATCGTGCTTGGAGCCAGTAAAATAAGAAGTACCAGTTATAAAAACTTTTTGTAGTGTATTTCTATTGATACCATGAATCGTTACAGCATTAACGGATCCGGTGTCTGGTAATAATTTATAAGTACTACCAGAATTAAACTGTGCTGCATGTTGAGTTAGTTTATTATAATATGGCTGTCTAACTCCAATATTTCTTGTTATAAGAGAATTGTTTGGTGCACATTCTTCACCTTCTCGGTCAAGCGCCCCTCTTGAGCTGACTTCTTTGCCGCCCGGGGCGTTAAATCTTTGTACAAATACTGTTTTATTATTTGGTTGTTCCGGAAGAGTGTACGGAATGTTTTGTTCGATAAAAAATCTGTCGAACTCTACAACCGAGCTACTAACACAGTTTATATAAAATTTACTTCCATTTTCTGATACTTTTATTGAAGAAACAAGACCGTTAGCAAAAAAATTAGTATCAGAAGTTATTGTTGATTTATTTAACCACTCACCATACAAATTATCATATATATAAACAGCGCCAGTAGTCTGTGAAACAGAATTGATATAACCTTGTGAGGCTACAAAAATTGAATTTCCTTGCTGATCTATGGCAACAGAAGAACCAAAGTTAAAATCTGTTCCTGGTTCTGGCGGTAACAGAATTTTTTCTTCTTTCCATCCGTCTATCGAAGAACTAGCAAATATTACAGCACTTCCTTGACCATCAAAATTTCCATTAATAGCAGAAATATAAGCACCGGCTATCATTGTATTGAATGCCTTATTCAATGAGATCTGTAATCCCATAAATTGAAGATCGCTTGAGCTTCCTGTAATATATGCTGTTTCTTGCCAACCAAAAGAGCCACTTTCAAACATTATAACACAATTTTGAAATCTGCCACCGGCAGCTATTTTAGTGCCATCAAAGTTAATTTTTACATCTGCACCAAGTTGTCTAGCAAGAATACCGGTACTGGATGTAAGAATTTGCTGTAATGCCCATCCTCCAACAGAAGAACTATTGTAAATAAAAACTCCACCAGCAGAAGTAGAAGGAACGTTATGTGTCGTAGCTCCGACGGCTATTACATCTCCATTTTCATTTATATCTAATCTACCACCGAATCCAATATTAGCTGCTATACCAGATAACAGAGTTGCTTCTTGTGTCCAACCAAGTGAACTACTTCTGTATACAGCAATTGCACCGGCAGAGACTACTGGAGTATCGCCATTATACGATGCAGCAATTATTGTTCCATCGTAATTTATTGCAATAGCTCTTCCCAGATTATCTGATGTTGGATTACCATCACCGCTTGATGTTAGAAATGCTTCTTGAACCCATTCAGAATTAATATTTTTTCTAAAAACAGAAATGGCACCTGCACTACTACTCGGAATATCTGAGTTTGGTGATGACGCCAATAATGTATTTGAATCACCGCTAATATTAATTACAGAACCAAAAGCATCGCCAGCCGGATTACCGTCACCACTTGAGGTGATGTAAGCCTTTAAACTAGAAGAGTAATACGCAGGTATTGTAACAAATTTACTTGTCAAAACGCCAGAAGCAGTTAAATTGTTTTGTATTAAACTTTGGTTTATATTTCTACCGGATGTTTGAACAACTTGATAATTGTGTTCAAAATTACCAGCGATATTTCCGCTTGTTTGTATATTTTTTATATTTACAGGAGATTTTGCGGTGGTATCTCTTGTTAAAAGACTTCTTGGCTTATGTATGCCGTTAACATCTGGTCCATACACTTTAACTGAGCCAGCTGAAGCAGATATAATATATGCCTCTGGTCTGCTGTCAGAATCATCAGAACCTTCGTTTAGTTTAACATGGCGATTCTGGTTGCCACCGACGTGTTGTGCGGTAAACGGACCTTGTAATGGAGAATTTTCTATGCCACCATATTCATCTTTATGGTGATTCACTATATCAATGTTATATCCAACACTAGAAGTTAATTGTGTGGCGTATCCAGTATTCACTGAAGAACTTACAATAGTAAACGGTAGTTTACCTCTTGTGTTAATATCTGTCATTGTTTTCCCTAGCCTATTTGTCTGAACAGTCTTTTTTCTCAATAACTTTGAGTACATCAATCTCTAAATATCCGCCCGAACCAATTTTTGTTATAGGTTTTATAACTTCTATGTTACTTGGGTTTTTATTTACATATATCTGTATATCTGTACCAAAGTCTGCCATTCTTGTAAACTTCTTTTTATACTCTGTTGATAATACTTGAAAGATTCCATTTAGGCTACTTTCTCTTTCTTTTCTTTCTTTCCACCAAATACAATTTGTATTTTCAACTAATGGAATTGGCGCATGTCCATATTTCCAATTATATTTTAATTCGCCAATTGTCTTGACAGAACTTATTGGTGGTTCTGCGCCAAGTTCTATTGAGGGTAATTTCCAAGCATATTTGTTTCTTTCAAAAATGTGACTTTCAACGACGTCAGAAATATCTGGCGAGAAATCCGCACTTGCTGGAATCAGTTGATACGTCATTTTTGTGACGGCACTGTCTATCCATTTAAAATAATCAACATATTTTTCTAAATCAGGAGAATTTGAAACTCCCTGGAAGAACATTTCTCTTAGTTTTACTAATTCGCGATATTCTCTTTCATATCTGTATTGCGGTTTACCAATTATATTATTAAATTCTGTTATTGTTCCAAAGAATCTTATCATTTCTTCGGAAATTGTTTGATACATACTTTTTTCTAGAGCAAAATGATAATTTACTGGCCTTGAGTCTCTTGTGAATATTTCGTTATCTTGATTTAAGATACTAATCAAATCAGAATCCATCATATTTTCTGGTAGTCTGTGTTTTGCAATACTGACATAGCCATTTTCAACCATGTCACTATTATTGCGAAAAAAGAAATCACCAACAGCATTATATGTTTTATTTGTTATCTGTCCTATTGTTCCATATTCATTCGTCAGAGAACCACTGGTTATATCTAAAACTGTGAATTTTGCATCAAATGAATTTGTAGGGCCAACTCCGGAACCATTATCGGAACCTGTTACTAGATTAAAGTCCCAATGTAAAGCAAGAGTTTTCTGTTGTGGCAACTCGTTGAGACCTCCACTATACAAAGTTTCAATATTTGATATAGGAGAGTTTTGACCAAATATTGTTGGGTCTTTTGCATGTTGTTGTATAAGGCTATTATCAAGATAAGAAAGCCAATATCTAACACTTGAAAGTTTTATATCGCTATTGTGTATTAATGATCCTGTAAAGTTTTGTCTGTGTGAACCAGCATATATTCTCTTGGAATCTGCAAAATAATTTTCTGCTGTTGCTTGAGGAATAGAAGCGGTTAAATATATTTCATCTTGTATGAAATCTTGAACTGTATTTATCGCATAAAATTCAAAAAGATAATCTCCAACATCTGCACCAATAACTTTTAAGCTATTTGGATATTTTTCATGTCTTAACTTAATTGCTATATTCCATTTTTGATTTGTGTACAAATCTCTTGTGAACGAAGATGTTAGATTTATTCCAAGATAAGATGAAGTTACTTGAAAATATCCATCACTTGAATCTTTATCTGGCTTGACGATATAGACTTCTAAATTTGACAGGTCTGAACCAAACCAAGTTGTATCACCTGGAGCGAGTGTATTTGCGGAGTGAATTCCTAAAACAGAACAAGTTAAGAAGTTTTTTGGAAAGTAAAACTTCTCAGATTGAGAAAAGGTTAATGGTATAACAATTTCAGCTTCTAATGTAGAACCGTGATAAGCAAGTTCTGGGTCTCCTGCTATAAAAGATCTAGAATTTGAATCTAGACTTGAAGTCATTTGATAAATTGTGCCTTGAACTCTGTCTTGATCGTTAAAGTTTATAAGTTTTTTCTTATAATATGTGTTTAAAAATCTGTCATCAAAAGTATAAACAGAATCGTTTGAATATATGTTAAGTTTTATTAACTCTTCATCAACACCAAAGCATCTTAGTAGATTTCTTATTGATTTTTCTGTTCCCTTTGATTTTTGAATATATGATAAGTTATTATAAATGTTTTGATATATGTGATTTTTTATATTAAATAATCGTTCTTCATATAAAACATTTTCATTTCTATTGCCTAAATTTTCTAATATGCTTGAATTAGTAAACAAATCTTGAGTCATGAATCCCATAGATTCAAGAAGCTTCATAGCATAAGGAAATGCTCTTCCATTCTTATATGACACTTCTTTTATTGAAGGAAGATACTTTATCTTGATAAACAATTCATCAAAATAAGAGCCAATTATCTGTGTAAGTTCATATAATTTATTGCTATCATTTTCTTGATCACCTTCTATTATCCAAGCGGGAATAGTATAGTAAATCATAGAACTGTTATTATTATCGTGAAGCGTTCCGATTTCCTGCTTTTCTATCAACAAAGATTGAACATCCGGATGAGTTAAGTATATTACTGGATCTTTGACCTCGGTGTTGGCGGCGTTAGATTCAACTATTGCTGAATTCGTGGAGCGACTACCAGATACATATCCAGTCCAATATCCATTAGAAAATCTACCAGAATAATCTAAAATCTTATTATCATATTTTGTATCTGTAGATGTTAAGCTATAGATGCCTTCATTAAATTTATAATATACACCAAGATTGGTATTCGCAGTATCTGTGTTTGTTCCACCGTTAACATCGGTAAACCAAAAACGAGAAATTTCTCTTTCTGCTCTTTTACACTTCCAATATCTAAATTCATCTAAAGAGCCAGATAATTTTCCGTATCCCAAATCTGCATTTCCGCCACTAACTTGGGTTCCAAGACTACCAATCCAACCGAGCATAGGACCATAAACTCTTGATATTGTGCTACCGGTTATTACTTTTTCATTTAATGTACCATTTAGAAAAAGTTTAAATTCTATATTACTGCCGCTGTTAATTGCTGACAAGGAATAATGCTGCCAACTTCCACTACTGATGCTTAGATTTTGCCCAATTGAAAAATTTGAGATACCACTTGAACCAGAAGATAACTCAACAAAGAATTTGTTTTCTTCTCCAACTAATCCAGGATGTATTTCAACTCTAAATCTTCCATAATCAGTACCAAAACTGCTGCTATTCCAAAGATCAAAAATTACCTGTTTACTACTTCCATTAAGATCGTTTTTCTTCAACCAAAATTCAATTGTGGCTCCTGTATTACCATCTAAGAGTAGATTACTTTCTCTGTTTTCAAGAGGTTCTAGAATATTTGAGGTTCCAAATAGATTGGAAACCTTGAACGTATCCATATTTGGTGCCGTATTTGGACCACCTTTTATGGAGATATATTCTTTATTTATTGGATTTGAATAATCGTCAGTTGAAATAGAAGAGGTTGAACCATAAACAAGACCAAGACTTACATAACCATTATTTCTTGGATACTCATTCTCAAAAATATAATTTTGCAAATCAGAAGAAGTTTTAGTCCATTTTAATTTTTCGGCTGAACTTCCGTCGTATGGATATTTTTTTGTTATTGATTCAATAGAATCTGTATAGTATTTGTTTGCCGAACCGAAAAATGCAAAATTTTTAGGATCTGTGTAATCAATGTCTGGCTTTATTAATTTTCGCTCTTCAAGCTCTTGAACGATATATTCGCTTGACTCTACATCTTTTGACAAATCTTCAAAATTAGTAGAAGTTAAAATTTTTGTTGATTTTTTACCAAATAAATCTTTTAAAGACATCACTTATCAACCCTAAATTTAAAAGTTTCCTTCATTTCATAAAAGGAATTGTTATAATCAAATCCAAACAATAGCTTATATGCGTATCCTGGTTCAAATAATTTCATATCAAGATCAAAATAATTTCCTTCACTATCATATGAAGTTAAGGTGTGTTTATAAGTTCCTGTGCCATAAGAAACAACTTCGTAATTATCTGCCAATCTAACAACTCTATAATATAGATTTTCTATAATACTTTTTTCTGGTTCATATGCGGCGATATGATAAATGTTTGAATCCCACATTTTATTTTTTATTTCAACTGTCATTTTTGCAAATTCAGAATTTCTATAAGTTTGTCTTAATTGCGGCATGGTTAAAATATATTCAGGAATTTGGTTATCATCTGCAGCATCATATGTACTAGCGTAGATTACAGAACCAGTATATAGTTGTGTGCCACTAAGTGTTGACCAAACATCATATAGGTACTCATATGAGCCGCTTAGTCCCACAGAGGCAGTATACACACCGGTAGAGTAGAATCCGCCTGTCACAGAGGTTATAGAGCCGTTTAATAATGCTAATGGAACGCCTATTGGACCACTCGCTATTGTGCCACTGTATAAACTGACCAATAAAGAACCGGTTCCAACAGCTGGTATATTTTTAAGCTGTCCTCTGACACTATTTATCATAAATAAAGTATTTAAATTATCTTCTGGTGCGACTAAATCATCGCTCAAATAAAATGAATTTCTTCTATCTTTAATTGATGAGTTACTTCTAACTTCTATCCATGGTTTTTTATAAAAATACTGACTTCTTCTGGCGAAGAATTTTTTAACATAATAGGACTCAGTATCTCCTTCTAAGAGTGAAGATAACGAGATCAGAAAACCGTTATTTGGAATAGAACCAGATATCCAGTCTTCTACAAAATTGGTTATATCAACTTCTAAATCGTCAACAGCACCCTCAATTAAATGTTCCACAGAAGAAGAATACGTATCACCGCCTTCGTTAATCCAAGCAGATGTAGAAGATGCACTGATCCAGTTAGCTACACCGGTGTTAGTGTAGCCTTCCATGTCCAATCCAACACCTTCAAGCCATGTTCCGGATACCGGAGCAATAGCAACAGTTATATTATCCGGAGTTGAATCGCTGTTTGAAGCATTACTCAGTTTCAATATAAATTGGCAGCTTCCGCTTTGTGCAATTATTTTATTATTTCTATCAGAGATTATTTCTGAGACGGGAAATTGGATTAGAACTCTTGATTTTTCATACGAGCTTGTTGTTACCTGACCATATATAGAAAATATTTCAAGTGTATCTGATGCACCCATATTTGAATATATTCCGCGACTGGTTTGATTTTGCTTATAAGCATCAGTTATGGTCGTGTCTTTTTCTGCTATATATCTCTTAATAGACATTAACTAATTTCTCCATATATATCAGATCTTGGAAAGCGTATTTCAAAAATAATATTTTTTGGCGCTTCAATATATCTTCCGTCTCTAGACATAAATCGATTTATGTCAAAAAGTATATCAGAATAATCTATTCCATTTTTCTGTTCTACCTTGACATTCTTTACATCATTGACGCCTTTGACATTTTTAAGTAATGTGTAAATGTCACTTATAAAAAATGCCTCTCCAATAAATTTAGTTTTAGAATATTCTCTTTCAAGAGCCGATATACAATCTCTTAAAACTTGTGAGCTATCCGCTTCCAAGTCAGAAACAACACTAAATTTAATTGATAAATTAACTATTTTTGCATCTAAGATATCTATAGTATCGTTTATCATTTTGTTTTTATTTAACCAAACTTTTACATTTTCCTTGATAGATTGATTCGTATTTACTAATGCACCTACAGAATCTTCTGATACCACATAGATATTTATATTTCTTTTATAAGGGTCATAATCTCTAGATATAGATGCTCTTTTTACGCTTCCAAACTCCGGTGGCATGTTGTAAAGCAGTGCTTCATAGTCTTTTTCAGTTACAGCTCTATTCTGAGAACCAAAAGTATTATATACTCTAAATTTTAATTCTTCTGAGTTTATGAGAGGGGTATCACCGACTATCGGCTCTTCATTATTAACTTCTAAAGAAGAACGAACAGAGTTTATTTTTGTTGTATCTAAATTTCTGGTATCTCCAAAATCAAACAATGCACTTCCAACAGAAGTTAAAGTTCCGGCACCAGTATTAACATTATCAGAATTATTAGCACGAACAATAATTCTTAAAGTAGTGTTTGAAGGAACTACACCTAATTTATCTGATTTTATTAAATTATTAGGATCAAAATCTTTATCTGAAATATAGTTTTTTCCATATATTTCCAGGGTAACAGCAGAAGGATCGATGAGTTCAGAATTATAAGTGTCACTAGTCACATCGCCAGTTCCAAATTGCAAGTAAGTTTTATTTTTTTCTCTTATAACAACAAATCTTCTTGGAACAGAAAAAGGTTTTAAAATACTTTTAACTTCTGTATTACTGTCGTTGTTATCTCTATTCAAAATTGCACGATAAACAACATCTTGACTTAAATAATCAACTTCATAATATTCATTTCCATCTAAGTCTGTAACGGAAATTATTTCAGTTAAATAATCAATATTTACTGGTATTTTCAAAAATCTTTGGTAATCAGTAACATCATAGAATGTTTGAGTTAGATATCCAGATTGAATTCTTCCATGTGCCTTGACAGCGTAAGTTAAAGGAAGCCCGGTAGTTTCATTGACAGTGCCGACAACAACTTCATTGTCTTCTCTGTTAAAATAAACATCTTCTATTAATGAAAATGAAGTCCCGGTCCTGTTTTTCAATGTGCTGTTTTTTTTCAAAATTGGCATATAATTTTCGTCTGGTGCATTGCCAAGAGAATTCGCCGGAATAAGAGCAAAAAATGTGCCCACTCCGTGAGAAGATGGGTTTTCTGTATATTTAAATCCAAATGGTTTTGATAATTTAAGAATATTATCAAATTCTGAGGCTGTGTCTAGAAATGTCTCGTTAGCAGTATAATCAAGATAAAAAGATAAATTATCTCCAACATACGCAACCGTATCAAGCATCAAGCTTCCAAATCCAACTTCGCTAAAGTCTTTGTACGTATCAGGATAATATTTTTTTGCGTGCTCTACAAGAGCATCTTTTATGGATTGAAAATCTCTAGCCAAATAGTCAATTGGTATGTTTTTTTTCGGCATTAAAAAATCCTCTAGTATAAATAGAACTTCACGAAGTTATAATGGTACCATTTGATTCTATGGTTAAATTTACATTGGTTCCAAGTGGAATAATAAAATATGTTATAGAAATACTAAGTAATGAACCATCAATATCTGTATTCCCATAATTAATATCTTTAATCGATATATATGGAGCATAAACTTGTATTTGATTTTTTAATCTTTCTTCAAAATTTAATTTTAAAAATGAACTATAGTTTTCAAATAATAATCTTCTTATGCCTACGCCAAAATTACTATCCATTATTCTTTCACCTGGATTTGTCAGGAGCAACATTAGAAAATTCTGATTACTCAGTGTTTTCAAGTCAGGAATTAAATTGTAACCTTGTTCGGTTGCAAGTTTTAAGGGTAGCTTTGGTGCGTATCCAGCCATATATTATTTTCCTACAATAATTATCACATACCGTATTTTTTATAACCAGATAAGTCAAAACAATATTTTCTTAATTCTTCTTTTATTTTATCATTTTCTATATTTAAATCTAAATTATCAGAAAACTCTAAAGATAAAAGCAACAATTCAGCACCCAATAAAACCATACCAGGTATAGTTAATGGCGGTCCAACGCCTATACCTGCAGGCGCAACTCCAAAAACTGTTATTGGTAATTGTGCCATTGAGTATATTGCCAGCGGGCTTAATGCCAATGGCAACTCAGCCGGCACTGTTGGACCACCAAAAGGATTTGGTAATTGAGATGCCGCAGCTAACGATAACTTGACAGCTTCTCTTATAATAAGTGCTAAACTTATATTTGGGTCAGTCATCTGACAATAGTATTGTAAAACATATATGGATGCTTTTAATAATATTTTTGGTATTGCAGAAGAATTAAAATCTTTGAAAGCCTCAATAGATGACATTTTTTCAAAGAAATCATCCAAATCATCTTTGTTATAGATTGACAGCATCTTTGCAAAAATGTTATTTATTATTTCTTTTCTAACGCTCCTAAACGGAGCTACAATTTTGTCATCTGATAAAATTTGTGTGCTTGACAATATTGTCAAATTGGTAAGTAAATTATCGTTTGTAAGTATTGAATAAAATTCTTTTAATTCTTTATTGCAAGAAATCTTTGTTTTCAATAAGTTAGTTAGTGGATTTGATTCGCCTTTTTGTAATATTGGTATTAACTGCTTCATATGAGAAACAGTAATTATTCCTCTTTCTCTAATGTTTTGTGTTTCTTTTATAATCGGGAAAGCATTAATAACACCAAATTTTCTTTTGCCATCTTTATTGGATTGTGGTCCCATGAACGGAATGACATAAGTTTTTTCAGACAAACTATTAATAGTATCAAATAACAAGCCATCTAGCCAGAATTTATTTTTATTCGCAGAGTCTAGAACACCCAGATTTTCAGTTATTGGATATTTATATTGTGTTACATTTAAACCAGGATTAAAATTTATTGATGTTTCTTCTTTTAATTCTGTGTCTGGTATATATACCACTCTCATTTCGTATGTAATTTCTTGTGAAAAATAAGAATTTAATGAAGTGTTGCTTGGAATGTCTTTTAATAATTTAGAAAATTGATTAAAAGTCTGTGCACCATAACAATTTAATTCATATTGTCTAAGATGAATATCTTCAAACTCTTCTTTAACATCAGGAACGTTTATGTAATGCTCTATTAGCAGATTTGGACCAGCAACATATTTATTTTCCTGTTGTTTTATAAATTCTTCTGTTGAAACATTATCAGTAGTTATTTCTTTTAAATCAGATTTCATTAAAAGTTCTGGTATTAATATTGATAAAAAGTCTTTTTCTTGTGAATTCTGATCTATATCAGCACATTCATTAGTTAAGTTTTCTTTGACTTTTTCATTTGTTGAAGTTATATAAGATAATTTATCAAATATTATTATAAGTTCGTTATATGCAATATTTCTTGTTTGTAATAATAAAATTTCATTATATTTATTTTTTATTTCAGAATTCAAACATGCAATATAATTTTCAATTTTTTTCTTATATTCTTGATTAGAATTAATTAAATTTTCTGTATATAATTTTCCTAAATAAGAATTAATGATACTTCTATCTTCTTCAAGAGATAAAATTTGTCTTTTAAGTTCTTTTATTTTTCTAAAGAGCTTTATGTTTTCTGGTTTTTCTAATTCTTTAGAAAACATAAAATCATGTATATAACTTACATGTTTTTGAGTTAATTCAATAAGACTTGCTTTGTTTAGTAAATTAGATACATAAGCTATCTCTTTATATACCATTTCTGCTATATAAGTTGGTAATAACAAATCGTCAATTATTTTTTTATTATAATTAAACACTCTTAAAGGAAACAATGCTCTAAATGACATTTCCGTGCACGCAGTTCTTATAAGAGATAGATACAGACCATCTATCAAAGAAAAGTTTAATAAATTATCTTTATCTTTAAGTATTTCTTGTAAATCACTTAAGTTGGTTAATTCATTTGATCTTTCTTCCATTATCTCGGATATAAATTGCTTTAATTCTGCAGTTCCAAATAGTCCTGGATCTACTTTTAAATCTTTCTGCTGTTTTGTTGGTTTAGGGCAAAAATTAATATATTTTAAAGGAGTATCAATATTTGGACTAACCATAGCTGGTAAAGAATTACCTTGCATGGCTAGAGACAATCCTGGAAATATCGTGTCTAATCCTCCTTTTATTCCTGTGATATATTTTTCTTTTTGCAGAGAATCTAGATTTATTGGCTTCAGTAAGCCATCTTGTGATATTGCTTTAGTTATTTTTTCATAAATAAGTGATAAAAATTGATCATAGGATTTAGAAGAATATTGTTTAAGCTTTTTATTGAAATAAGAAAAGCTGATTAAGTTAGAATTAGTGAAGTCTAGATTCGAATATACTGATCTTGATAATGCATTATTGAATTCTTGTCTTAAGTCTAAAACACCTTCATGTGCAGAATTTGTGTCTATATTTTGATCGTTAATTTTAAAATTAAATTTAACTTCTTCTTGTGCCTTAGAATTTCCCTGATAAACAGTTATATTATTTATATTATTCGTTATAATATTTTGGATTTTCCAACTGCTGCCACTTAAAGACATGTTCATTTCTTTTTCTCTTGTACTTGAAAAGCCTTTTGAACCTGTTAAAGTTATTTTTAATTGTTGCGGCGTGCTATCGATAGATAGGCTTTTTGAAGAACCGTAAAAACTATCCGTAAACAAAGCACCATATACAAATTTTGTTTCTTCAATTTCTAATGGATCTTTAGGTTTATCCTGGTAACCACCTTTGTTAACCAAGTCTTTATATTCAGAATTTTCAAAATTGCCTCCTGATCCTGATATGAGTTTTGGAACTTCTCTTTTGAATGGCTTTTTAACCATTAAATTTGAATAAAAATCATTACAACCAGCTTTAAATTTGCTAGAAATATTTTTTAAATTATAATTTATAATATCTGATTTTGCTTTTTCAACTGCTTGAATTCTTTTACCATTTGGTAATTTGCCTATAAGCAGAGGCTTAAATATGGAATCTTCTATTTTATTTTTTAGTGTTTGCGGTGATGAACTAAGTAAATCTTGTAATAAATTTCTATATAAATCATCCGGTGATGGTACAACTTCAGAGATGTTCTGTGGCTCATCGCTTATATCTCTGTCTGTATCTAAAGTAGGAGAAACAGGATCAAGACAAACCACATTTCTAGTGTTTAAAGAGTTTGAAGTATAAAAACTTGACATAGCTACTAATTCTTGTCTAACTGCATCTAGTCCTGTTGTATTTCCCAAATAAGTAAAAATTCCATATAAAGTCCCCGGTGTTAATAAATAAGATAATTCACTTCTATTGTTTATTATATATTGTTCTACTTGTTGCAGATCTTTATCCATAGGGCTATAAAACAATCTCATAAAAGCATCAGCAGACATTATTCTCGATAATTCTGCGACTAATCCTGTAAGAGATTGTTGTATCTCAACTTCAGTGGTAGCAGAGCTTCTTGCTGTATTTAAAACTTGTAAAGTTTTTGATTTTGATAACGAACTTGCACTTCCTGCTGCTCCCAAATCTACGTTGATTTGAAGTTGTGAGTTTTGCTCTATTGCAATCGGAGGATTTAATGTTTTAGCAATATTTACAAATGATTTTGTATAGGCAACAGGATCTATTTGCGGATTACTGCTAATGAAATCATCTAATACAAAATTACCTCTTGCTAATTGATTCAATGCTGCAAGAGAAGTACCTGTGACACTACCGTTTGCTTCACCGGTTAAAGCTGCAGCTATTAAGTTTTTTATGCCACCACAAGTTAACAATTCTTGTAATATTTTTATTATAAAAGCAACAATACTGTCAAAAATAATTTGAACTATTGCTAGATCTAAACTAATTTTTAAATCTAAAAATATATCAATTTCTGGTAATTGTGGCAGCTGTATTGAAAATAGCATAGGACTAATATTGAACAAATCTACTATGTTGCATAAAATATCTGTATTTATTCCATAGTTTACTTCTAGCAAATCTAAAAAATCATCAATCATTTTTAGTTCTTCTAGCTGCATATCTTTTCGTGCTCTTATTTTATCCAAATCGGTTAACGAAGAAGATTGTTGATTTAATTTTAAATCTTTATATTGTTTTAATTTTGATTCATACGCTTCCTGCAACGTAGAATTAATATCATCTCCGGTATTAAGAACCCTATCATCTGCGAAATCTAATGCTTCGCCTGGGTCTTTTCTTTTGTCTAGTTGGCTAAAAACAATTCTTTTTCTTTCATTATTTTGAATTGCTCTTTCTAAATCTCTGATTTCCTCAAGAAGTTTTTTTTCTCTTTCGTCTTTTAAGTTATCAATTTTAAATTGATTAATATCTTTATATAATTCCACATAAAGACTTTCAGGAAATGCTTTATTGAATATATTTTCTAATTCTGAAAATCTGAATCCTCTAAGGATATCTCTACAATTTGCAACTTTTGGGAGAAAACATGTTTGAAACTCTTTTAATAAACAAGATAAATTTGTTCTAGCAAAGATAACATCTTGTACTTGACTTAAACTTTCAATACCTTGTTGAACACTTATACCGCCGAGTTTATCTATAATTTTCTGGATAGAGGTTGGATCGGAAAATGAATCTTTTCTAGCCTCATAAAGACCGTAAAATCCATTATTCAGCAATGCTTCTTTGAACATTTTATTAGAATTTGGATCTCTTATTAGTGCTGCGGATGGTGTGTCTGAACTAGACTCATAGTAATATTTACTATTTTCTAGTATCAGGTTCTCTGTCATATTGCGACTTAATTTTATTTCTATTGATTTATAGAAAGAAATAGCGTCCGGAAAATTATTTGGTATAAAATATAAACTTGGAAAATTAATATAATTAAACGCTTGTGCATTTGATTCTACAAGGTTTTTATTCTTTGATAACGGGGATGCATCCTGTATGACTTGATCATTTTGGTATTTCTCTCTTTCAATTATTGTTTTTTCGTCTAATGATTGTGGAGTTGGGCAATAAAATGGATCAATATCAAAAATATTTGAATCTATGTAATTTATATCAGATAGAATTGTTAATATAGTTGGATTAAAAAAATGAAAAGATGATTTATCTTGTATTAAATCTGAACCGCCAATTATGGCAACAAATTTATTGCTTCTATCAATAGAGCCAAATGGACTTTCAAATTTTAAAAATTGTTTATTAACAAATTCAACGTTTAAATTTGAAGTAAGCTCTTGTTTTTGTTCAAGAATAACTTCTTCGGTTTGTCTCAAAAATGTTATTCTAAAAAATAAATTTTCTTTTTTTACATTTTTAGATTCAGAAGAAGAAAAAAGTTTTTGTTCAACAAAGTTATAATAATCATATTTTGAACGAAAATCTTTTAAAAATTCAAAAGAACATAACTTCTCTTGCAATGATTTTTTAATTTCAGTTCTGATTAAAAAATCAACCAATCTTATTCTTGCTTTTTCTATTATTTTTGGTTCATATTCAACATCGTTGCTTTCTGTTTGATCAATAAATAATTTTTCTCCAACAACGTTAGCTATATCTTCTCTAGAGTAATAGCGGAAAACATCTATTTCTGCACCTGCAGGAAATATTTTGTCTGTTGCGTTGCTGTTTATATATTGATCAGTGAGATTGTCAGCTGTTCTTAGAATGGGAATTTTTTCAAGTAAATTATATATTATATTTTGTTCTTCTGGATTGGAGGATGAAATAGAGCTTTTAACAAATAATATTTTTTCTCTTATTTCTTTTGAATAATTTATAGATGATACTTCAGAACTTCCGAAAAATGAAGAATCTGAGCTTATTTGTGAATTTGTTATAGAGTCTAATTTTGTTAATAAAAAATTTAAATTATTATAATCGTAAGATGCACTTGCAACATTATCCAAATATGTTTTTATTTCTATTTCTTCAAAAATATCAACCTTTAAATCTTTATATGGTTTCACTCCAAGCAAAGATAAAATAGTATTATTTGGGTCTGTATTGGTTGCTGCAAAGGCATCAAATCTTGAGCCGAAATCATCCATTGGTTCAGGAAAAGGAAGGTCTTGATAAGACATCATCCTTTGACTTATTAATTTAGATTTTGTTTCTTGAAATCTTTTTAAATATATATTACTTACAAGAGTTGATAAACTTTCTTTATACTTTCTCTTGTCTAATGAATTTATGATTGTTTTGTAAGTGGGGTCAAAGTTTAAAAAATCTCTACCAAGATCTTTTAAATCTATATCGCAATTTTTTAAATATTTAACTAATTTATCTACTTTTTTGTCTACAGTAGATAAATCAACGCTAAAACTCGTCGCAAGTATGTTTTTTTGTTCTGGATTTCTCATATCAGTTTGTCTTATTGTGTGGGCTATTTATGTAAGCATTCTCATTCTTTACTAAGTAGGTTTTTCTTAAATTTTCCACGTTTGGAATTCTTAAAGTTGAATTATTAATATTTAATAATTGTTTTATATCACTATTATTTAGCATCATATTTCCCACCAGTAGTGGGTCTGTGCCGCGCAAAAGTTCCTTGGCAGTGAAATCAGATAAATGAGTGTGTTCTCTTACCGCGTCGTTTATTGAGGTTTGCTTATCAGAAAACTGTTGAATAACGCTGTATATATTAGTTATTTCATTTAAAATTTTGTTTAAAAATTCTTCTAAATTTCTTCCAAGAACAAGAGGATGTAATTCATCAACTACTTCAGCAGTGTTGTTGCCTATCAAATGTATTCCACTATAATCTCTCTTCGGATGTGATGGTGGTGGAGTGTTTGTATTCGGTGGCAGCGGTGTATCTCTTTGATCCATTCCGCTTATTATTTTAACTGTGCCACGAGAAAATAATCTAATTTCATCAGCCTTTAAAGCAATTGCAGAACAATTAGTTGTATTGTTGTCTTTTATCTTTGCACCAAAATTAGAATCAACGTTTGTTTGCTCGCAAATCTGAATGACAGCTGAGTCATAATAATATTGTGGACTCAATATCAATTTGCCAGCCTCACCTAACTTCGGAGGATTGTTTTTTATAGCTGTAGCCATTCCAGATACAAGTGTGATGGTTGAATTATAAGCCGCTTTTGCTATATCAGGATTATTTTGTACCTTACCACCCAATATTATATGAGTATTAAGATCGGAAGTTATTACATTTTCATTTGAAGTATTATCGTAATCTGCTGGTTTCTTGACATTTACATATAACGCAGGCTGTAATTTACTTTTATTTTCTATCTCTAATTGAATTTCTGATTTTGGCATACATTACCTTTTTAATTTAATTACTATTTCTATCAAGATTGTGTTTGAGATTGTTCAAAAGAAGTTTGCTCCAAAGATTGTTCAAAAGAAGTTTCTTCTGGGTTCTGTTGCTGTTCTTCTACTCTGGATGTTTCTGAGTCTAACTTAGGGATTGGAATTTTAGATTCATCAACCAGAGTATATCCGAGTTCTACGGGGTCGCCGTCGCTATAAACATCGTTTAAAAATCGTTTAAATGTCGCAGGAGGCATAGTTTGACAGCCTGCGCTAAATGGTGTAGTTTTTCCGCCAGGATGAAATAGCATTGATAATCCGCCGTCTTTAATTACGCCATCATCAAAAAGTCCATTTCCGTCAATATCAGTTTCAACTTTTGTTTGTAATTTCATTCTTAAATATCTATCGCCAAATTTTCCACCTGGCGAATACACTGTTTGATAAATCATAAAACCCGGACGTATGCGTGATAACTGTTTAAGGTTTTCAAGAGGGCCGCCCTTTGTAACATTTGGATCAAGATAATAAGATATTGGTTCGGTATTTCCCAAATATTCATTTACTCTTTTGTTGCCCTTAGAATCTTTCCAAACCAAAAAGAACAAATCATCATACACGCCCTTGCCAGAATTCGCTTTTGTTTCTGTAGAAACTCGAAATCCGACAATATTTTTTTCAGTTAAACCTGATCTAAAAGAACCGCCATTTTCAGGAATAAAAGTTGAAAAATAATCATATTTCTGCGTTTCACTTTTCGCGAGAATGATCTGCCGGATTACGCCTTTGTTTATTGCCACAGATTCATCTGTGCTAGGCGGTACAGAGTCGCCAGTAGGATATGGTGGAGCAATCGCAGGTAAATTAGCACTAATTGTCTCCGCTATTGTTTGAAGTGTATCAAGGAATCTTTGTCTATATTTTTCTAAAAAATCTTTTAACTCTTTCAGACTATCTTGAAATATGTCATCATCATACATTTTTTCATATAATCCAGCTATTTTATGTCCAGAAGAAATATATGGTTCTTGAAAATAATAAATTCTTACTTTCATGCCAGGAGAAGGAGCTTGAGCAGCCATACCAGAAGAATATTTTGGTGCAAAAGTATTATGCATAGAAACAGATTGATAATATTGTTTGAGAATATTATTCTGGTCAGGATTGTTGTTATTTTTAGGTAGGAAATGAGAAGAAGAATTTTTATCTAATTTTTTTAATTCAAACAATAATTCTTCTGGGTTTCTTCTGCATCCTTCATCGTGTATTGGGTCTCTTATCTTCAACAAAAAATCTTCTAAAATCCCTCCAGCTCCAGCTTTCATATTCAAGTGAGGGAGAGTATATTTTGTTTTTAGGTCTCCAACAAAAGGAGTGAGTTCAAGAACTGTGGCATTTTCAACAATTCTTGAAGTTGGATTTTGTGATAGTAATTTTATTACTTCATTTAAACTTTGAAGCCCAGGAGTAGGGTTTCTATTTAGCGTTGCTGGGTATGCTGGAGAAGCTGGTAGAACAGAATTATGTTGTCTTCCTGCTGGATTTCTGATGATTTCGGACATTTCATTCTGTCTCCTCTATTTCATTGTAAAGATTTTCTTTATCTTCTTTGTTTAGATCGCCATACTTGTCTTCATCTGTTTTTTTCATCAAACCAATTAATTTGACAAGTTGTTCATTAGAACGTTGAAGTGTTTCTAGATATTTAGCTGCTACCATACCGGTTGTAGCATATCGGTCTTGCTGCTGGCCGATATACTGAGAAACATCTTCTAACAATTCTTTTGCAGCTTCGCGATCTTTATTTATATTTTCTATAGCTTGTTGTATTAAGTTATCTCTAGATTTCATACTAATAATTACAATCTAATTAAATTTCTCCATCATCCCAAGTTTTTTTGAATTCTTTATATTTTTGTCTAATCTTATTAAGATTGTTTACAACTTGTTTGGTATTCAAATCTGTTATCTCACGCACATATAAATAAATTGCTTTTTTATTAAAGATTTCAATTGAATCTGGTTCTTTTAATAGAATGACGACTGCATCAAGAACTTTTCTCTCGTTCACTTTGAGATCAAGTTTTTTCCAACCTTCTATTTCTCCCCAAAGATGATTCCAGAATTCTTCACTTTCTCTTTTGACATCTGTCTCGTTGTGCACAACTAGATTATCGTAATCTAATTCTTTTTGATTTTCTGCATCATCAAGAAATAATTCTTTTTTATTCTGGCGGCTTACTTTTTTGACTTTGTGAATAAACCAATTTTTGGTAATAACGCTAAAATAAGAAAACGCTTTTGAACCTTTTGATGGATCAAATTTATCTAAAATTGTAGTGATCCAAATTTTACATTCTTCTTTTAGCTCATCAATGTTTGGAAGATTGTTGAATTTATAGGTAAAAACTATTTTGTTTACCATCTCATTAAACGTTGGTCCAATAAGTTTTCTATATAATTCTTGTCTTAGCTTCGCGTCTTTTGTACGAGCATATGTTACTATGGCGTCTTCATGAACCTGGGTAAAATATAGCTTTTCCGGCTGTTGAGGCGAATTTTTCTTTGCTCTCCTCATCTTGTTCGGAGTCTTCGGAATCTTCGGAGTCATTTGCTTCGTCATTTATATCCTCTTCAATAATCTCTTCGCCTTCTAATAATTCCATAACTTCTTTATACTTTTTCATATAATTACGAAAATCTCTTGAATGACGAATGAGATTTTTTAATGTCTCATCACCATAATACATTTCAAGTTCGTGTATAAAATTTATATGTTGATCAAATTCATCTAATCTTCCATATAGTTCAATTAAGTTATCAGAAACAAAATTTAATCTAAATACCAATTTATAGCAAAACCACCCTAATAGAGTGGTTGAGATTGCTAATAATATTACCAACGTTAAAAGTGTCATTCTGGTTTATACTCTATTTTGCTTAGTTCTTCTTTTTCGCGCTTTATTTCTTCACGCGCTTCTTCAATGTAGTTGTCTACAATAGAACCAGGCTTTTGTTTTATTTCTTTCTTGACTGTACCACTAAAATACGGAAGTTTTAACAAGGTTTGTTGTTTACAATCTTCACATTCTGTCATTTTTTCTCTGATGCCATGATAATATTCAAATGTATTATCGCACTTCTCACAGTGATACACATATCTAGGCATATCAACCGCCTACAAATACTGGTGAAGCTTCTTCTTCATCTTCTTCTGGTGGAGATACCCTTATTGAAGGGGGATTTGAGACAACTAATTCTCCATCTGGTCCTGCAAATAATTCAAAACTTTTTAACATTGGAACAATATCTGTTTGTGTTAATAGACTGTTTTGAAGCGCCAACATTACTGCACCGAGTGCTTGATTTGATAATTTTAAATTGTTCATTTTCATACCCTTCCGTAAGAATCTTCGTATCTTACTATATCTTCTTCTGCAAACGAAGAGCCTGTTTGAACTTCTATCACAACAAGATCTTCTGTGCCCATATTTTCTAATCTGTGTTTCACGCCGGCTGGAATGAAATAAATCATTCCAGATTGTGTTGGAGAAATATCATCGTCTAATGTTACTTCTCCTATTCCTTGAAGAACAGTCCAAAGCTCACTTCTATTTTCGTGAGTTTGTAGGCTAAATTTTTGTCCTGGTTTTACAATCAGTTTCTTTACTTTACATTTTTCTTCTTCGTGAAGAACTTGAAAAGTTCCCCATGGTCTTGTTTCAGTCATATTATTCTCCAATATTTATTGATTTATTTATCCAAACACTATCAGATTGAGTATTATTATAATAATAATGCATAAATTTATTTTCAAATTTATTTTTTAATAAATTTTCTATATCTTCATATAAATATTGGTTTTCCCAATATTTATAATGTTCCGCTTCTAAGTGAAGTATTTTTATTTTATCTAAATACTCTTCAAATCCTTGTAGGACTTCGTATGTTAATCCTTCAACATCTATTTTTACTAAATCTATAAAATTTAAATTATTGTTTTTTAAAAATGTTGACATTTTACAAACTTTTACATCAATTTTATTTGTTTTATTTATATAAAAATCATCTGTTCTATTCTTTAAAGAACTAACACCTTGGTGATCCAGTGAACATGTATCTGAAACTTGATAAAATTGAGAATATCCATCATAATTTGATAAAGCAATTTCATTAATAAAAAATTTATTATATTTTTCTTTTATTTTTTTAGACAAAATGGGATTTGGTTCAAAAATATGTACTTCTTGTACTCCCAACGTTGTACTAATATAATTTGCATCATCTCCATCTCTACTTCCTATATCATATATATTTTTTATTTTATATGATTTTGCTATATCACATAATGGTTCTATATAACTTTTCATTTTATTTCCTTTAAAATTGTATATCTATATAATATCAATGGTTTACTTTATATGTTATATGATTTGAAAAATAAATTGTCCCACCAAAGAAAATAATTTTTTTTATAAAATTAAAATCTTCTACTTCAGATGATTCGAATAATATATTATTGTTTTTTATAAAACTATTTTTACAACAAAACGATATACCAACATTTCCTACTTCTAGAGTATTTGTTTGTTGTCTAGGTATAACAAGACCATCTTTATATATCATTTTAAAAATACAACAATCTAAAAGATTATTTTCTATTTCTTTTAAAAAAACATCAACATAATTTTCAGTTAAAGAATCATCATCGTCTAAGAATGCAATCCATTCTGTATTAACCATATTAAATAATTGATTTCTTACGCTACCTGCTTTACTATGACCACCATTTTCTTTAAGGATTCCTGTTTTTTTAGGTAGATATATATATTTAATTCTATAATCTTCTGGTAGGTCAAGATTTAATTGATCTTTATTCAATCCATCAAAACCAACAATACATTCCCAATTTTTATTGGTCTGTAAGAGTAAAGAATTAAGAGAATTTAATAAAGTTTTTCTACCTATACTTGGTATAATAAAAGTAATAATATGTGAATTCATAAAATATTTCTATATTAAACTTTCAAGATACTTTCTATCAAAAGTTTTAAAATTTGTAAAGACTTTCTTTTTTATAAAAGGAAAATATTGATTTAAAACCAATAATTTGTCAGCATGAAATACTGTAGAGTCTTTATCACCAAAAATTTTGTGTGTATGCAAATAACTTCCACATTTAAATTTTTTTAAATTCATGTGTCTCAATATTTGTATTTCTAAATTATTTACAACTTCTTCAAAACCATATTTATTTCCATGTGGATCTTTTTCTCGTAATAAAGAAATAAATTCTTTTAATGCAGGATTTGAAAAATACATAAAATAAGATTGAGTATGAAAAGCTCTTGCTAGTGAAGTTGTGTATGACCAAAAATCTAAATTTTTGGAATCCATATAAGAGATAGAAGGTTCAAGATCTCTTACAAGTAAACAAGAATTATTAAAAATATAACAACATTCAATGTTTGTAATATCTTTTTCTCTCAAGAAATATTGAATCTTTCCAAAATCATATCCAAAATTTGGTATATTTAAAATATATTCAATTTCACAATCAAAAGAATAGTTTTCTATCTTATTAGAATTACTTGTTAAAATTGTTACAGTTTTAAAATTTTTAGAAAGATTATTAATATATTTTATATCATCTTCTGTGTAGCAGTGATTCTCGTCATAATGAATGAATAAACACAGTTTATTCATGCGACATTCCTAAAAGGTGCAATTCAAATTCTGTTCTATTCCAAATTTTATACATTAAAACTTGATCTGATAAAAACTGAAGATCAAATTTTGCTTTGGTATCTGTTTGTGATAAGGATTCATCGTGATAAAAGCTTAAATTTTCTCCAAAATACATCAATTTCTTTTTATCTTTCACTGCTTTAAAACAAATATCAACATCTTGATATGCCTTGGCGAGACTTGGATTTAAGCCTCCAGTTTCTTTTAACCAAGATGTATTGATTATTTGAAATGCTCCTGTTAGGAATATCTCGTTCTTATCCATATCGCATCTAGGATCGGATGGTTCAAAAAATCTACATCTGTGACCTATCATATAGTTGTTTAATTGATTATTAAAAATCATATTAGAACCACCAAACTGAATTGTTCCTCTGTGAGTTTTAGTTAAACCAAACATCTCTTGAACGTCTTTTCTTTCGTCTTTTCCATCCCATTTAAATGGTGGATAGATTAATTTGGTTCCAGTTATTGTTGATCTACTTTTTCTGTGTTTTTCTAATAGAATCGGTAACGTTGATTCTGAATTTGCCCAGAGATCATTGTTCCAAAGAACAACATGTTCTATATTTTTATCTATAGCTAATTTAATACCAATATTAATCAGCATAGAAAAATTAAAACCTTTTTCATTATCTACTCTTAAACAATTTACAGAATGTTTTTTACAAATTTCAGAATGATTAACTTGTGATCTATCATCTATAACTAAAATATTTGCAATTTCATCTATTTTAAAAGCTTTTAAATTATTTAAAGTAAATTCAATTAATTCTAGGTTATCTTTCGTTGGAATAAGAATGAGAGGTTTAGAAATATCTAAATTAGAATTAAAATAAAATGAACAAGTATATTTTATTTTTTCAATCTTAAATTTACTTGTATCTATTCTATCTACTAATTTTACCTCATCTTGTTCAAAAGAAAAATTAGAATAATCAGATATATTTTGTTCGAACAAATTACAATTAAAGTAGGATGATGTTTTCTGATTCATTTTGTTTTCCATTCAATACTTCAATAAATTTGTTTTTTTGCTTTTGTTCTGAAAATTCTTCTAATACATATTCTTGGAGTTTTTTAGCCCTTGCAATTGGTGTTGGAAGATTTTTAAATACACTTCTCATTGCATCTTTAACACTTGCATTCTTGACATGACACCACTGAGAGTCGGCTTGAATTACGCCTTCCCATACTGCTTCTTTATTTACAGCACCAAGTTCAAAATCAATTGCGGTGAAATGATTTCTCATTTTTACTTTGCCATCTTCTTTTATTGGAGCCATGAGAAAATCAACGTGACCACTCCACTTGGGAGCGAGAACAGGAAGACCAGCACATGCAGCTTCAAATAGTGGAAGACCAAAACCTTCACCATGCGTAGTAGAGATAATAGCTTTTATTTTTGGATGACGGTATAATCCAGCCATTTCCTCTTCAGTCATATTACCATGGAGAAGATAGACTTTGCACTTTGCATCGCTGTAATTCTTTTTAATTGCTTCTAGGCGTCGTTCACAAAGCATTCTGTCCGTGATGCAATTCTTTGCCTGGTTAACTTTCATAACAAGACCAACATTTTCATCGTTTTTGAATTCTTCATAGAAAGAAACGATTGTTGCTTCAGCATTCTTTCTTGGTCCCCACTGAACAACTGATAGGAAATTAAAATCAGTTTGCAATTCCAGATTGAGTTCTCTTGGCTCTATTTTTTTAACAGGAAAGTGAACAACTTCAATTTGAGTTGTGTTTCTGAAGTCTATTACTTGTCCATTTTGTGGATTTTGTAATTTATATTCAGTTAAATCAAACACTTGCTTTGAATGATTTGAAACAACAATAATTTTATCCATCAATTTTGCTTTATCAATCCATTGTGGAGATACTTTTGTTGTTTCTATACCTGCCGTATAACCAATGTTTACGGGTGCAATTTTTTCAAATTCGTTTGGAATTGTCACCTGTATACTAATATCAAACACACCTTTTTGTTGGATGTGTTCTTGGGTTTTTGCCATCAGATGACTCATCCATTGTGTTTCTTCTGATTCTTCAGTTACCCAGCCAGTTTTTCCCCAAGGAGTATTGACCAGAAATATGTCAAATTTATCTTCTTGACCTCTTAAAGAGCGTAGAGCAAATCTTGCCTGCTCGCCATACCCTGAAAGTGATAATGCCGGTCCTTTGACTAATACTTTCTTTTTCATGCAATCTCCTTTAGTACCCAGCGATCATACATTTTTCTATTTTCCCAAGAGCCTCTTTCGTTGTGAATTTTCGTAAAGAGTTCATCCCATTTATTCATTAGAATTGACATATTATAGTTAACTTGCAAGTGATTTCTACCTGCAGTACCTAATGCAGCTCTTTCTTCTGCAGGCATGTTGAATAGCTTCAACAGAGCATTGACAAAATCTTCTTTTGCCACTCTGTCTTCGTAGATATATGGAACTTCTTGAGAACCAACAATCATCTGAGAAGGTACAGGCAATTCAACTCCAAAGAAATTACCATCATCGTCTTTTACCTGTTCCTGCAATCCACCTGTTTTTGGAACAATTATAGGAGTTTCGCAAGCAAGACTTTCTAGCGTAGAAAGACCAAACCCTTCAGCGTCACTCAAACTAACAGTTACGTCAGACATGTTATACATGGCAGCAAGCTCTTGTGGATTAATTCTACTCGGAGAAAACATTACTTCGCCGTTAATTAATCCAAGCTCATTAAGTATAGCTTCAAGATCCGGACCATGAACATCTTTTGGATCTGTATGCATCAATAACTTTGCTTTATCTTTTCCTACAATATTTAGGAAGTCATTAAACCACCAAATAACGCTACCAGGATTTTTGCGACGTGCATTTCTGCTGTTCCAAAATACTGTGAACTTACTGTTTTGTTCTCTTGGAAATACTTTTCTACGGAACGCTTCAACTTGTTCTGCTGGGTATTTCTTGAATACTTCCATATCAACAGCGTGTGGAATATAATGACATTCTACTTCAGGAGAAACATTACGTATAATATCATCAGTTACCTTGGAAATAGTAGCAATAACATCATTAGACATGTAATATGGTTTATTAAATTTTGGATAAGGCTTGTTATCCCAAACATGGTAATACACCATTGGTACATTACAACGTACTTCGTCTTCTATCTCCCAAAGCCAACTATAAAAACGTGGGTCAGTCATAAACCAAAGAATATCTGGTTTTTGCTGCTTCAATAATTGACGAATTAGATCTTGCGTTCCATAACCATCCACTGGAATGATAACGAAGTCATCACCCCATTCTTGGGTCTTTTGAACGCGATAATCGTTATGTTTTACAGCGCCGCCCAGACAAATAAATTGATATTTTCCAGTTTTTAACATGGCTTCAATCATATATTTTGTCTGCGTGCCAACACCAGATGGCGATAATGGATGATCGCTTATGGTTAGTATTTTGATTTTTTTATTCATTAAGATTCCTCAAGGACAGTGTGGTGTTCTATGAAAAGAACACTTAGAGCATGATAGTTTATTTTTTATAAACCTTTCGTGGTCAACATTATGCACACATTCTTGTAAAAGTTTAAGCGCATTGTTTACCTTTTTTTCGCCACTGGTGACACGAAATAACTCAACTTTATCTTTCTTTGCAGTTCTCTTTAACAGACCAAAATGCGTTTCAATCTTGTCGGCTGGGATGCCATGCTTTCTTGCAAAGAAATGCTTGTAGTAAGTTAATTGATAATTTACCATTGCATCATTTTTCTTTTGTGCTTCCCATCCCCAACTGCAAGTTTTCCAGTCAATAATATTGTACTTACCATCTTTTGTCTTCAAGACAAGGTCAATATACCCTTTGTATTTATAATCATCAATTTTGTATTCTTCAATCTCTTCCATGAGATCTTCTTCTGCAGAGACGTATTCAAATTCGCCAAAATATTGCTGTGCGGCTGGATAAACGAGTTCAACCAGTTCACGACCTTGAACATCAAAATCTTTTAAATCTTTTTCAGATAAGACTTCACGTGTTTGCTTTGATAAAGCAGAGATTTCTTTCTGGAAGTTAAGAGAAAAGTCTTTTGCATAGTCAAAGGTTCCTTCCTTTTCCTGTTTGAAGATTTTTTCGCTTGTTGAATGAACAGCTTTTCCGAAAGCCGTATGGATTGAATCCCCACCTGAAGGGATACCATCAATACGAGTAATTTTATAATACTGTGGACAAAATTTCCAATCTTTGATTGAAGAATAGCTAACATAATCTGGTTTTTTCTTTTCTGTTTCAAACAAAAGACACCTCTGGTTAGATTCCTAATAAAAGTTCTATTTTTTCATAGACAGCAGGAGAAATATTTTTAACATGGCCATATTGACGACGTGCAAAATATTCCTCAAAGCAGTTGGCAAAATATTCTCTTAAGGAAGTCGCACCATACGGAGATACAAATAAACTCGCAGTCAATTGAGTAAGAATTGGATATCCAACACTTAAATATAAAAATTCATCAAACTTTTTGTTGTATTCTGTATTCCCGTAAGATGCATCCGACGCCTGATTATAGCCGTATGCCTTCAAGATGTCAAGCAGACCTCGTCTTTTGCGTAAAAATTCATCTTCGATCTTTCCGTCTTCATAGATATCCATTCCATAAGTTTCTTCAACGCAATGCGCTATTTCATGTACTATATCTTCATATACATCTTGTTCATCATCTTGCTCAGGAGCAACATAAATAACTCCATCTTTATAAAGAGCGTTTAAGTCTCTTTTTGAAAGAAAGTCATAATCACCGATGTATATACCATCTAAATTTTGAACAAAATGTTCGGGAATTACAATTTGTAATTTTTTTAAAATATTATTCAAACTGATATTATCTGGTAGCTCTTGCTGTTCAATAACATTGATATTCCCGAATATAGTTTGTTCCTTTAGCCTTACTTGTTGTGAAGATTTAAAAAATCTATTGTGATTTTTGTTCATTTTCTACGTGCTCCGTATCAGCAAGACACTGTCTGTACCCTCTAAGAAAATTCTCTTGTGCTACAAGCAATAAGAAGTCTGGGAATTCTTCTGCCAAAACCTCAACACACATCTCAACGGTTATTTCTCCGTTTTCTGGTTTTAGTTTTTCACCAATATATCTTATAAACAATTCTTTTAGTGGATTTTCTTTTTCCACAATTTTTTCTTCTAATTCTCTATCGTCCATATTTCACCTCAAAGAATTTTAGCTGCGAGAGTTGCGACAGCAGAACGTTCACCCTTAACCAAGCTTACATGACCTGCTAATTGAGTTTCTTTAAACTTTTCAACAGCATAGGCAAGACCATTGCTTGTATCATTGACATAAACATTATCAATCTGTTCTATATCGCCCGTTAAAACGATTTTGGTATTTTCGCCAACGCGAGTAACAATCGTTTTAAGTTCGTGCGCTGAAAGGTTTTGTGCTTCGTCTATAACCATAAAAGCTTTGGCGATAGAGCGACCGCGAATATACGTTAGAGCTTCAATTTCAATTTGACCGCGAGCCATATATTCTGCAAGCATTGCCTTATCGTTACCAAGCAAAAACTGAAGATTGTCTTGAATTGGGCTTAACCATGGTAACATTTTTTCTTCCATCGTTCCTGGTAAGAAACCAATATCTCTTCCCATTGGTTGAACCGGACGTGACACTATTAGACGAGTGTATACACTTTTCTTTAACATCTGTTCCATACCGGCAGCAATTGCTGTAAGTGTTTTGCCGGAACCAGCTTTACCTACAAGAGTTACAATTGGAATTGCTGGGTCCATCAAAAGGTCCATAGCAAAGCTTTGTTCTCTATTTCTTGCTTCTATACCTTGAATCTGATTACGACCCTTGAATTCAGGAAGACGACGCAATGGCGATTCTTTGTTTATAAACCTTGCCAATGCTGTTTTGTTTGCATTCTTATTTGAGATAAGCGTTAGAAACTGATGTGGGAATAAGTTGTTGGCTTGTTTATCATCAAGTTGCATCAACTCACCTTTATACAAGCGTTCAATGAACTCATCATCAACAACTATGTCTGCGAAACCAGAATAAAGTTCTGAGCTGCTGGAGATTACTTGGTTGGCGTCGTATCCTTCAGAACCTAGACCGATTGAATCGCAGATTACACGCATATTAATATCGCGTGAAACTACAACTATTTTTTTATCTTCATTTAATTTTGCTACACCAAAAGCAGTAGCGATTATGACATGGTCTGGAACACTTAGATCTAAATCTACCGGGAACGCTGATGGGGTTAATGCAACTGATCTTAGTAGACCTTTGCCTTTCTGGAGTCTTACCCCCTCTTGTAACGAGCCTCTTTCGCGTAATTCATCAAGAATCTTGATAAAACTGCGAGCATTCTGACCGACGCCGTCTTGGCGATTTTTGTGTTTATCTACTTCTTCAAGGACTTTCAATGGGATGTAAACATCCTCTTTTCCAAAGCTGTAAACAGCATTGGCATTTGCCAAACAAACACTTGTATCTAACACGAATATTTTTTTCATTTTGTTACCAACTTTTCTTTATAATAATTATGTATTTTAGCCTAAGACAATATAGTTACATATATGCCGCAGTTTTTTAAACAGCTATTTGGCATTTTATTCCTAGTAATAGGTTCTACTAGTTGTGGGTGTTTGACGTTATCAAATTCATTTAATTTCAAAAACGCTCCGCGAGAATCATTTGTTAAAGTTGAAATTTTAACCAACGAATATGCTTCTACTGGCTCCGGTGTAATTATTAACCACATTGATAATTCAAACACTATTATTCTTACTGCTGGTCATGTTTGTCACACTAACACAGTGGCAATGAGAGTTATAGATCTAAAAGACAACAAATATCCTATTATCGGTTTTGTTACTGCAATAGAAGATGATCTGTGTTTACTGATAACAGAAACTATTATTTCTGCAAAACCATTAAGAATTGCTGAAAACAATCTTGAAATAGGTGATCACATTTATAACCTAGCAGCACCATTGGGGATACATGGTCCTGATTTGACTTTAATGTTTGATGGATATTATGAAGGACACGTAAAAATATCAGAAGAAAAATACAATTCTGATATTTATAATTTAGTTGGAGTAGGTGGAAGCTCTGGGTCTCCAATATTAAATTCTAATTGGGAGATTGTAGGCATTATATCGCGTGGTGTACCAGAATTTCAAAGTGTGATGATAAGCGTGACTCAAGAAAGAGTCAAGTTATTTTATGATTATTCTTTTGGTTCTAGTTTCAAAAATACAGTGATAGAAACTAGAACTAAATAATAATTTATTTATCTTTTTTTATGAATTCGTAGCCTATACCAACATCTTTAAAGCCACCAGGTATTTCTAAAAATGCCGAACCGTCATGTTCAGACCAACCTTCAACAATGTATATTAAACTATCAACTTCATCTTGAGTTAGACTGTCTTCAAATTCAAAATCAAAAGTTACCCTTAATTTCATATAAGTAATTAGGTTTAAAACAATTAATTGTTTAATTGGATTATAATAAAAAAGCACACTCCTACATTTTACCGTAGGAGTGTGCCAGTATAATTTATATTTTATGGTGCCCCGAGTCGGACTATTTATTCTTACCAGCATACGTATCAGTCTGACTATGACAGTTCGGACAAAGCATTCTTAAATTTTCTAATCTATTATCAGTATTGTTGCCATTAACGTGGTCAAGATGTAGATTGATTTTTTTACCATTCCAAATATCTTCTAAAGAACATTCAGAACATTTATTAACAATTAATCCTTCTTTTAATAAGCGATTCTTTAATTTATAGCTTTGATAATTAGAATTTTCTACTAATATAGTTTCTAATGGGAACTGTTTATTCCAACTATGTGTTTTTCCTTTTAGATGACCTTTTCCAGTAAAGTGTTTAATATCTAAATCAAATTCTTTTATTTTTCTCTGTAAGATTCTATAATTTCCGCCTTTTGGCGCAAGACCAATCTTTTTCAGTACTTGTGCAAAAGAAAACGAATTCTTTACTGCTTCTTGTAACTTTTCTTTATCAGACATATGGAACACACCTCGTATTGATATATAGTAGTGTCTTCCATTTTGGTAGCTCCTGCCGGAATCGAACCGGCATACCCGAAAGTGTTCGATTTTAAGTCGAATGCGTCTACCAATTCCGCCAAGGAGCCAAACAAGATCAGTATAACACTGATCTATGTTTTTGTCAAGTCATTGCTTGCTGTTTTGTGTATTCGAACAACATAATATTTGCACTCATAGCTGTATTCAAACAATATCCTACTCCTGGCATTGGAATCTGGACAATATCACTGTGTTGAAGTATGTCGACTGGTACACCTGTTTGTTCGTTACCAACGACAATGCATATTTTATTGTTTTTAGGAAAAGTGTAATCATATAAACTCCTTGAATTTTCAGTTAGTTCTGCGGATACAACCTTGATATCATTCGTGCGACAATATTCTAAAAACATATGTGGATTTGAAAACTTTTGAAGCTTGATGAAATCGCTTGTGGTTCCTGAAAGCATTTTTAGAACTTTATCCGACGGACAATCTCCAATAATATTCACTACTGGAGATCCAAAACAAGCAGCTGCGCGAATGACATATCCAATGTTTGGTTCGTGTTTGAAATTTACACAAGCAATCTCTACTGGATATTTAAAAGAAGAGTTGACTTTTTTATTATATCTTTCTTTCCTTGTTTCAGTTCGCATTTCAGAACTCATGTAATAATACCTTTTCGCTTGAAGTGTTCACTGCTTTTATGAGCAATAAAATCTGCTGCATGAATGGCATAAATTGAGTGAGGCTTACAAACTGCCTTGAAACCCATTGATTCTGCATATCCAACAGCACTTGATACAAGACGACTGGATTCATACGTTAGATTTGGATTCAAATCAAAATCTATACACTCAATATCTACTAAATATTGTTTTTTTAGCAGTGTCGCAAAGGCAATTGCTTTTTCTACTTCTTGCCAAAGACGAATTTGCGTTTCTCGTATTTTAGGTATTTTTTCTTTTTGATAAAGAATAAAAGCACCAGAACGGTTTGGGTGAATGCCAATAAGAGTAGTGATAAAGATTGTAGTATCTTTTGTGTTGATGCTATCGCAACCAACTCTGTATTTTGCGTTTGTCCTAACTTTTAGCACTTCGGTCAGTGATACTTCATTGCCGTCGTGTAGTGATTTGATTTTTAGTTCCATGAATAGCAAGCCTTTCGGTATTTAGCAAAACTGCCCTTCAAAGGGCAGTTAAGAACTTTATCTCAATTTGATTTCCAACCAAGTTTCTTGAAGTGTTCAGTTCGTGAACTGAACCAATCTTTGCCTTTTGAGTTGTCACTACGAGAAACAAATTTAATTCCCTTGGTAGTTACTGGATAGGCAACGTGTTTTAGCCCACTCAAATTTGCCAAAGCAATTGTCTTTACACGGAAAGGAATCTCATCAATCATGACGACCATGCCATGTTGTGGAATAAAATTAGTTTCAATATCTTTACTAAATTTAACCATATCATTTTGATCGCGTGAACGAAGTTCAAGTTCAATGTTTAGTTCTACTTTGTATTTATCAGACATATCGTTCTCCTTTTATTTTCAAGTTAAGTGATTGTAAAATATCACCAGTTATCGTAATCAGTTACATCTAATTCTTTATTAGTCAAAGAATGTTTTATTTTGCAGATTGTTCCAACTGAAGTTGGAATAAATATGTATTGTACACCGCCGTTAATAGCGCCACAATATGGATATTTTCCTCCAGAAGTCAGGTCTTCAAAGTCTTCCTCAGACATTAACAGCTTTTGACTTTCAAGAGCAATTTTATCTTGTTGCTTAAGCCATAAATCAATTTTCTTTTGTTGTTCTTTGGTTATTTCAAACATATTATTACCAATATCAATTCTCAAATTGTTCAACTTGGACGCCGCACTTAGTCAATATTTCTAAACCTTTTGTGTCACGATATTGATTAGAATATATTACTTTTTTAATACCAGCATTTACAATCATACGAGCACAGACAGCACATGGTGAGTGTGTAAGATACATTTTTTTATTTCTGTGATCGCTAAAATTCATTTTTATCAGCGCATTTGCTTCTGCGTGGATGAACCCACTTTTACCCGGCTCCAAGCTATCAGGTTTATTAGTTCCACTTACTTCATCTCCGTTATATCCAACAGCAAGAACAGAAGTGTTGTCTTCGGTGACAATAACACTGCCAACTTTCAATCTTGGATCTCGCGAACGCTCTGCTATAATCAGCGTTAACGTCATCCATATTTCATCCCACTTTGGTCTTGCCATACTTTTCTCCATAGCACTCATCACAAAGCTTTTCTTCTTGAAGAGTAAAATTAGACCAATCGTTTAAGCAACAATCACATATTTTATGTGGATTGATTAACTTTCTTAAAACTTTAACAATCACTTTATCATCTTCGTCAGTATTCTGTTTTGTTTTTTTTAACATATATATAACCTAATGATTGTTTGTAAATGGCGCCCTGTGAGGGATTCGAACCCCCGACCTGACCGGTAGAAACGGTTTGCTCTGATCCACTGAGCTAACGGGGCACATACATCATTTTCCTAATAAACGATAAATATCAATACATCCGCTACACTGACCAATAGACATCACGATTATCAATAAAGTAGAAACAGCTCCAAACTGTCTAAAAAATTCTTTTGCGGCACCTGCCCACGTATCAATGATTTCAATTTTTTGTTCAGTCATATGTTTTTTTTCTTAAATGGCTGCTTGTGTTGGGTTCGAACCAACGACCTTTTGATTAACAGTCAAACGCACTACCAACTGTGCTAACAAGCAATAAGTGTCAGTTTTTATACAGAACTGACAAACTGTTTTTTGGTAGACCCCTTGGGAATTGAACCCAATTCATAGAGACTTATAAGATCCCTTGTGATAACCAAACACCCGAGGTCCGTCCACACCCCCATCATAGCAGCGATCTACGCTGCTGTCAAGGGCTGGGCTGCAAAAAATTTACTTTTTGTAACAAATTGTAACATCAATGTTTTTTTCGTTTTTAACATTTCCTTGATGGGCCTGGCGTTTTGAAGATCCAATACAAAATTTATTTTCTTCAACAAAACCATTCTTTGTGTGAATGTTTCTAACATCTTCTATCATCTTCATTTTACCTACGTTGTGAACGTTCCAACATGATACACCAGAATCGTTTAAATTAGATATGGCGTTCGTTATCACTGTTTCCATCCATCCGTCACGCCAAGATTCGTAGGAGCTGTATTGGTTTTCTGATTGGGCTTTCCCGTCGGCATAAATCTCAAGATTAAAATAAGGAGGCGAAGTAAGAATTATATCTACTTTTTTTGTAAGATAACTGTTCATGTGTTCTGAACCAACGTTGTAAATTTCTATTTGGTCTTTAATATTTAAAAATTCAGCCAACTCATTTAATTTATTATAGGTCTCAACGTTTGGTTCAAATGCAATATATTTTTTACCTGCTGCTACCGTACCTAGCATTCTACCACCCCATCCAGCACATG
>Ga0214919_10000602_pt1 | contig 61104 bp, 75 predicted proteins | sample LL1503_MetaG_FD_177994 | JGI IMG/M metagenome (GOLD analysis project Ga0214919, IMG submission 177994) | Freshwater microbial communities from Lake Lanier, Atlanta, Georgia, United States - LL-1503 | ecosystem: Environmental > Aquatic > Freshwater > Lake | place: USA: Georgia | collected... | reverse complement strand
ATATTCAGATTCTTTGCGGTCGCACCGTCCACCTTGATCACCGTCCCATTCTGTTGCACCACATCGCTGATGGTGCTCTGCACAACCTTGCTGATCGTATCTGAATTGGCAACATTCTGTATCGCAGACACCTGATCCGAGATACTCTTTTGAGACGTCGGACTCGAGAAAGCCGCATTGGCTGTTCCCTGCAACGAATCCGCATAATTCTGAATGGTACTCTGCATCGTATTTGTCATCAACGTCTGAGTGGAGGAATCGGAGAAATTGACGACGGTCCCCGCCACCTGATTCACCTGATTCCCGCTGATATTCAAATCCCCCGTTAATTGCACATTGACCAGCTGGATCTGGATCTGATTCGCCTGATACGTCGAGACCGAAGTATTGTTTACCGCCGAATTCAGCGCACAAGATGTACTACTATTGAGTGCAACATTCAATTGCGATTGCAACGACACCTGCTCACATCCCACCGCCGACTGGTAATCATTCGAAGCCGAAGCCCCTGAACATCCTATCAACGCCACGCACACCTTGGTCGCCACGGAAGTCGAATCGGATGTGGTCTTGCAGGCCTGGATGCCCATGGCATCGAGTTGTTGAGTAATGGCATCGGAATGATTGTCGACCAAACTTTGCGTTAGTGTCGCAAACTCCTGTTCCGTCGTTGGACCAGGAGGAAACGTACTCACGGCCGAAGCACATGGATTATCTGACATTTTATTTTCTTCTTTTCTTTTAAATTTGTTTGGAAAAAAAAAATAAAAAATTAATAATTCATATTGAAGGCCATATATTGTGGATGGCGACGGCGGATTTTGATCTGGGAATGCGCACGTAATCCTTCCTTGTTAAAATCACCCAAAAGCGTGGTCCATACTGTCAGTTTCTTATTGTTCTCGGTCATCTCGATCTCATTTCGTATGTTGCTCACGATAATATTAATCGCCTGATTCATAATCGTGCGCAAATCATTCCTCGCCTCCGCATGGGGCACAATAAAACGGGAATGAATGTCCCCAATGTCGGTTCGCGTACCAAAACGGTACACGTTCGAGATCACGCCTGCGATATTCTCATTAGAAACAATGATAGGTCTTCCCTGTGGATCGACCCCCTCCAGCGCCTTGGTAATGGCCTTGCTCACCGCATCCAGCATCGGCTCTGAATACAAGCTATTCAGCTCGCAATTCCCTGAGGATGTTTCCTCCCATCCCACATTCGCCATGAAATTACCATTCCAGGTAGTGTTCAGAAGTGTGCTATAAGAAGGCAACTGGTTTTGCGTCTCTCCCGGGGGCGGAAGCGTGATCGATAAAGGTTGCAATGACATCTCTCGTTTTGTAATTATTTTATTTCTCCGTGGAAAAAGTTTTTTTAAATAACAACACCAAATTAAAAAAACCCAACCATCAACATGTGTTTTAATGCATCGACTTCCATGGCCACTTTTCTCATCTCTCTTTTTTTTTGTATATGGCTTGTTTCCCGTGGCGCCGTCCAGAAAGATCGTGCCGATATCTTTGCTGGAATCCTCACTCTCCTTATTGGATCCATGCAATTGATCGAGTTCTTCCTCTGGAGGAATCAGAAATGTAACAAGACCAATCATTCGCTCTCCCTGTTCCTGTTTATCTTATTGTTTCTTCAGCCGATCATCGCAGTGATTACTGTCCTTCTATTATTCGATATTGTGAATCACAACAAATCTCTTTTTTACGCCATGATTGCCAGCTGTGTAGCCATTACTATTCTCATGATCTGGAACGTGGTCATCTTGAATCGTCAAAAGCTCTGCTCCGTGCCCGCGTGTGCACAAGACTGTCGTCTCCAATGGGCACCCCTCCAGAACAAATCGCCGCTCATGATCTTGTTTTTAATCTTTTATTTCATCATGATTGCTCTCGTGTATCTTCATGATTATCAGGCCGGATTGATCCGTCGGTATCCCGTCCGCTATGCCGTCCTACCCGTAACGCTCCTGATCGCTGTCCTTTACTCCTTGATCGTGTCGTCCAAGAATGTCTTTGGATCCACGTGGTGTTTCCTCGCCCTCCTCTTTGGCCCTATTGCCCTTCTTCGCTTATAACAAACAGATCAAGTGATGTCCGATGGAAGATACAAAATGCATGGTCATATGATATTGCTTGGCTTCCCATAACTGAAGAGAAAAACAGCCACTGTTTTTCCAATACCCCAATACATACATGTTCACCACCCAAAAGAAGAGTGATAAGATACTCATGATGATTAACAGAGAAGCGAATCCTTTTACCCTTTTAGACGATCCGTGAATCCAAAGAATAAATCCCCCATAGACTACAATACATGTACACAATATCTTGTCGGCAATATTCGTCACCATAGTATCCGTCGTGTGAACCACAAGGGACGTGAGAAACAAGCCTGAAAAAAGAATCGCATACAATGGATATCCCCGAGAAAGCGTCGAGAACACATTGGTAAGAAATACAAAAGACGTATAATATAACAAATTGGGCTCTTTCATGCTTTTAAATCAATAAGAAGCATATTTTTGATGCAAAAAAAAAAATATGCTATGTGGAAAAGAAAAAAAAAATGCTTGATTGGAAATTTTTCATTCTTCTTTTGTTAATCCTTGTGGTGATTGTCGTTGTGGCCTTTATCCTTTTCAGGATTGTTTCCACCATGTGTATGACAAAGAAGAACGCTTCTCCTTCTTCTGCTGCCACTACCAGCGAGTTTTATGACTCCTCGTCACAGCCCAGCCTCGATGTTCTTTATACAACTTATCTGAATCAGATATGGCCTCTCTTCTCCAATATTCATGTCTTGCCCGGTACATTGAATCTGGATTTCTCCGAGACCAACACCGTCCGATATTTTGCCATGCTGGATCCCAGTACTTCGGTTCTTCTTGTGGGCAACGTCCCTCAGCCCTGTGCCTATTGGTCTCTCGTCTTGTACAACAACCAGGGCGGAATCCATAGAACGTTTACCGACTCGGATTTTGCGTCCGGATCGTACAACATTACACTCTCCAACAATGGGACGCCGAATGCTACGCCCGTGCCCAGCAATGGAAATTATGCGGTCGTCATTACCGTTATCCAGACCGACTCGACTCCACCGATCTATCCCTCCTTTTTACCCAGGATGACCATTATTCCTCTGTCCTCCCCACCACCCTCGACACAAAATCCAAATACGACGACCCCTACGCCTTCTCCCAACGCCCCCTTGGCCATTCCTGTTAATCTGCAACAACAGACTATCAATTCCCAAACCGTTCAGAAACTTTTTACCACAAGTCTCACCACCACCGATCGTTCTTCCAATACGGTTTTTTCCGGTATCCAAGCCACAACGCAATTTTTCCTGCCCATGAGAAGCACGATCCTCCCTTTCCTCCCTGATCCGAATATGATTTATCTCATGGCCTTTGCGGATACGGCACGGGTGATCAAAATTACTGGAACGCTTCCCGGGTCTCTCCGATCCAATACACCCTTCCGGGATGCGACCATCATCGCCGGAGATTTTGTCAATACGTCTACCAGCGCGTCCTATACCATGACCTCTGCAGATGCCTTCTTTGTTATCTATGCTGCCTATACGACAAGTGACGCAGCACTCTATGGATATGACCCCGATCCCGTCAAGAAACAAAAGCTTCTGATCTGGGATCCCAGCACCATCAAACCTGTGGTATTGCTTCGTTATACCTATGCACCGGCGTCGAGCTTTTCTCCCGTGGTAGTACAGACCGCCACAGGCGTTAGTTCCATGACCCCTTCCCTGCCGCCTTCCCCCTTGAGCATTCTCTCCGCGATGGATGCTTCCTCGAAAACCATCGGACCCGACGAGGTCAAGAATGCCATGGGATCCGCCTATCCAACGGCTACCAGTTTTAAAATTGGAAGCTTCCCCTCATCTCAACCACCCGCTTCTTCCACGGGGCTTGGTTTTACGGCGGGTGCACCCAACAACACCACCAAAACCACCGAGAGCTTTTACTATCCATCTCCAGAAAAACATCCTTCGGGAATGCCTTATATGGACATGACCTCTAAAATGCTACCGGCCAAGAGTATGTCGAATCAGCAATGGTAAAATAAAAAAAGTTTACCCATTTGGAATGCAGTGGTTCATTACATTATTCGTCCTTATAATGTAAAAAACCCGCTAATTATGATATCAATTGCTTTTTATCGAGAAATTAGCACTTGGGTATATCTCTCAGAACCCCACCATTAAGATGTGGTATGTCTCTTCTATCAAAAATTGGTATCTACCGCTTGCAGTGAGCATGGCTACGATGACAACACTGATCAACGGTAATTACTTGAGAGCTTTAAAAAGGAGACGTGATGGCAGTCACCACACGGACAGTGACTCCGGGGGCAACGAAAGAATTGGCGTATCCTTGATTTCCAATCCTTTTTGACACGTAAGCGCTGTATGCACCCGTTGAGGTGGACTGGTAGGAACTGTATCCGTAGCCAGTAGGGTTGAAAATAAGAGAAGAAATGACATCGGGACGCGTGTTGTGATTGTCATTAATGTATCCACTGGTATTGGGAACAAGGGCAGTAGTACCCCCATTCGCAACAGTTGTTGTAAAACCGTTGGGAGAATTAGTGTAGGTGTTGTTGGTACCCTTGGAAGAATCGTAAAAGACCTTGCCCTCAGGATTAATCATAAGGATTCTATAACCGGATGACGTACTAAGGGCATCCAGAGCCGCCTTTCCAGAGGTATAAGTAGAAGAAGACGTAAGTAAGCTAAAAAGGTCAAACCAGGCACTATTGGTTTGCGAGTTTACAAAGGCGAGCAAGTCATTATAGGCAACCACCTGAGATGCTAAAGAACCCGCAGGAATTTTAGTCAATGTGTCAGGAGGGGGCGCTTGAGCATTTACAGGGGGAAGAGGTTGTATTCCACAGCAATCCATTTTCTTTCTGATATTATTAGAAATTATTTTTTTTTTTCTTTAAAAAAAAAAATATGCATCACCACGATAATGTTACTTCATCCAAACCCCTTCAACAATATGCACAATTTATCGATTTTGGCAAGGCCATTAATCCGAACATCAAGAATCCCATGAATCCCGCCAACCCGCTCACTTATTGCATGTTTCCTACTCTCAACAGTCAATTCTTTCACGGCTCCACCTCCGGTGGCATGCTCTACAGCAATCAGAACGCAAGTTGCATGTCCTTCATGGCGGGACGATGTTCCAAGGAATGGGACGGATACTGTCAGGCGTTCATGGACCTGAATCCCGACACCTACTGGCCCAACATGGCCGTTGTGGACTCCGACGCCTACAACAACGGCAAAGGCTACTGGAACGTCAAGCCCACCGTCGGTCAAGATCTGTTGAGAAATTCCGTCTATCTGAAATTCATTGCCGTGCCTGGACAGAAAGCCAGTGTCACACCTTTTGATAGCAACGTCGCCAATTCTCCCATGATCACCATCTACAATAATCAAGTCAATGTCTATTCCTTTGTACAGAACCTCGACAATCCCAAGCAAATCGATGAAGACATTCATGTCCAGATGATGCTCCAGAATCCAATGATCTGTATGGACGTTCTGGGACGCATCTATCTCGCCTACCATCGCAATGAGAATGATCTTCCCGCCAAGATCAAAGGCACCAAGCTCGAAGAATACTTTCTCAAGAATAAAGGCGTGTTTGTGGATTATGTTGCCCAGGCCGTCCGTAGGGTACCTTCTTTTGGTATCCAGAACACTTTGTGGGGTTGGGATTCTTAATTTGAAAAAATTGACACCCCTTGTTTGCTTTGCCTTTTCTTTTTTTTTTTCAGAAACAAAACAATTCTTCCTCATGGTTCACTATGATATTTATACCGACGGTGCGTGTCGGGGAAATCCCGGAGTCGGAGGATGGGGCGTCTTTTGGTCGACTGCACAAACTTCCAAAGAAGCCAGTGGTGGAGAGCCACAAACCACCAACAATCGCATGGAATTAACCGCCGCGATCGAAGCACTGCGCATGCTTTCTCTTTTGGAGCCTCCCACAACAGCCACTCTGTATACAGACTCAACCTATGTATACCGTGGAATCACGGAATGGATCAAGGGATGGAAAACACGCGGATGGCAGAACAGCAAAAAACAACCCGTTCTCAATAAAGATCTATGGGTGACTCTGGATCATCTGGTTACGACTTGTCGCATCCCCCTTGAATGGAAATGGGTCAAGGCACACAACGGAAATCCAGGCAATGAAAAAGCAGACGCGCTCGCCAACCACGGTATCGATACCCTCCTTCGTATGAAAAAAAACTGATCCCTCCCTAACCCCTTTTTCTTTTACTTATAGTATCATAAGAGCATCAACAACAACTTTATACCCCTATTCTGTTTTTTCTACACTCTCACCCTTTTCTTTTTTTTTTGATTTTGTAAAGCAAAAAAAAATCCAGAAAACGATGCGCATCATTTTCTTCGTCCTGAGTCTCTTTCTGCTCTCGTCGAATCACACGACATGGAGCTTTACAGTTCTTCCCGAAAGCCCTCGTTCCATCGCTGTCCGACATTGGATTGAATCTCCTCTTCATAAGCCCGCATCCGCACCCTCACCTATCCGTGAGACGATTCATTTTGAAAAAAAGCCCTCTCAATTTTCACACGATGATGATCACGAAAAGAAAATACCCACTCGCTATGCTCTCGATGTGTGTTGTGGTATTGGCGATTCGACCCAGCAACTGATCAACCGGCTCCCGCCTGCATGGAAGGTTTTGGGTATTGATGAGGATCCCTTGAAGATTTCACTGGCCAAGAAAAAACATCCTTCCCTCTCTTTCCTGGCGGGAAATTTGGTCATGTTTCCTTCCTCCTCTTTTGACCGTATCCAAGTGTATACGGGGCGCATGCTCTTGATTGACAAGAAAAAAGAATTGGCCAGCGAAGTCTCCAGGATCCTTACACCGGGAGGGACATTGGAGTTGTTTGATTTCTGTCCGACGCATGCTTTGGTTGATGAAATCATGTGTCTCGAAGAAGACGTTCGCGATCAATACTATCGTGGATGGAAGAGCCATGATCCACGATATCATCACAGTCTTTTTGAAGAACGACTCGATGGGAGAGGATATTCCATCATTGACAATGGGATCATACGCGCCATTTTTGTAAAATCACAATAATCATCATCGTCGTTGCTTTTGTTTTTTTTCAAGTCTTTTTTGATCCCAACGTGGAACAGACACAATAACAAGAGATGTAGATTTTTTTCTTAACCCCTTATCAACAAAGAAAGTAAGATTTAAAAGATTTTACCACTCCTATCCATTTTCATGAAAAACATGTTTTTTTTTTGTCAACGACTCAAAAAAAAAAGTCTTTTGATAATTTTTAATTTTTTCAAAAAAATCCAAACACTTTCTTTTTTTGATTTTTGCAGAAATCAAGACAACACCCAGTCACTCCTATCTCTGCTTGTCTTCTTTTCCTTCCTTAACACCAGGCGGTACCGCCTGGTGAGGTAATGATTTTTTCATGAAAAAATCCCAACTCATTCTCTATTTTTTTTTTATTTTTGGTCAAGTGCTCGAACGGCGATCAAGCATTAAGAATACCCAAAAATACTTCCGGTTCTTGTACAGGTATCGACACGGGGCCATTGTGGATCTGGGTTCCCCTTACCACTCCATGCACACGACGGTTTGCAACAATCTTGCATCGTCGTGATACAAAAATGTCCCTGTGATCGATCTCCATGGCACTGATGATCCAAAACATTCTCAGGATGCGGGAGGGGAAGAGGGGACATATCATCTGCTCGTCGAAGACCCGTCAGCATCGTAAGACCCAAAGGACATTGCACCGGTGTATAACGCGTACTCACAAAATTCTGATGATACAAACCAAGATTGCTTCGATAACAACTATCAATGGTCATCTGATCCTTGGGATCTTGTGACGCATGTCCAATGAGACCCTTGCACAGATCCAAAATGGCGGTATCGTTTCGTTCTTCCAGCCATTTGATTCCTCCCGAATAACACGCATTAGGATCATTGTAATGCGCCTGATCCCATTTCTCGAAAGGCGTGTCGTACATGGCCTGTTTACACGTCCCACCTTGACAGGCATGAGAAGAACAATCCGAATTACATGCGGTGAAATATCCGAACCCACCGGCGCCCATGAATATATCCATCTGACCCGCCATGACATCAAATCCGCTGTTAATGATCTGGACAAGGAGGAATTTAAAATCCGGACGCCATGCTCTCTCGGCATCCAAAAGCTGGATCTGATAACAACGTCCACAATCATTGTCCGAAGATGATCCTGCCACCGCATACAGAAAATCGTGATCCAGACCATCGTGTTGCGATGCTCCAATCATATCCTCTGATTGAAGCATCATGTGTGGACAGGCGAATCCATACACGCCACCACCCTGCGACCATGACCAGCCATTCCCGCACGCGCTACCATATTCCGATCCACCGCCATTTCCATCATGATTGGAATAAGACCTCGGAAGAGGCAGACTGGTATTATAAAAAGAAGAAGTAGTGGAAGGACCCCACGACCATAAAGAGGAAATACCGTTCACGTTCTTGACGACGGTCGTTGTGAGAGCGAATAACGACACATAGAAAATCGAACGATAAAGACGATTCATTTTTTAGTTTTTTTTCTATTTCTCCAAACCTCTTTTTTTTTTTTTTCATTACAAGATGAATCCTACAAAAAGGACCGTCAGGGTAATAAAGGTGAGAGAAATAAAAAGAAGGATATAAAAGAGTGTACGATCACGAGAAGGATTGACGCGGTATAAATCCTTCGCGTTGATACAGTATAGATAGGCTAAATCATTATCTTTAGCCACCTCTTTGCAACAACTCTTGTCTCCGGTAGGACATGCCTGTTTGGCATATTGGACGCTATTACGCTTCAGATCGGTTTTGTAATCACAAAACCATTTGCAATTCTCGGGAAAAATTAATTCCAACTGATCACAATTGGTGTAACAACGTGTTTTATATTCGTCATAATCAATGAGGGGCTTGATATAACCCACCTGCTGATCAATATTCGACAAATTATTAAATACCGGGACATTTTCAGCATACCAGGATTGACGATCCATGACATCGTGAGGGATAAAGATGGCATCAAGATCGTCGGTCTTAGGTCTTTTGGTGGGATTTTTTACAGCCTTACCCATTGCTTTTGCTTTGCTCGCTTCTCTTTTTTTTTCTTACCAATAAAAAAAAAGCAAAAACGAATGACCACTTCTCAGTTTATTAATTATGGCGTTTATTTTCCTATTCAGGTGTGGAAAAATAAGGATGGTAAGAAGTATCGATTTCAACAGCCCAAGATCTTTAGTACCTCTACCACCTATGAATTTTATGATCATTTTATTGATTCGGAGAAAGACGTGCCTGTTGACGATTATGTCAAAGTCAAGGATGAATATTTTTTAGATAGAGTGGTATGGGTCATTAATCCACGTTATGCACAGAATGTCACGCGCGGGTTTACCTGGTTATATATCTTTCATGAGCCCAAGTATCCTTATAACAGCGTCGGTATCTTTTCGATCCTCAATGTTCCTTTCAAGATCAGTCTCAACACTCTTTATGACGGTGTGAGTTTTGTGGCCTATCAGTACTCGATTCCAGGTACGTCCCTTATGTGTTTTATCCGAAACCGGTTTCGAAAGATCAAAAATGTCGCGATTGTAAACACGAGTCAAGATATCATGCATCTGGAGGACGAGGAAACCGATTTGGACGAAGACGACAAAAAATACAAAACTTATCCCAACTTTTTGCCTTTCCCTCAGAATCGTGATGTACCCTTTTACAAGATCAAGATCCCTGATCGGTACGTCTTTGCCTACGTATTTAATGAAAAACCGCAGAGCATATATTGGAGAGCCAATTCGGAAAATATTTGTATCCCCAGCAATAATCCCAAAGATTATTATACACTGTTGGATTGCGTGTACAACAATGTGGACAAGCTCGCGATCCGTAATGTCTACACCCACACCAACAACGAGCCCCTCCAAACTCTTTTGCAACCACCGCCTCCCAAGTCCAAAGCACCCTATATTTTTGTCATCTTACTTTGTGGTACCCTTCTCTGCATGATTATGATTGCCGTGATAGCGATCTATAAAAAAAAAGGTTTGTGACGTGTGACTGATGCTTCTTAAGACGCAGTCCATAGAAGGATTACCATAAAAAACAATAGAAAGAAGACAAGGACAAGAACAATGATGATCCATTTCCACGGTCGTGGAGGTCTCACAATGGGATCCTTGCACGAAGGGAAATTCCTGCAATAAAAATCGTTGGTTCGCTGGTAAATCTTGCGATCCGCATTCACATCTCCCTTGTACTTGATCTTGTGAAAAGAAAAGGAATGTTTGGGTTTCTTCTTGCTTAGGGCGAGCTTTTCGTCTTTGACCACGAGATAAAGATGCTTATATTGCAGATGAAATTTATTGCGATTATTGAGAAATTTGTTGGATTTTTTGTTGTTGGTTTTGAGAATTCTAAATGTGGTTTGGAGGGGTTGCTTTGCCTCCCAGATGAATTTCTTGTCGGCGTTGATCTTGAGATTGATCAAAAGATTGTACTGATAGATAGTCAGCTCCATCCCGTAAGTCATCCGAATTGCATAATTGACAAACGACCGATCGACCTTGACAATCTTGATGACCGTCGCTTCGTCTTTATAAGGAGTAAACGTGAAATCTTCTTTCATAAACATGGGTGGATCGGTGTCGATCCGCAGATAGACATTGTTCATCGAAAAGAGAAAATTATTATAATCGGAAGGAAATTCTTTGGGCGGTAAAAACTTTTTATCATTGTAAAACAGAGAGTACTCGATACCATTCTTGGTGGACAGATTCGTTGGATTCTCTGAAGAAAAAAGAACATCAAAAACATTGGTGTTCCCCCAATCATGACTCGTCAGGGGCACGCAGTAACTGGGAATTTGGCTACCGGGTCGTTGGTCCTCCACAAAATATCCAATATTACACGCCGGGCTCTCTTCACACCGATGCATGCATTCATCCAGACTCAGCCCTCGAGGACATTCGCCATAAATGGTATTGATACAGCTCACCTGGGTGGCAAACGGTGACATCCATTGTTTTCCTTTCAAGATCTTCATTTAAACCAAAAATCACAAATCACAAACGGCCTTGTGGGCTTTTTTTCTTTTTTTCAAGATAATCTTTTTTACATCTTGTGAAAAACATTCACAAACAGCTTAGCGACGATTCCAGTAACGAGATGACGGATGGATTCAGGTTCTTGGACATCCATTCTCGGATCTCGAGAATAGAATGTTTGCTACGAGGACGGAAAGACTCGAGATGATGAGTCGGTGTGCACTCCCATTCGATCCATGCCAGCAGATCCACGGCCATCTCATCCTTAGCAAAGGCCACACGAATTCGTTGAATCACGATGCCTAATTTTTCACGGAGTGCCTTGACACGATTCATTTCCACAGCAATCTTTTTCTGTTCCTCGTGTATCCTTTCTTCTTCCAATTGCGCCAAGCGACGCTTGATATCTTCTTCTTTCTCAAAGGCGCGCAGACTCTCCTCCATGGCAATTTTCATATATACATCTTCTTCTCCCTCGATGCTCGATCTGACCTCTCTTCTGTCAATACCGCCCATTAACCGGTCTTGATACGCCCTGTCGGAAGGACGAACTTCGTCGTTGTCTTCATCGTCATAGTCGTCGTAACGAATTTGATGTCCTTGTCCTTGTTCATCCATTGTAAAATCTTTTCTAATGGGGGGAGGAGAAAAAAAAAAAGAGATCCAATCAGTATTTTTTTTCTATTCTCTGTTTTTGGCGGTAATACTTGGTAAGAGACTCCCTTGTCTCCTTCACTTTTTTTTTAATAAATTTTGTATTCGACTAATTCATCCAACTCTGGATCATGTTTGGCCATGATGAATTTTTGTGTACACAGGGTACGAATCGTGTCTGCTAATTTTTTATCGATGTGTTCCTCCGAATAATTCTTAAACTCGCTGTTCCATGAATAATCATCCAATTCATCAATAACATACAATCCATGATTTCTCGGATCATACTTGTAATCTTCTGTAATTATTTTTAAATTCTCTTCTTCTTTGGCATACTTGATCTCTTTATCCTCAAAGATAGAGGAGGCGTCATCATACCGAGGGTCAAATTCGTTAAAAACGTATTCTTCCTCATCCTCATCTTCAATTGTGCAATTTATAGAACGATGGCTCGTCCAACAAGTTTGAAACCATGTGGTGCTATATCGATACAGCATGAAAATCTGAAGCTCTGAATGACATGAAAGGCTATGCCATTTCCACTCGATCATCGTGCGTATCAATACAAAAGGACGTTCATAATCGTTATGGTCCGTCGCCACACCCATCATAAAAGGAGCCGTAATCTTCTCTTTGGCGATCCATCGTGGCTCCGTTGGACAAAATCGCTTGCTGTCCGTTAAATCATTCCACTCTGGATCCCATTCAAGAATAGGAAAAGTAGACATGGTCTCGATACCACCAAAAATATCAATAATCTGGGGAGAGAAATATTTCCGGATAAACTCTTCTTCTAACTTTTTTTGACACTCGTCCATCTTTTCTTTTTTTTTAAATTTGAAAATGACATTTTAATTCTTTCTTCATTTTTTCTTTTGTTGCTTGGGGCATTTAAAGGCCCGTGGTGTATGAATAAAAAAAAGTATGAACATTAATGCAATGATTGGTCGTTGGATTGCAAAAAGAGCCGAAAAACTCCCAATGGTCAAACTTACCGCTCCTCCTTTCATGTATGTTGGCGGAATTTTCGGGGGATCGTGGGGATTTGGTAAAGCTCTTCGCGAGAATGATGGTGGAGTTTGGAGGACATCGCTGGGTATCGTGACCGGGGGAACGGTAGGGCTTGTGACGGGTCTTTATCCCTATCAAATGGCTTCCCTACTTATCGTCACCGATGTAGCCTATACCGTGTACAACACCGTGTACAACACCGTGATCATCCCTTCTCCGGCCAAGAAGTGAAATAAACGCGACCATGTCGACCAATACTAATCTCTGTTGTGTGGAAGCCTATGTTTGAATAAAAATTAAATGACCTGGACTTTGTCAAAGGCTTTCTAAAGCATTATCAATAGCTTCTTGAACGATCTTTCTATAACCCAAATACCCTTTTTCTTTTTGCATTTGTTTCAATTTTTGTTTGTCATGATGAAGACGAAGGTATCGAATAGCATACATTCTATTCTCATCTTGCAAACTTTCACTTGTACTATATTTACCTTTATGACTACAATATTTATCGAAATTCAATATATCCCCAATCGTAAATTGTATGTCAGGATATTGATTCTTATCATGAATTCGTTGTATTGCACCTAAAGCCAAAATGACAGGTCCCATCAATCTTTTGTTTTGAAAGATTTTGTCTAATTTTTTCAAATCACTTTCTTCTATATTATGAAGATCCAGCATGCCAGTGAGTAATAGACTTTTAAATGCATTTAAAGCATCATACGTACGTTTAATCTCTTCTTGAAGGGCTGGAGTCAATTTATTACTTTTTGTCATGAAAAATTCATTACATTCTTCATTATGTATTAGTATATCAAACAACTTCTCTGATTTGTTTGCTTCAACGACACCGGTAATGCATTTATCACCGTCAAAAAAACTCATTTAGTTGTTACAAAAATATTTTTTTTTGTTTGAAAAAAAAAATTGGCGTTATAGATGTTCAAACGTGTAATAAACGGATCGCATTTTTTATGTTTTGTGCGGAGGGAACAAGACCTTGTTCTCGAAGATTTCGAATGGCACAAAGTGCATTTTCTGCAATTTGCACACTTGCGGTATTGTCGATATCATTGATTAATTTTTTCTCTTTACAAAATTCAATAAAAGTCAATACATCTCCAATAGTAAATGGTGTGCCATCATCCATATCGAAGAAATTAATATAATGTATTGCTAATAAAGCCATTTCAATACTGCTCAAGTTTTGTTTACTGTTGAGCATTTTGTGCAAACTATCCAAATTGTTGGTAAAATTGGGTTCAAGAAAACTAAACATACCATGAAGGAACAGATTTTTGAGTAATTTTACTATAAAGTCTAATTGTGTTTCTTGTTTTAGCTTAGATTGCATCTTGGCAGATTTTGTTTTAGTCATGAAAATGGGATTACATTTCTTGTTCTTTAGATTTCGAAACAACGTTTGTTTGTCTGCTCCATCAATAATATCTTTTATATTGACAGGGCATTCTTGCTCTGTTTTTTTACCAAATAAAAAACTCATTTATGAAAAAAAAAAAAAAATTTTTTTTTTTCAATTCGCAGATACACTTTTGAATCGTTTATTTAGCTCTCCTTTTTTTATCAAAATTGATTTAAAAAATAGGAAAATAGTAATAAAACAAAAAGCTCCTATAGCTCAGTCGGTTAGAGCGTCACGCTAATAACGTGAAGGTCTCAGGTTCGAGCCCTGATTGGAGTATGTATGATGATTGACCAAAATAAAAAAAAAGGTTTCCGATAATTTTTTTTTTTATAATCGCGAGTAATAGTAAAACGATGGCTACTCCCGTTGTTGATCCGCTTATCCGTGCGCTCCTCCAAAACAGGCTTCCGCTACCTAACAATTTCCCTTTCCAATTGCTAACTGCAGCAGAATTTGATTGCTATTGCTGTCCAAAGGGAGTCGTAGCGGGCATCAGCCCGCAAGACTTTCTGTCGTATCAGCAAAATTATCTGGAAAGCGGTGTTGCAGCACCTTCTTCCGTGACCAGTTTTACTCAACCACCACCGTCATAAGTTCTTGTTGAGAAACTCATAGATGCCAAAGGTGATGCCTTGTCCGGGCACGATGCGCAACAATCGGGGTCCCAATCCCTTGTAAAATCCCAGCAGTCCATGGTTTCGGTAAACCTCCGAAAGGACTTGAAGCGAAGACACTCTCGTTTCTGAACATTGAATCCTCGTCTTGAGGACATCCAGAGGATGATTCACAAGGGGTCCCAACGATCCGCTGATCATACCCAGAAGAAAAGGCGTACTATCTGGAAATTGTTTTCGGAGAGAATGAAACGCATAGAAATTCAGGGCCTGATTGGTGCTCTGTCGGAGGATCGTAGCCCCCAGACCGCGATAAAAGGGTGTAATACCTTCTTGTCGTACGATCCGCCACGCCGTCTGATAAATGTTCTTGTATTTGACCGTGGATTCCGAGGAAGGAGAAGTATCCCGTATGGAATTGTACTGGGCCTGGATGCGTAGCTTGCATACCTCGGTGGGATTGACGATGAGAATGGCCTCGGTGGCTCCGGCGAGCATACCCGCCACAAAGGTATCTCCGTGTGTCCATCGACGATAGGTTTCAAAAGAATAAAATCGCAGAGCATTCTTGGGAATGACTCCGGAATAGACGGCGGTGAGTCCATGATAGAATCCACGCAATCCTTCTTTGGTATAGATTTTGCGCGCGGTGGCCAGGAATCCCACCTGTTGATTTGTACTGGTATGGGTATGACGATTCTGCATCCGGGTCTTGAGGGTATCCAGAGGATGACATACCGAACACTCGACAAAACCAGCGACGGCTCCATAAAAAAAAGGCGACGAGGTGGAGGAGGAGGAGGAAGAGGAAGACATTTTTTTTTTATGGGGGAGAGGAAATTTATTTTAAAGCGGTGGGAAGGGAGAGGGTACAGGAAGAGGTTGTTGGTTCTTGAGGAGCTGAGAAGCCACATACAATCTTTCCAGGTAGACAATGGCGCTGTTACGGAAGGGTCCATTATTGATGGACGAGCGACTATTGGTATCAATAATAAATCCTTTGGCCTCTCGCAAGATGGTGCTGTAAAGGATTCCTTTGGGTACAAGATCCACGGCCGTGGGTGCCGGAATCAGATTTGGAGGGATCGACATAATAAAGAGGATATCTTCTTCTTCTCTATAAGTATTAAATATTTTTCTGTTTTTCCCTTTCCTGTTCTTCCAACATTTTGGCTTCATGCAATTCGAAAAATGTCTTGATCATCTTGACAAGTCCTGAGGGCATCGACGAAAGATCGAATTTAATACCGCCTTTATTGACTTTTGGTTTATAAGGAAGGGTGTCTTGAGGATAACGGTTTTCCAGAATGCTGTAATATTTGATAAGAACATACAAAAGCTCGGATCCTTCATGATCGAGATTCTTGCTCAACGATTCACAAAGCTCCATCTGTTCTTCGTATGAAAGGATAGATCTGGATTCAGCTCGCTGTTTGATGGTGTGATACAATGGAAAAGAGGGTGTATGAGACGACATTTGGTTTTTTGAAAAAAAATAAGAATTGGGATTCACCCAAACACGCACCATTTTTTTTTTTCTCCAATCGAAAAAAAAACTAAACAAGTATTTCCTAAAAATAATTCAAAAAGATAAACATCATGAGAATGATCCTTACCCCAGAAAATCAAGAACGTCTCGCAATCTCGTTCGTCTGTTGTCTGATGATAATTTTGATCGTTCTTGGCATACAACACCATAATTATTATCCTCTTTTCATCTATATGGTGTTTTTATATCCGTATCTCACGATCATGATCAAGTGGGCAATACAGAGTATACAAAAATGGTCGCTGATGCGGAGAATTCGTCATCAAATTTGTAGGAGGATTTTATATCAGGATGTGTGGTGTGTGGAAAAACAGATCAGCGAGGATTGCACCATATGTATGGATAAATTTGATGCTCGAGAGGAAATTGTGATGCTACCTTGTGGTTGTTTTCAGCCCTACCATCCTAAATGTATCCTGACCTGGTTGGAAAAGAATGCTTCGTGTCCCCTGTGTCGAAAAGATTTATTGAGTATAGAAAAGAACGAAGAAAAGCGTTCGCTCCTTTCTTGAAAAGAAAAAAAAAAGGTGAACAATGGGGAAGGGGAAAACAAAAGAAAACAAAAAAAATATTTTAGGAAGAAAATGAGATATTCATGGATGATCATAGCATTTCTTCATGGGACGTGGCGTGTGACCCATTCTCCACCACGAAACGATCCCCTTTTTTATATACAGGAAAATCTTGTTACCACGCACGCAGACTCGGCGATCCTCTCTATGAAACCCCAATGGACCCATCCCAATAAAATCCATCTTTCCGATCTGACGATTGTCAAGAAACCCATAGATTGGATGAATATTGCCAAGTATCGTAAAAAAATATTTTATTTTCATCATATCCGTCGTCATGGTCTGGATGTCAGTATTACATTTTTAAACGATACCCATATTAAGGTGGAAACGTTTCTACCCCCAGATCATAAAATCGAAATCTGTTTAGAGAGATTACAGGGAAGCGATCTGGCTTAGCTTGGTGTAGATCTGATTCTCAACGGGATGATTAATCTGGATAGGGGGTGCCTGAGAAAGGAGAGATTCCATCCCGTTCTCTACGACTGCTTGCATGGGTACCGTGGGAGGTGTGGCAACCGTAATGGGCGCCGTAAGATTAGAAGGAGCAACAGCAGGAGCGGAAGGAGCAGTCGTCGATGGAGCAGCAGCCGCCAGAGCAAGAGGTGCGCCAGCAGCTGCTGCTGGGGTTATTAAGGCAATTTTATTGAACCATAGGAAGGGTTTCTTCAAATACACGAAATTATAGAGAAAATAACCTACTCCCAGGAGAACGATGAGAACAAGCACACCGAACCAGGGGCGTCGATAGAAGGGAAGCAGAGATTCCTCGGTCAAGGTAGCAGTAGTGGCCTCTTCTTCTTCGGTTGGTGCGGGCGTCGGAACACGGGCAGTGAAATTTTCGGTCTCCATTGGAGTGGCCTGACCAGGTATCTGATCCAAGTGAATGTCTACCTCAACCTCGTGATCCGGAAACTCCTCCTTCTTTTTCAGCACAAGAAAATAGTTCTGGTATTTATTGTTGTTGGCGGTGATATTTCCATTAATCTTACCCTTGGCCTGCTTCATCTCAATTTTATTTAGATCGACGGAATCCAGCTGTTCTTGTGTCAAGACAATGGCCTGGAATTCATTTTCAGGCTTGATCGCTTTGACTTGGAACTCAAGCCTGAAATTGACATGTTCTCCGTTTAGATCGATGAGCTGAGGACGCTTTGTAAGCGGATAGATCTGTGATTTTGACATTTTTTTAGGCTGTAGAAAGGGTCTTCTTTAAACCAAAAAACAAAAAAAAAATGAAGAGGGAAATTGTTTTCGACTCTTGTCCAAAAGTAGAAAACATCTGAAGAATCAAATGGACATTATCAAGCAAAAATATGTAAAGGAGCTACGGAAGCAGATCCGTGATCAAGAGAAATGGCGTGACGAGGCAATGGACCTTCTCCGCAAAAATGGCAACGAGGCGCCCTACCAGCACAGCAGTATTTTACAATATGATAACACGATACGAGAGCTACAGGAGAAGATGGATGAGTTTTCGGAAGACTCGGAGGAGTTTCAGGCGTTTTACCAGCGCCAGGATAAGAAGATGAGTGGTGTCAAGGCGACGACTGGGTCGGGAATGAAAGGAAGTGCCGATCAAGGGAAGAAGACAGGTGGATTTGATCGATGGGCGGATGTCAAAGCGCAGAATGCCATGCGACGAGAATGGAATTGGGTGTGTCGTATGGATGGCTATCTCCCAGATCATATGCGAGAAAATCTGACCTCGATGCCCAATAATCGTGGATTTATCTGGAAAGGTATTCATTACTACGGACATCGCATTTGCGAACCGCCTACAAACGTGACCACCCTCTTTGAAAAACAGCATCAGCTATTGTACATTCACGAGATTGCACCCGAATATTATCGGATTTACGAAAAGAAGGACAAGCAAAAACCCAAGACGCTCTTTTATGAAAAGATCTATTCCAATTCACGGATCTGATCCGATAGATAGGATAGGATTCAAAGACGCTGGCTAATTTCTAAAAGAGCGGTTACCACATCTTTTTTTTCCAAAGAAAGGGCGGCATCCAGAAAAAGTGCCAAGTGACTTCTTAATTTTGGAAAGTCGATTGGACCAAAATAAGAGTAGATCATTCCATCTCTTGATTTTTGAATCACATAGTAAAGAGCTTGTGTATAAAAAGCAAGTAGTTCCGGACAGCGCAGGTAACATCTCGCTTCTTCTTTGGTCATGGCGTAATGTTTAGTCTTATGCGATACATGGTTGTTGCCCCAGGATCCGGTTTCCTGTGGAAACCCCCACCACATATAATGATGACGTTTGACCGGATAGCAAAGGTCCGTTAGAATCTTTTGTTGTTCCTGGAGTGTCAACACTTGAAGAAAACGTTTGACTATTTTTCGGCAATAGGCTTCGGAAAGGCACTCTACTGTTTTGATAGGAAGAGATGGAAATTGGGTGTGAAGATCATGGATAAAGGAATCATGAGACGTTGCTTGGATCATCAAATTATAAATACGATCATGCATTTTTTTTTTTTGCTAAAACGGTGATTATTAAAAAAAAAAAAAGTTTTTTTCTTTTTTTTTTACGGCAAGATAAAAAAGAAATATAATTATTATGGGAAATTCTGTATCTGCATCTGCCATCGCGCAAATTGAGGACCGATATGCTTCTAAAAAGCAGGTATTGCTTGATAGTGCTATGACCGCACAGATTCAAAGTAATAAGGAGCTGATCAATGGTTTGGAGAATGTCTCCTCCTTATTGACTCCAGAGGTGATCGACGCACTTTCCAAGCTCCCCAACCCTACGGTGGTAGAGCTTATCAAGTATTATAATGCCTATCTGGGTGATTTCAAAACCCAGGTGACGGATATTGCGGATGAGATTATCAAGGCGACCCGACCGATCGTCGAGTTAACGTCTCCCGAAGCCGTGTTGCAGTCCCTTTCACCCCAGGCACGTGCCGATGTCAAGAAACAGTTACACCAACAGACCCAAGAGTTGCGTAAACAGAAACAGCAACAAAAAGCGACTCTATTGGCTAATGCGGGTAAACAGGCGATTGATGACCGTAAAGCAGCTATCCAGGATTTACAAAATAACGTGGTAAAAATTAAACAGGATGTTCGACAAAATGGTGACGCGGTCGATCTTCATCTTGCGGCATCTACCGTTGAAACGGCCGGTCAGTTGGTCAAGAATGCGCAACAACAAGCCAGGAAAGCCGCATCGGCTGGAAACACTTCTCAGATGCAAGCATCAACAAAACAAGCGACGTTGGCGGCGGGTCAAGCTCAACAAGTGGTCGATGCCCTGACACCAGTGATTCCTCCCCCCGTGGTCGCCCCCATGGCATCTGCCACTCAAAAGATGCAACGCAGTATTCAGCAACAGCAACGACAACAGCAACAGCAACAGCAACAGGCAACACCAACAGGTAATGATCAATAGGCGAGAGGATTTTTTTTTTTTCACACCCAGAAAAAAAAAAAAACTCATGAACAGGACGTTGACAATTACCATTGTTTTGCTTCTTGTGGTGGTGATGATTATTGTTATCGTTATGCTCGTTATACATCCCTACCCAAAATTCGATATCGATGCCGTTTATACATGGGTACAGCATGATCGTTTTCTTCAGGAGGATATGTTATCTTACGGTGCCGAAGAGGAACATAATCATCTTATTGCAAATTATGTCGACAATAAAGAATTGCTCTACTCGCTCCGCTCTCTGGAGAAAAATGCACCCTGGATTCGTCGCATCTATCTCGTCGTACGGGACGGTCAACGACCCTCCTGGATGATCGATCCACTACCGGATAAATTTCACATCATTCATCATTCCCAAATCATTCCGGCGCGTGCGCTTCCTACTTTTAATTCGTTGTGTATCGAGTCGTTTTTACACAAGATTCCCGGCCTCGCAGAGCATTATCTTTATTTTAATGATGACATGATTCTTCTCCAACCGGTGTATCCGCGTGATTTTTTTGATCGGTCCCATCGTACCATCGAGACGGATTGCTACCATGTGAAGGATACTCCCCGGATGAAGATGGATGCCGAACGAAGACTGGTTAGCAATGTGAAAGACAAGCCTTACAAGTTTCTTGAGATGATGAAAGTCAATTCCGCCATTCTTTCCGCGGTTTTTCCCAAACGATCTCGTGTAAAAAAACGATATCAATCACAGCATATTCCCAACGCAAATCGCATCACGTATCAAGAAGAACTCGATACCTTTCTCGAATCGGTCTCATGGAAGAAAGATAACAAGACGCTCCAGGAGCACACGATTTTGAGTCGCACGCGAAAAAATCGGGATGTGGCAAGGAATTCTATTTTCAAAAAGTATTGGAATATGTACATGTACGGTTCATCCTGCCGTGTCCATGACCTGATCTATATAGAATTGAATCACCTCAAATCTAAAAAAGAAGAGATTGAGGCCTTGGCGTCGATCTCGACATCCTACCGATTTTTATGTGTGCAGAATAATATTGCCTATGCGGATAAGAATGCGGTCATTGGTGCCAGGGATTTTGAAGTCCTTCATCGGGTCTTGGACGCTAAATTTCCCACACCTTCTTTTGTAGAGAAAAAAAACCTTGGCAAATCATAAAAACTTTTTCCATTTCCTCATGACACAAGAAAAATCTCGCGGGATCGCATTTTTTCTCTCTTCGATACCTGTCCTTGGATGGTTCGGATGGGATAAATTGTACATGGGCGCGTATACAATATTTTTTATCCAATTGTTTGCCACATTATTGGTCATGGGATGTATATTCTCTTTTCCCATCGCCGTTTTTACGAGCATCATGATCCTTTTGTCCACCTATTTTGACGCCCCACTCCTTCCTTCTTTTCTTTTTCCACAAAAGGTGACATGGAGTGCCGTGACAAAAGGAGATCGTGTGCTTATTGGTGTCATGGTCTTGATCTATCTCTATATTGCAGTCATGGTCATGATAGGATTCTTAAACACGGAAGCGCAAAATCCTCTTATCACTCCTAACGCAAACCAAAACGCAAACCATCCTCTTTATACTATTCTACCTTCTCAGGGTCCTTTACGTCCTTGACAGTCGATGATTTTTTCTTCTTCTTAAGTGACTTTACCGTAACCGGTGCAACGACGGCTCCAGAGGTGACTGCTGCCCGATTGGAATAGAAATCATTATACAAGGCGGTGTCGAGGATGCAGAATTCTCCCGCGACGGCGGGCGTGACAATACTGATCCTCCCAATGTTTAGATTTTTATCGACAAAGCGTATATTAAAGGTGGATCCGTCATTGAAAAGACATTCATACTGATTGGCAACAACTTTACTGCCCACACCATTGATGGGAGAAGGAGGCTGAGTGGAGCTGACAAAATAGTATTGCGTGTAATAGGTATTCGTCTGGACATCGGCTCCCACAAAACTCAATACCAACAAGAGACTTCCCTGTACACAGCAATCGGTCGTACAGCAATCAAGACCCGTGGCGGTATCAATAGAGCATGTCTGTATGTAAAAACAACGCCGATAAAGCGGAAACGTGGAACAATCCGTCATAATGTTTTGTTCTTCTTTATATATCTTCTATCGGATAGAAAACATTAAAAAAAAAAAATTTTTTTTAATGCCTCATCACGTCGTCGCTTTCGTTTTCTTCAAGACGCGCCTTGGTGGTGCGGGTCCCGGCGATGGGAGAAGAAAGCTGTTGAATGTATTGGGCATTGATGGCCGTCCATCTCTGGACACTGGTGCTGGTGGAAAGGGTTTGATTGAGATAGCTGGACGCATTTGCCAAGAAGGTTCCGACACGGGATTGGACGGTTTGTTGGTTACCGTTATAATTAAAGACAAATGAATTCATATTCGGATAGGAACGGAATCGAAGAGTATAACAGGTGGGGATTGTGGCATTGGTTTCATAAAATTCGGGTGTGGTGGCGAAGACAACCCCAGGAGGAACTGTCAAGAGCCGACATTGATTCACATATTGTGTGGGGTCAAAGTCCGAGGGCCAATTGGACGCTTTAAAAAACGCAGCGTTGAAAGAATAACCGGTAGGGTCCGTATTGACAGAATAATAAAAAATCATTGCATACGCGTCCAGGGTCGAAGTATTGTAGTACAACAAGGCGCCTTGTAAGACGGTGCTTCCCTCAAGAGGAAGGCTATTTTGAAGAGTATAAAAGTCATTGTCGGTAAGATCAAGGGCATAGTAATATCTCTCGGCGATGACTGGATAATAGTTACTGATAGTATTGCTATATTGCTGGGCGATATAACGAGAGAAAAAAGAAGAGGCAGTAGTAGAGGGCATAGATGTTATCTATTCATCCCGCAACCTTTTTTTTTTCGAGCTGTTGTTTATTGACAAAAATAGTCCTGTTTTTTTATTATTTTTTTTTGAGAATAAAAATAATGCTCGAAATAAGACTGGATATTTCTGATGTGAAACCTTATATGCTCGGAAAGATGATCGACTACTACTCTATGAATTCGTTCCGATACAAGATACAAGAAGATGCGAATATCTATCTCAACGATCGGCTTGTGGCAATGTTGAGAAAAAACAGGATCGATAATGAGCACTGGGGGTTTTTACGTACGGATTTCAGTACACCCATCCTCACGTCGGATCGTCGCAAGACAGCTTCGAATGGCAGGCGCACGCTCGTTCGGAGTGGTGTGCTTGGTTACATTGATCATCTCACACCTCAGATGAAAAAAGAGCTCGATGTCGGTGAGGGTGCCAGAATGACCGCATTTTGTCGCCATTTCCCAGATCGATGGGCTCGATTTTTACCTCTTGTGCGTTTTGTGGACAAGATGTACAAGGACACGTGTCCGGAACACTATGCGATTCAAAAAAGAGCGGCACGGGAAACTAAACTGCGGATTGAAAACACAGTCTTTAGCACCATCACGGTCAATCAAAACTGGCAAAGCGGAATCCACACCGACTCGGGAGATTTTTCCAAGGGAATGTCTTGTCTTATAATTCTTGGTGGTGGCTATCGCGGAGGGTGGCTGGCACTGCCAAGGCTTGGGGTGTTGCTGAAAACCGAGTCAGGAGATATCGTGTTTATGGACTCTCATGAACCCCATGGCAATACGCCCATCGAAACGCCAACACCGAATTCGCTCCGTATGTCGCTTGTCTTTTATTTGCGAGAGAAGATCCACCGTTTTAAAAAAAAGATGTATGATGCCAAAGGGCAATTATTTTTTGTCGTCTGATGGATTCCAGCAATAGACCATAATGGCCGCTGGCCAGTAGCGATATTCCGCCTGATTCTCGTCAATTTTTCGATGATACACAAAAGAAAAACAGTTTTTGAGATTGTGCACGATAGCGAGGAAACGAGGAATGGAACGATCAAAATCAAAGCTGTACTCAAACACCAGTTTTTGGACACCAGCCTCCTTGTAGTCTTGTTTTTGCAATACCTCCAAGATCGGGATTTCAGCCCCCTCGATATCCATCTTGATGCCGTCCACGGGTGCATTGGCTTTCAACACGTCGCGAATGTCTTCGATCCGGATAGGAATGGCGCTTCTTCCCCGCCTGGGGATGATCGTGTGCCGATACTTGTTGTAATCCCCGCGACACAAGAAGAGGGAAGCACTCCCTTTTTCAGTGGCAACGCCTTTTTGAACAAGTTTTGCTGCGCGCGTTCGTGGAAAATTCAAGGCAATGTTTTTGTGGAGCAACTGGAAGTTTTCGGGCTCGGGTTCATACGCCACGACCCGAGCCCCACGGGTCAGACATAAGAGAGAAAATGTTCCAATATTGGCTCCAAGATCAAGCCATTTTTCGTTGGGCATAATATGAAATTCGTTACGTCGTTCATAGACGCCACGCCCAAGCACCTCGGGAATCACCTTTTCATCAGTCGTCTCTGGACGATAGAGAATGCAGAGCGTCTTGTCCGAATTTTTGACCGGGACCATCATAATTGTTTTTTTTTTCGTAAAAGGGAAAAAAAAACAACTATGAGGATCCATAGCGCATTTCTTAAACCATGGCCTGAGTGGATGGACACCACCGAGGGCAAGTGGCGTTTTTTTGCCATCAAAGAGACTCGCCGGTTTGGTCGTCTTTCGCACCACACCACTGATTAGAGGAAAGGATCATTGTGCTGAAAGGGAAACAGGGATCAAAAAGCGATCCGTACGACAGAAGAAAAAAATTTAATTTTTTTATTTAAATAAATTTGTCTTTCAAAAATAAGAAGAAAAACCGATGGAAAAAATAACTTTTATTGCTACAGGAGATTGGGGGATGCCCACTCCCTCCTTTTATAACAATCTTAATAGCGTAGCCAAACATAAATCCACCACTTCCTTTTATTTACTTCTTGGGGATAATTTCTACCCCAGCGGGGTAACAAGCACGGAAGATCCGCAATGGGAAAAGATGTACAAGATTGCTTTTCCAATTGATATCCCGTCTTTTGCGGTACTGGGAAACCATGATTACGTGAAAAATCCACAAGCACAGATTGCCTATTCTTCGCTTCAACCTTCATGGAAAATGCCTTTTCATTATTACGATATGATTACCCATCTAACCAATAATAGTACTGTTCATTTTATATTTTTGGACACATGTCTTCTTGCCGAAGATATCACATTGCCGTTGCTTCGGAATACCGATACAAGGGCATTACCCACTTATCAACAATTATTACGCACCTATAAGAAAAAACAGGAAGAGTGGTTGCGAGGCGTCCTTCGGACGAGCACCGCGAAATGGAAAATTGTTTGCGGGCATTACCCAGTGTTTTCAAATGGACCGCATACGATTTCAAGGTCTCTCCAAGAATTCTTGGCTCCCCTATTGAAACAATACGCTGTAGACTTTTATCTTTCGGGTCATGATCACAACCTACAGCACATGATCAAGAATAATACCAATTTTGTTGTGGCGGGAGCCTTTTGCAGTAATCATATGCATAACGGCATTTCATACGAGCATATCAATTCCCGTTTTCAATCGAGTCGCTCCGGATACGCAAGGTTCGAGATCACACCTAATATCGCTACCCTTCAATTCTTCAGCGGAGATCATCATGTCTTATATTCTTATTCAAGCAGCAAATTGTAAATCCATCAGGTCCGTGGACGTGTTCTGTGCCTTGTTATTGTAAAATTGCATCCAGAAACGATCATAATCGGTGCGGATCTTCTTGGCGTTGTAGATGCTCGCACAATCCGTGCAAGAGGTTTGGGTATTTTGCAGGGTGTTGACGGGGGCATCAAGGGGCATCGCGTTTGTGTTATAATTGTTGTTATTATTTACGCCATAATGCTCAATATTTTGGAGTTGTTGTCTCTGTTCTCTGGACATGTTTTTTTTTTAGTCTATACTAAAAAAAAAAATTCACACATTATTTTTTTTTTATTTTTATTTTTTCTCCCCATAGCCAACATACACACTCACACACACACACACACAGGCTTAAACAGACTGTCTTCTCTACGAATAAATCAAACCCCTATCCTCTTCCAATGATTATCCATCTGGATTCTGATTTTCGTGATCGCGCGCTTTATCCTAATCCATCCAGTTATGCCATCGAGATTAATGGGACGCCACCACCCGACGTCCGTCGTAGCGACGCACGTTCCTGTTATCTAACCGAGAATAATGTTCTCTTTTCTTTTTATTATTTCCAGGAATCCCCTGTGATTCCATACACGACGTTTGCTTCTTCCAGCGCTACCATTGTGATTGATCTCTCTGGTATTCCTCTTCTTTCCAAGGCTCTCGATCTTTCCAGCTCGTACTCGCAGAATTATTTTATGGGCTACGTCGTGCGAGACGAGCTCTCGGGCGCCTCGTCGATCGTGAGGCTCAGCACTCGTGAGAGCGTGACGCGCGTCACGCTTTTTCTGGAAAATTCCATCACATCATCCAGCTCGGTCACAAAAGGTAAATTACGCGTCCTCAATCCGTCCTCCGCAGAAACCGGAACGCTGTTGATTAATGGATATTCTCCCTATAATTCGATTCCCAATACGGGTTTTTTTCTGAACGATGGTGTCTGCAAGACGTCGATCCTCATTAACCTCACTCGTGGAACCTCCACGACCATCCATTCCGTATCGCCTTATCGCAATGTCCTGTACCGTAAACCATTCGAGATTCAAGTAGGGGATTACATGATTGTTCTGGAGAATCCTGCAGAAAAAGAGGAATGTCCCGCACTGGCATTCACCGCGATGCAACTCTATCCCGTAGGCCTTCGTTCTTTTGAAGATGTCCTTCTCGCAGAAAATGGATTTACCTATCCCCTCGCCGTCGGCGCCATCTTCATCAGCGATTTTGGCGATGGCCTGGATCCCGTGTACACTTCTGTCAATGGATACTACGCCCTTCCAGCGGATTGGGTGATCTCGTCTCCTTCTCGCAAGATGGTGTTACGTGTTGATCGTATCGATTTCGATGGAAAGCCACGCTTTGTGATCGATTCTCCCGGTAATCAGATTCAGACAGGACATCGCTACCGTTTCACTCAATTGGGATTTTCCGATCGAGAACTATCGTTGCGAGTGACCTCCACATCGTTTTCAGTGCGCATTGACAAACCTTTGGATCTGTTACAGGGCAGACACTGGATGGTGTATTTTGTTAATTTCTTTCTGGCAAAACCGTTTTATGCGGTCGTTCGGGATAACAGCATTTCTTCTATTCCCAATACGACACTGCTTTTTCTCGAATATCCATGTTTTTTTGACAGCGTAAGCACGTCCGCAACGGCCACTCCAGACGTGATTTACATTTACGATCGAATCGGCTGTATTCCCTTTGTACCCTTTTTTCCCAATCTCGTGATCCCGGCTTCTAATCTGACGTTTGCCTGTTATCGCATCCAGCTTTCCAGCCTCTGCATGCCCAATCTGCCGATCTGTGGAACAGAATTTCTTCTGGCGGATTTCCCCTATGTATTGGTCACGTTTGGGAATATGACGAGCACAAATACAGAAGGACGTGCGGGAACGACAAGTTTGGGGACGCTATGGTCCAACAATCCGGCGGCGGTGCAGGCTACCTTTATGTGCGCGATTGCCAACATTCGATCTCCTGATGTGGTCAAGTATGTCATCGTTCGCTCCGCCCAGATTGTGACGGTCAAACTCAACCTTTCCCAAAATATTCGAATTAGCGTTTATCTTCCCGATGGAACATTGCTTCGATATTCCAAGAGTTTTCGTATTGATCTGCGCACCAACAGATTTATTCCCGCAGAGGAACCCTGTCATCTGGATGAATCTCTCAATTGTAATCTTCCGGGGGAGAACACGCCGGTCTATCCCTTCAACGACGAATATTCCATCACGGCGACATTTGCGCTACGACCCACCATGTAAAACAAAACCCCTTACTGACACTACACGCGATGGAAATCATCCTCATAACGGACGATATCATCCTCTCCAAAATACGTCCCTGTCTGGATCTCGATAATCTCCAGATTCGGAGCATCTAATGGACCATCATGAATCAACCGGTGCTTCTGTTCCTTCTCGATCGTGACCAAACTACCTTCTTGTAATTCCCGGATTTCTTCACCGACCTGTGCTTTGCCTTTACCATGAATCACGAGCCACACTTCACGACGGTGGTGATGGCTTTGCAGAGAAAGACGCTTTCCCGGAGTGACGACAAGACGTTTAATCTTGCAATCCCCATCGTAAAGAATGTCAAACCTTCCCCAGGGACGTGTCTCACTACTAAGAATGCCGTGATCGCTCTTGCTCATTTATTTTAATAATAATATTTTTTTTTTCAAGACGACTCTTTCCATGATTGGATGCGTTGATTTAAACAGAGTGTCCATTGTAAAAAAAAAAACAAGAAGACAGAATGAAATGTGTTTCCATCTTTAGGTTCTTGGGTTTGGCCACCATCATGGGGTTGGGAAGCGTGGGGGTGCAAGCCTGGAAAACCAAGGACGGTGTGATTTACGATAAGAGTAACCAAGTTTATAATCTGAGTGGTATCTCGTGGTTTGGGTTTGAGACGCAGGATTTTGTTACGAATGGGTTATGGACGCATCCCATGTCATTTTACATGGACGTGATGAAGGACAATGGATTCAATACTATCCGTGTACCCTTTTCTGCGGAATGGATCCTGTATAATTTTGATTTGTATCCGGACGGATCCATGATTAGCGCGGATCCCCAAAATCAGCATAAGAAATCGATCGAGATCTTGGACACATTATTTGATATGGCCGAGGAGAGACAGATGCACATCATGCTGGATCTGCATCGGTTGCACAAGGAGTATATTTCGGAGCTATGGTACAGTCCTACCGACAACATGTTTTCCGCCGGCGATTTTATCAACACGTGGTTTGTGATCCTGGACCGATACCACGACCGGTCTTCTCTCATTGCGATTGATTTACTCAATGAGCCTCATGGACGGGCGACGTGGGGTACGGGGGATACAAGCACAGATTGGAATTCGTTTGCCGAATATGCGATTTCAGAGATCGTGGCTCGCTATAACACGGACCATTGGCTTATGCTCGTAGAGGGTATCGGTTGGGGAAAAGATTTGTCCCAGGCGAGATATCACCCCCTGCAATTCGATTCCCCGGCCATTGCCCAGCGAGTGGTCTATAGCGCCCATACCTATGGTCGTTCTGTGGTGAGTTCGACGGATATTTATAATATTCCGCAATTGTACCAGGATTGGACCAACTCCTTTGGATTTCTTGTGGATGACGGACATACGTTTTTTATTGGAGAGTATGGTGGGATCACAGATCTCGATGGTCCCTGGATGCAGACACTGGTACAATACCTGATCAGTAAGAAACAAAGGAATCATTTCTTCTGGAGCTTGGGACCTAATTCGGGGGATGTGCACGGTTTCTTGCTGGATGATTGGACCACGATCGATTCCTTCAAACAACAGATTACAAAGAGCCTACAGCCGTATCCAACGTTTTAACCTTTACGCATAAAATGTAATAAGATTCGTATCAGCATCCAGGCGTATTTTCTGTACAAAACGGAACTCTCCCGATTTAGAGATTATGGTACCTATCAAGGAAGATGCACTTAAAGATTGTCCAGTGGGTGCATCGACAAAGAAGGAGAGGGAAGAAGGAATTGTGGTGGTATGATAGCGTCGCTTCAAATCAATGTCAATCGTGTAAGTATGACGATCTTGTTGTGTATCCGGTAAAAAAGCCGTTTGAATATCAATCGTGCCTTGTGTTCCTTCTGAATATCTTGGATACAAGAATTCTACCACAGGAGGAGAGGATAGAAGAATAGTAGCCTTGAAAAGAACAAAGAGCATCTTCTTTTTTTTTTCTTTGGAGGAAGAAAGAAAAAAAAAATGTCAAAATTCAAACCGTGTGGTACCTGTACCGTTTCCACGCCTCTTCATTTTCAACAGGCGTATCAAAATGCTTCCGAGGCCATGGATACCGTCGTTCAATCCGCCTTACCTCCCCTACGGGAAGTGCCTGGAAGAAAAGCATACCAGGCTCGTCGAATGAATGCCAAGGGCATGCAATCCTTTGTCGTCAAGGGTCTTACACCTCAACGACCCGTCTTTTATTTCGGCGCCGAGCCACGCAAAGTGGGACTTCCCTTGCAACACAAAGACGAGGCCTATGGCTCTTTGACCAACAGTGGTATGACCCACACCAACACAGAGGGGACACTGCGGGTGTCTCTGGAATGCCCCCAGATTTATATTTTTGACAATGGTATAGTCTATCCGCGTCATTTCCATTTTGTGTATGGGGATGATACGACGGGTGAATGGGAGGATATGGTTCAGACGGTCCCCGTGTTGTGCATTGTCGAGCCTTCTTTTCTGGATAGCCTTCCACGGGGCGCAAGGGTTGTGGATGCACGACCTTTGGAATATTTCCAACAAGAACATTTAGAGGGTGCTGTTTCTCTTCCCGCCGATGCACAATACACGCCACAACAAGTGAAAAAAATCTTGTCCATCCAAAAGGAACAGACGCCGATCGTGGTCTACTGTGGAAATCCCAGGTGCCTCATGGCACGCAACCTTGCCGAACAATTAAATGCACTTGGATTTCATAATCTTTTTTATTTACAGGCGGGTTACGATGCGTTTCTATGAACTCGGTGATGGTGTCGTTGTTTATTTTTTGTTAATATAAAAAAAAATCAAGAATGGAATCATTATCTCCACAGGAAAAAAAAACATATCAAGACAACATAAATGCTGCGTATGCTCAAGAACAAAGAAAACTTCCCGAGAATCCCACTGCAAGAGATAATAACAGGATGCACGCAAGGATATCACGATTACGTAAGGTGTTATTGAAAACAATGTTGGAACAAAAGTTGAAAAAAATGAAAGCTCAGAATAGAAGATTGAGATTACTTGATGCCATCTTATCGGTAAAAAAACCACCTGTCGATAACAGAACGCGCATTCAGCTAAAGACAAGAATCTCGCAACTCCAGGAACAAGAGCAATCGTCGTTGTGGAAGCTCTCTCAACAACAAGAACAACAAGAACAACAGGACAGGTCAAAAAAACAGAAGCAATGGATGTTGAGACTTTCCCCCATACGTCAGACTCTCCCTTTCATACCTCAGCAGCAAGAAGAAGAAGAACAACAACAGCAACAGCAACAAGATGTCATCAAGAAATATCTTTCTCAACAATATTGGTAATTTTTTTCATCTTTTTCATCTTCAAAACTGGTAACTCCAACTCATGTAAAAAAAAAACTTTTATATTTGAGATACAAAAAATATATGCAGACTCTACAAAAAGAAGGTGCGGTGGTTCAACTTGTGTGCACCAAAATTGTACCCAATTATTATCTGCCCTTTTCAAGCAACGGCTCCTCTTCCACGGCCGGTACGGGATTTTTTTTTGAAAAGAATTCCAATCGAATCCTGACGTGCGCCCACGTCATTCAGGACGCCGTCGCTATCAGCGTTCATATTCCCATTCACGGGAAGAAAACCTTTTCCGCTCGCGTCTTGTCCGTCTGTCCTTCTTTTGATATTGCCATCGTGGAAGTGCTGGATGCACCTCCTATTCAGCGTCCCCTGGTACTCGATTCTCGAGGCATGGAGGACAGTCGCGCGGGTGATGAGGTGACGGTGATTGGTTTCCCACTCGGACAATCCAATCTCAAGCTCACCCAGGGGGTCTTGAGCGGTCATCAGCGTTATTACCAGATGGATAGCCCCATCAATGGAGGCAATTCAGGGGGCCCGCTTCTCCGTCGAAACAAGGTAATTGGTATTGTCAATGCTGGATTCGATGGTGCTCAGGATGTAGGATATGCCATTCCCATAGAAAGATATCTGAATATCGCTTCTTCTATGCTGAAAAACGTCATTGTTCGTATTCCTCTTTTTTGGGGATTTTTCCATCAGAGTATTCCCGTCATGGAAGGGGAATCAAAGAAAGGGGTGATGATTACAGAAGTGGTACCGCATTCCATCGCGACCGAATTTTCAACGCTGTCTCTACGAAAAGGAGATATCCTGACCAGGATCGCGGGGTACGAGGTTTGGGAAAAGGGCGGGGTATCCAAGATGTGGATGAATGATAATATGGATTTGACGGATCTTCTCTACTCTCTGGCGCCCGGATCTTCCATCCCTTTTGAGATTCTTCGGGACGATATGATCATGAAGGGTCAATTTTGCATCGAGGAAAAAGAACAACCAGTACGAATGCTTTTCCTACCGGTGGAAAAACTCGATTACATGGTTTTTGCGGGGATGGTGTTCTTGCCTCTGACACTCAATCTATTGATGCATATTGAGTATAGCATCCAGATCCATGATGGTCTGGATGACTTGTCACCAAGTTATGATCAGAAGAATAAAATCGATAATGGCACTTTTCTCCAATTTATGGAGGCGGTGTCTCCCAAAAATCGACATAAACCACGCGTGGTGATTTTTAATGTCATGCAGGGAAGTGCCGTGGCAGCCGGTGATTTTTTCAAGACGGGGGAGCTGTTGGATCGATGCAATGGAAAGAAGATCACTACCATGAATTCTTTGCACGGGGCGCTACAAAAACCGGATCTAAAAGGCATGTACACCTTCCAATCGAATATGAGCAAGACCTATACCATCTCGGTAGAGGCGGTCAAAGAAGAACATGAGAGGCTTCGTTCCCAATATCATATCATACCTACTTCTTAGAGGACATGGTCTTGAGACGACGATAACGAGCCCATGCTTTTTTAAGTTGTTGTTGTGTGGAAGATTGCAAGGGGAATCGTTGTTCACGAAGGAATGTTTGAAAAGGTGTTCGTTCCGAGGCATCCACATGCATTTCCGCAAGCATTCGTTGGACCGGTGAAGGGGTAGCGGGTGGTATACGTCGCAATATTCTTTCAAGGATATCCTCGGTACCTCCCCGGACGTGAAAACTTGGTTGCATCGTATCAATCATTTCCAGTGTTTGATTCAAGGGTTTCCTGGTCACAGGACAACGCATCGATCCCTTACGAATCATCTCTCTCAAAGTATTCCTCTGAAAAGTATGCCCGCTTTGTGGAATCGTGACTGGATCCCGAAAGGCTTCCAAAGTGATGGCATCCTGATGCTTGCTAAGTGTTTTTTCCTGTTGTTGGGTCAGAAGAGTTCTCCAATTCTGATTTTTTTTTGCGAGTTGCTGTAGGAGCTTATCGACTCTTTTATTGGGAGGTGGGGGTGGTGATGAAGCTGCACTACCTCCCCCAGTACGCCGACCGGGTTGTCGAAGGATTGGTCCTTCATGAAGTACGACTACAGGGCCACCGCCACCACCGCCACCACCGCCACCACCGCCACCACCACCGCCTGCGCCTGCAACGGCACCCGCAATGGCACCTTCATCAACACTGTATACAGCAACGGCGTCTTCTTGGTCTGTACCGCTCTGTCTATATTGTGAAAATGTAATGATGCTGTCATCCACTATACCAAGACTCGATAGAGTATCATCCATTTGTAAACGCAATCCTCGTGCTTGATAAAATACAAATAATTGATCATCGGGGATACCCGTCAATGCATGTATTGTTTGATAAAGTTGACGGACGGTAGATTCAGGTGGGATATGAATGTAACGATCGTGCGGACCATCAGAATTCGCATTACGAAGATAAATTCGAATCGTCTGATCTGGCATTTGAGCGCCACCACCACCACCACCACCGCCACCACCACCACCACCACTGACTGCTAATGTTCCATATAAATGGGCTCTAAGGGCTTGTAAATTATTTATGTGTTCTTCTCCCCCATCAGCATGACTTCTTAAAAAATCTTGTAAACGTCGTAATTGGGCATTATTTGCAATTCTTCTAATAAATAAAATTATCACGCTCCCATCAACGACTCCGATATTGGATAGTATTTCATCAAATCGGAGACGTCGTGCTCCAAAAAATAATTGAATTTCATGCAAAGGAACATGATGTTGTGCCTGTATTATTTGCATGATCCGATACACCGTATCTTCTGGTGAAACTTCGATCTCGGAGTTTGTTCCATTCAATGATCGGATGGTAATTCTCATATTTTTAGAGATCGTCTAAATAGTTTTTTTAAAATTAAATTTATTTTTTTTTGGATGAAAAAACAACAGCACTGAATTGTTGGTATCCGAAACAAGTTTTTTTTATTTTATAAACAAAAAAAATGTCACAGCAAGAAGAAAAACAACAAAAACAGCAACAGCAAAGATATATTCATCAAGCCAATACTATCGATGACATTTCAAGACGTTTACAATTTATTGGAAAAATACCATTGATAGACGCAAGACGTATTGCCATCAGCGATTTTGTACATGATCATCCCCAAAAATTACATGCAGTCTTAGATTTGGTTCCAACCCAGGAGGAAAAACAAGAACTTTTTTATACGGTAATGGAGGTTATTGATGACGACAAAGAACTTGAAGAACTGATTCAAAGCTTGCACGCTTATCCAATATTGAAATCCAGATTCATGAGTTATTATGCGAATCGTAAACAAGATCAGCAAGCAGTACACTATGCAAGAACTATTCCTGATGAACAAATCAGAGAACGAACTATGGCGCAAAAATCGGCCTACATAAAAAATCGACAACAACGGCTCGCTTATATTCAACAGATATCAAATGAGGAACAACGATCGGTTGCGATGTACAATTACTCTCTGATTTTACCTAAAAACGATGAAATCACACTTCGCTATATTTTATCCATACCGGATGGGAAATGGCGGTCGGAAGCCATGGCGGAATTTTCAAAAGAATTATCCTTTATTGATCGATTATCCTTCATCCTGTCCATCCCTGAATTGGACCCACGACAAATCGCTTTATCTTCTTATGCGGATTCCTTGCCTTTTGGACAGCAACGAAAAAAACTCATCCAGAGCTTGACGATCGATCGATACAAATCAAGCGCCATGGAAAAAATCGCAGACCTCATGCCTTTTGAACAACGAAAAGCGTACCTCGAAAAAATCCCCTATGCCTTCATTCGTAATTTCAAATTGAAACAGCATGAAAAAGAGGAAAGAAAGAGGATGATACAAAAACAAGGAATCAAGGCGCTACAACAACATCGTCGAACCATTATCATTGATGACTATGAATTCATTGCGATTTCAAGAGCCAAGCCCGAAGAAAGAAATTATGTCCAAATGATTTCTAAGCATGTTCGCACTGGGGAAATAACCAGTTTTAATGTCTATCAAAGCAATAGTGAAATAGGAGCCTGGAGGTATTGTCGGACAACAGAAAGCGGTAAAATGTTCAAGGGAGTGGATTATATAACAATTACTTTTGTGCATTTTCAATTACAAGAATATATATATAGTGTCTTCGATTCATTGATCGTAGATACGGATTTTGAAGAATGCCCAGAAATCACGAAAGAAGATTCAGAGGTCCTGAATAGCAGGATAGAACAAGACGTGGTGTTTGATGTACTGAGTCAATGTCGATCTTCTTTTTCTTGTTTTTATGACAACGCAATGCTTCTAAAAAATGTCGCGTCCCTCTGTGAGGACCCGCAGTGGACAACACCTGCTCTTCAAAAATTCAGCCAGATCGTTGCTTCCAACACCTTGTTAGAGAACATTGGGCTCTTGATACAAGGAATGAATATCTATCTACAACAATATTTATCGATGGATATATCGAGTTTTGAGCCTTTGTATTCTTACTCCTTCAGTATCTCTGACCAGGCGTTTTTTGAATGCACGATTTATAAAGGCTCTTTTGTCAATCTCAAAAATCGGAAACCTTATTTCATGTATATCAATCATTACAAGTATACAAATACAGAAAATCCAGCTTACGATGGAGTCTATTCTTTTATTACATTTATTGAGCCTCAAGATGCCACGATTACAAAAGATGGGGTCTATAACAAGGTGCTACGAACTGGTATCTATGCGTACAAGGCCGTAGAGTATGCGATCCAAATGAATATCTATGGTGATCAAAAGCAACGAAGAAAGAATCAAGCGATTAAGCATCAACGCGATATCGGCTGGGATAATTATTATGATTACTATTTCATTGGGGATATCATGGACCAATTCTGGCCTCTTTCATTGATCTCTTTTTAGAGATCGTCCAGATATAACACAAGGGGCAATTGTTTCCTTAGGATAGATGAACAAATCATATACTTCTTTCAACCCGAGAAAAAAATACCCTTCATAATCTCTATAGACGATGAGCATTTCTCGGGAGGGGGTTTCACAACAATCTTCCCTTCTTGATACGCTTCTCGAAAGATCTTGCTACTCGTGATACAATTCAACAGGTCCACTATATACTCGGTACGATTTTTCAGGATCTTTTCATAGGCGATGGGACGCCGGCTCTTGATGGCATGCAAGATGACACTCAATGCCTGGCCATTGTCCTCGGAATTATTGGTTCGATCTGAAATGTGATCATAGTCAAAAGGAAGTATATCCTGTTTTAAAAGAAAATCCATCTCGGAATCACGACACTCTTGTGCCGTGAGGATCGAGATCTTGGCCTGGGTCGTGAAATTCTTACGTCGTCCACCATTACTCCCATCTTGTGGTACTGTTATAGAAGGTAAAGCTGGTTCTGGTTCTGGTGTCAGTGATGATGATGGTAGCGACAGCGACAGCGATGGTGGAGGTGGTGGTGGTGGTGGTGTTGCTGGCAATGGCGTCGAAGGGACAGAAGAAAGCGTTTCAATATGCGGAATCATGGACAAAAACTCGTCTTCCTTTGTTGTTGCTCCCATTACCGTGTTGTTTCCCATAGAATCCAAAGTCGCCGACCCATGATCGGTTGTATTAACGGTCATATTGTACTGACGGACAATCATCTTTTCATGCACGCCCTGTACATGCTCCAGGGTGTATTTCAGCTCGTTGTCGGCAAAATGGCTCTTTTTATTGTATTGAATACCAAGGATCGAGCTTAGTTCCTTGGACAAGATACGAACCTCGTGTTTTACATAATCCATAAGACCATCGGTTCTTTTTTTTCGGAGAGTTAGATCTCTTCCCACGACACGGTCATTGAGAATCACATCAATGGTTCCCAACGACGTCGGAGGGGGTTCTTCCGCTTCGGTGGTCGTCGTCGTTTCCATGGAAACGGGCGCAAAATACACACAGCTCCTGAATTCAACTTCCCCAATCAACCTCATATTGGCCAGAATCCGTATACTGACTTCGACGGGCTTGAGGATCGCATTCCCATTTTTTCGTGTCCCCACATTTTCCACCATCTCAATCTTTCCTCCCGTGGACGAAGAAGGGGCACGTTGCACAAAATAATTGAAAAAACCGGCCTGATCAAGATACACCAACACCCGGCTCTCCACTATGTGGAGCGCCTTTCGAAAGAAGGAACAATTCTCCAGACCCTCCTCGCAAGACAATGTCTTCATCGTCACGGGCTCCCCATTCTCAAAAATACCCCTCACCGTCATCTTTTTCTCCGGAAAGGCCTCCAGAAAATATTTGTAATGATAGGCCATATTCTCATACAAGGTCTGCGCAATACAAGGATGATTCCTTGGATGATAAAAAAACTCGTGTCGCAGACTCTCCATCACAAACGATGTTCCCACCTCCCAAGGATGATAGATGCGATATTTTTCCATATCGATTTCCTCTACCGTAGGATCCCAAACATTCATTTCTTCCATCTCCTCCCAATCCGCAATGGCACGATAATAAACCCCCGTTGAGGCATCCAGGGTATAGACACACAATCGATTGCCCAGATTGACCGAGGCCGATTTGAACCCGGTGCCGTATTCACCAATCTGGTCCGACGATCGCTGACGATCGTAGGTCCAAGAGAACATGGTGCGTAGCACAGAAAGAGGAATCCCTTCCGAGAAATTATCGGAAATGATAATCTTGAAAATTTTGCGTCCCTTGATTCCACCGTTCCCGGTACCACCACTACTACCCTCTATCTTTTCCCGAAGATCCATCCGAATCTCCTCACAACCGGTATCCCGCGCATTATCGATAAACTCAAATAGAGAAGAGGTCAAATCATACCCCGAGTGACGTGCCTTTTTCATCTCTCCGCGGAGAGAAGGACGACAATCCTCTTGAATCGACATTTGATTCCCCTATCGCTTTATTCTTTAGATTAGGGCTCCTCGTGAGGGAAACATACGGGCCATGATAAATTTCCTCCCATCTCCTGATGATAAGATGCAGGAAGAGTCGTCTGAGGATACAGAAAAGAAAACTGGGAAAAAAAACGAAAGATGGATATTGCAAAGAGTCCTATGATAAGAGACGTCCACAAGCTGAAAACAATCATTAGAGTAAATGATTCCACCATGTAAAAACATCGTGCAATGGCTGTCATCGAGAGAGAAAGATCCTCTTCGTTTCCGTCTCCATCGCCGTCGCCGTCGCCGTCGCCTTTACGACACAAGGGACAATTAACCTTATACTGGTGCCATTTTCGAATACAATCCATGTGGAAAGAATGATGGCATTGTAGTTGATGACGACGGCGATGCTGATCCATGGGAAGAAGGCATATACCACAAATGCAATCCATTTCTTTTGGTGTTGTTGTCGTCGAAAAAAGAAAAATTCATATCGACCTAACAATTTTTTTTTTGTCTCACCAACAAAAAAAAAACCCTTTCCGCTTCATGTTACTTAAAATTATCGGCATCGTCTTTATTGTTATTGGCATCGGTTTATTGATGGCGTACTATTCTCCCCGAGTCCAGATCATGCCATGGAAAAAAATTATTCTTTCCACTACCGCCTACATCTTCTCCTGGATCTTGCTGACCATTATTCTGTTCTTTATCTTCCGTGGCGAATAGAAGAAAATATTTTTTTTCCAGTCTTTTAATAGGAATCATGCAAGATTTATTGCTTCTTATTCAAAAGAATATTGATAAATTACGTTTTATCGGAAGCGGATGGTCTTATAATGTCGATCTCAAAAACTCATGTATTGCCTCGGATCAATATACGCTGGTGAGCGCCATCATCTATGGGGAAGGTAGTATTCATGATTCTGTTCGTGTCCGAGTCCAATATTATGTTCATCCACACCTCGCTTCTCAACAGTATCAGGGAAGATGTAAAAAATTCAAAAATATCGAGCGTGCCATCTTGTACGTTTGGGAGTTCCCGGAGCGGTATCGCCTGTGTCGGGATTGCTGTCGCCTGGTCAAGAAAGATCAGGAATGCGAGGCCTGCATCTTTTACAAATCTTTCATGATCCATAAGAAAAAGTCGGAGCAATGTGGTATCTGTCAGGAAGAATGTTTTCGTATCGCCCTCGAATGTAAACACTTTTTTCATAAATCTTGTCTTGTCAAGATGAGTCCTTTGGACATGAAATGTCCATTATGTCGACATCCAGTCAGCGAAGAGGTCGTCTCTAATCTCTTTGACGACGACGATATGAACGACGACGACGAGGACGACGATCACGATTCCATCCTTGACCGTGGACGTGGACGCTCTCGTGGTCATCCCAGGGATTATCGCAGTGATGATGACAATGATGATAATCAGGAAGAATCATCGTCGTCATGAAAGTCTTGATTTAAGAAATGCGTCCACACGAATGTAAAACATATATGGAGAGCAATATCGTGGTAATTTTTTACAGCAAGTACTCTTCGAAATGCGCGGAATTGTTTGAGATTGTTCGTGATGTCCTGGATTTTCGAAAGATCTGTGTGGATCATGCGGACATTCGATCTACCATTCTTAATGAAAGAGATAAATATTCCATCCGGATGGTACCCTCGGTGATTGTGTTTATGAGCACCGGGGTGATGCAAAAATATGAAGACAACAAGGCCTTTGAATGGGCGATCAACATGAGACGAAGCATTCATCAATCGATGATGCCTCTGGCGCCAGCGCCTGTCATCCAGCCCATACAGCCCATCCAACCGATGCAGGTCCTGCAACAACCTACTACTCTCAAGGAATCGCCGATGCCAACATCACCGCCCCGGATCGTGGAGGAAACCGCCCCTGAAGATCTCATGGGCATGAAACGACGAATCGAGACGAGTCCTTTGATTCAGCGTCCTTCTGCAATGACGAGCAACGAACAAGATAGCCCTGGAGAGGAGAATAATCATAACCCGCGTGGTGTCAAAGGTATTCATGACAAGAAACACGATAGTCTTAAGAATCTCGCCCAGCAACTCCAGGCCGAGCGAGAGAAGGAAGATGCCGAGATTGCACCTAATGCTATCAGCAAAATCTCTCCACAACCCGTTTCTTGATACGTGGAGGAAAAAATATATCATTCAATAAATATAGAGGATAAAAAATGGGAAACATGTCACAAGCACAGCCAACAAGAATCATTATACAGATTGATAATCATTCTTTTGATGTGACAGAGTACGCTACTAAACATCCAGGTGGTGCTCATGTCTTGCGCAGATATCATAATCGTGATGCGACCGAAGCCTTTAATCAGATACGAGGACACCACGATGCTTATGTTCAAGATTTATTGGAAAAAATGGAGATCATTCCGATCAAAGATCACCCGCCTTGCGATTCTCCGATCGGTCGGCATTAAAGGCCAGGCCTGGATACCGCGCCTTTAGCTTCTCCATATTCTCACGGACAACGTCGTTGGGATCCAGCTTGAGCGCTCGACAGGCATTGATCCAGTACCAGAGGATATCTCCCAGCTCGCGTTTCATGTGAAAGACATTGTCATCGGTCAGTGGCTTGCCCTGGAAAAGAATCTTCTTGACAATCTCATTGAATTCTCCGGTTTCGGAAGAAAGACCGATCGCCGAGGTCATCAGGAGAGGGATCTGCGCCTGATCCTGGTCGTCAAGCGAGCGGATACGATTTAGGAAAGCCTCCATGGAATTGGATTCCTTGCTGGTGACCTGTTGAACGAATTCTTGGTAGTCCTGCAGACGCAGGGGTTCAAAAGAAGGATTGTTGGTGGTTGTCATATCTTCGTTTTTTTGTTTTTTTTGAGAGAGCCTTCCAAAAACAAGGAAATCACTTTTTTTTTCTTCCTTCAAGCATTCTTGATAAGCTTGAAAAAGGCAAACTTCAAGAAACGATCGTCCGCTTGAAACTCCGAGGTGACTACTTGAAAGCCGATGGACGTGACCAAATCCAATAAACTCTGGACGGGTTCTCTGGCGTCCACTGTCCATCGTCGAGTAGGCTCGACAAGGTAAAGAACTCCATTGGTTTCCAGGATACGATACGCCGATCTCAGCGTGTCCTCCATGTTGGTGCCCCACAATGCCAGACACAGTACCGCAATGTTCACTGAATTATCCTCCAGGATATCGCACCGTGAGATGTCGCACGCATACGATTCGGGTAGGTCGGGAAGCGCCACAAAATCCAGACTCTTGATGTCGAATTTCTTGTTCGATCCTAATTCCCGTGCCAGTTTGCCGGTACCACATCCAAGATCCGCTACCGTCTTGGCTTTACGATGCTTCAAGGCCTTCATCTCTTGAACAACGCGGTCGAGAGGATCATAATCATGCGTGGCCTGCTCGCGAGTCTGGTGATAGGCATGCCACCGTTGAGGATCTTGGCTGAATATGGAAGCCAGACGTTCACTCCGCATGGTAAAGGCTTTCTGATGCCACTGCTTCATCGTCATAGTGGCACTATCCGTCTCGATAGTGCAAGGAGGTAAGGGACCGCGCGGGGTGACCAGCTCGTCCGATGAAAGAAAGGGTGGTTGCTGGTGCTGGTCCTGGGGAAGAGAGATACGAGGAGGAGGGCTCGTGGAGGACTTTTTTTGCTCTTTTTTCTCCTGACATTTATCGTAATCGGCCTTCAGGATGTCGTTTTCCAAGAGACGATCGCGAAGATCCTTGCTATAGCCATGCTTGACCATGGCCCAGAATTGACCAATACAAATCTCGTGCACGACTCCGTTCTTTTTAAATGTGACCTTTTCCCTAAAAGGAGGACTTTTATCGTTTTTCTTCACATAAATCAGAGTTGCATCGACCTTATCCGAAGGGGTAATACCCCCCGCATCAAACTCCAGCAATGACCTTCCCATGCCATCCGCCACGACTTTCCACATCACGCTGAACCCATCCGATCCCTTCGGTACGCGGAAGAACGGCTTCCGACGCGGTGGCTCCACCTGCTGCTCACCACCATCATCCTCCATCATCACCTCGTGATACGTTCCCTCTTCTTCTCCTTCAGCAATGCGGGCAACGACGTCACCCTCTCCGATCCTGACAATCGGGGTCTCCATGCTTGTGTTGTGGACCTCGATCGCTCCTCCTTGCTTCTCCGCAGCCTCCTCGAGCGTTTCCGTACCAAACATCTTTTCGATCGTTAAAGCCTCTTCCTCCACGACGCATCCCTGTCTCTCCAGGTTCCGATGGACCTCATTCGAGGAGAAGCGGTTGGGGTAGTGGAGGCACAGGGATGCGTACTCGGGGTCTTCCTCCTTGAGCCAGGAAAAGACATTGAGAGTCACACACATGCTCTTCCCCAAGGCCTCGCGGATTGTGGCATCCTTTTCCTCGACGGTCAGGGTCGTCGAGTCCTGGGTTTCCTGAAGCGCCTCAAGATCCATGTCCATGATCACGTGAACTTCGCTGACACCTCCCGGCTGAAGACGGGTGACACGACCAATGGCCTGGGCGACCGACTTGTGGGACGTCTTGGGATCGAAAAAGACAACCTTGTTGGCGGTCTTAGTATCCACACCTTCACCCATCGTATTGCAACTCGCGAGGAGAGACATTTTGTTATCGGGACATGACTCGAATTCCCAGAGGAGCCTGTCACGGTCTTCCTTAGCGGTCGAGCCTGTGATTCCACGAACCGTGACGCTGGAGTTTTCCTTAAAATGATCCTGTGCCGTCTGGACGAAACGGAGGACATCTGACCGGGAGTTGGACTCGGCTTCCGCAAGGCCATGGAAAGTCAAGATACGACCGTGACCCACCGCATTGGCGTCCTTTTCGAGCTGGGGAAGGATATTGCGGACTCTGTTCTCGCCTTCGAAACGCGGCGCGACCGCAAAGGGGACAACCTGAAACGCGTTGCAGACCCCTTCATTCACGGCTTGGCAATAAGTATAGTCGTAGGCCACGGGTCCACAACAGATGCCGTCGAGCATATCAATGCCGTTTTTCTTCTCGGGGGTCGCGGTGACAAACAGCATTTTCTTGACCACCACCTTCTCTTCGGATTCCGAAAAGACGAGATCACGTACACGGTCTTCCACGACATGATGCGCCTCATCAAAGATCATGAGATCCGCCTTGAGATCATGAACGAGATGGAAACTCTGATAGGTCACAACAATGATCTTGGGACGGTCGTCACTGTCGTCGATAAACTTCTCAATGACATCGGCATCGGTGGTGCCGTACATACAGACCACCAGGACCTCGAATTCACAAACACGGTCTTTCCATTGAGCGTTGTCCAGATAATCCTTGCGGAACTGATCTACAAGCGCAAGGCTGGGAAAGACCACGACGCTGAGGGGCAGACGTTGTTCCAAGAGATGGAAAAAAAAGACACGGGTCTTGCCGGTGCCGCACCACATCTTGAGAAGACAACGATCATGTTCTTCAAAAGAATCGATGATTTCCTGGGTAGCTTCGCGCTGATAATCGCGGAGATGAAGGGACATATTTTTTTTGAAACCTGTGTTTTTGTTGGAAAAAAAAAGGACGATCAATTTTTTTCTAATTTCAAGATCAAATGAACTGGAAAAAGAAAAAACAATGAACTGGAAAATCAGTTTTTTTTTGTTTTAGGGACATGAATTTCCAGTCAATAAAGTACAAAAAAATGTCCTCTGCGATTGCTTTTTTTGATGGTCGCACGAATGACAGTGGGATTACAGGAACGGTCACGTTTCATCCAAATCATGAGATTGAGATTCGACTTGCGGGTTTTGAGCCTCACTCGAGACACGCTATCCATATTCATGAATACGGCGATCTGACTGGGGGGTGCGATACTCTTGGATCGCATTTCAATCCCACGGAGGTCCAACACGGCTCTGATACACACATGCATCAGGGAGATCATCATCACGGCGATCTGATGAATAATATGACGGCGGATAAGTATGGCGCTGTCCAACTCCGTTATCACTCGCCGTATCTAACACCGTCCATGGTTGCGGGACGGAGCGTTGTTCTTCATTATTATGAAGATGATCTGGGTTTGAAAGGAATTCTTGTACAGGATCCGCAAGCGGGCGGTCTCCCTGATATTCGATACTATCACGAGATGAATTTCAAGGAGCTTTCGGAATTGTGTAATGAGAGGAAATACAAAATCCAGGGCGGACGATCTACGGAATCCATGATTCAGAAATTAGAAGAAGAATCGCTCAAGACGGGCAATGCCGGCGGGCGAATGGCTTGTGCCGTTATTGGGCTGTCCAAATCGGTGTAATATATTTTTTTTTTTGGGTCCAAAATAAAAAAGGAATCATCATGGCACCGACCACACCCGGATCTCTCCGTATTGGAGACAAAGTTTATTTTGAACCCGAGTTTATGGACCGGCTCCGTGAAGAAATCAATCCTAATATTGACATCTCGTTAAGCCGTTCCCCTTTTACGGTGATCCACAAGGATAACAAGACGAGAACTGTTACATTCAAATCAGCCTACAGGAATCAAGGAAGACCTGATTTGGAAAAAGAGAAGGAATTCACATGGACCTATGATGATCCCATCATCAAAAGTGAAAAAGATCGTTACAATATCCAATCCATTCTTAGAGATATTCGTAGGATATGCAGATGCGTCCGTAAGGAAACGGAAAAAAGTCTTGATCATAATTATATGGAAGGTAAGGATGTATTTTCTGGCATGGCAAAAGAAGTTCAGGATATTATGAGAGATTATTTGAATTCTATACATCATGATGAGATTGACAGATGGAATGAAGGAAAAGGAAAAAGCCAAAAAGAACTACAATTACATCGTGATTATCTAAGCAACTTTAAAATGTTTGTGGGTGCGATAGGCTGGGTTATGATTGGAGAACATAAAAAGGGTTATTTGGGTTACAAATATCAGCAACCCTCTGGAGAGGATATTCTGATGTCCATGATGGATTTTGGAAGAATCAAGAGATAATTTCAATGGATCAAGGAGAATTACCTCGAAATTGCATAATCTCTGTCTCTTTCTGTTTACTGACGAGCACAATGTCATTCTGATGCATGGCGCGGTAGGCCTCCGGTGATATCTTGGCATATTCTACCAAAAGGCTGATTCCCCCTTCGGATTCTTCTACATTCCCTCGACCTTCTTCCAGTAGCGCAAGAGACATGAAAGTATTCATACCAAGAAAAACCGGATCCCCAAGCAGATTGTTGCGATCATTGTTCTGATGAGAAATATCCGATAAATCCTTGTCCGTAACGAATTGTTTGTACGAATTGATTCTTAGCTCAAACGTACGACCACCGTTGTTCGTAAGAGTATCTTGACCATCACCATCACCACCACCACCAGCCACCCCACCGCTTTTTCCAATCAGATAGATCGCCGTGACAAAATGAAACACCTCGCGTGGCAGTTGAAAAGGCGATCGACGCAGTTGTTTCATAGGCAATGTGTACAGCCGTGCACGACCAAAATAAGGAATCCGTTCCTCGATGGCATTCTCCACCAGAAAATCTCGAATGGGTTTCTGAATCATCGTTTCTAACCCAACTTTCTTAATTTTAAATCATTTTGCCTGATTGACTGATTTAAAAATAGGAGGTTTCTTTTCTAAAAGAAGAAGTCGACGACCAATGAGATTGATATTGTTTACGTATGTGCTAAGCCTACTCTGTGTTACTCAGGCCTCAAGACCGGTGATAATTGGGGATTCCATGTTTTGGAGTGGGCTACCTTTTTTCGGCGGTCAGCCGAGTCCTCTTTCGAAATGGCTCGAGACCTGGGAGGGACATTCCATTGAGAATCATGCCCTGGTGGGCGCTTCGCTGGAAGATGGATGGGTGAAGAGTATTCGATCCCAGTACCTGGATCTGAATAAACATGTCCCGAGCAACATCACGACACTGATTATGGATGGAGGGGGTAATGATGTGATCAGTCATCGAAGGGATTGTGAGGCATGGAATGATGCATGTCGTCAGATGATTCAGCATTCGATGAGCATCGCATCCTCCATTCTTCAGGATGCGTACCAAGACGGGGTAGAACGCGTGGTGTATTTGGGCTTTTATTATCTGAAAGGATTGGAAAAGGCGGCAGATTATGCGGATCCGATGATGGCTTCAATTTGTGAGACGGCCACGATCGATTGTGTTTTTGTGGATCCGCGATACAACGCGACGACCGGTAAGGGGTTGCAGACGCCACAGATGCTGGGCTCGGATGGTATTCATCCTACCGACGCGGGGTACAAGATTCTGGCCGAGATGATCTGGCAGGCGTGGCAAAATAGCACGATACCACCTACGCGGTGATGATCATCCCCTATGCCGTTTCTTGATCTTCTTGACCTTGTCACACAGTGTCTTGATGAGATTCGAGGCTCTCTGAAGAATGTGACGTCGACCCCCCGGGTCTATGTCATGATCCGGAACAAAATAACCAAGAGTGTAGGGCTGGATCCAGAAAAATTCGATATAAGAGGGTTTAAGGTCGATCGCCATGACGTCTTCTGAAAGACAGCTGATCAACTCGGGATCCGCGAGGACTTTTTGCAAAAGATGGGTCATCTTCCATTGAGGGATCATGGTTAGTGTCACTGTCAAGGAGGAATGGATGCTGATATAAAATTGGAAATCCAAACGGTGGTATCGCAAGATAAAACCATCGGAGGTAGAGCTACTATTCCATTTCTTAATCGCAAGTCCGTATTCTGGTTTATGATAATAATCAGGCAAATGATGATAATAGGAGATCATACGGATCGCCTCGCCTTTTTCATTCCTGGGTTCTGTTAGACATTTTATAAGATGACCGGGAAAAGAATCCGTCAAGCCCTTTCGTACATAAATAGGAAAATAAGAACCAATGTGTTGAACCATCTCACGGGGAAGTCTGGTCATCCATCTTTTCATCTTTCTTTTTTCTTTTGAAGGAGAGACTTTCTAATCCTTAATGGCAATTGTGACCATTTTTTTTAATTCCTATTCCAACAAATAGGAATCATGTCGTTTCCAAGGCCGAGATACAAAAAAGTGCGGGGGGATATCGTAGCGGTCGAGAATCAAATGATTTCATTGGTAACAAGTCGATATGAAAGGTATGGTGCCATGTATACTTATGTATCCAATCGAGAAAAAACGGAACATTATGTGATTGAATTTTACCAATTAAGTGATGTTTGGAAAGGAGACAAGAAAATCACGTTTGAACAAGTATCGTTCTTCCTTTCTTTTTGATATTGATTCAAAATTCAAGGCGTTTATCAAAAAAGATCAAATGATGGGATCAGAGATCGGATCAACAATCATATTCCCAAAACGTTGGCTAACAGGTCTTCTTCATTGAAGGGAAGACGGGGCTTGTTGCCATGGATCCGATGCCAACGCTTCTGAAGAACAACATAATCTTCAAACATTTCTCCGGTCATGAACCACTGCGATCCAAAGTGAAGGATCCATTTTTCTGCCGGGAAGAGCGAGTAGCGTGTGACCTCGTACCACACCTGACGCATACGTAGCTGATGAACAACCTTGTCGAAATGAAATCTCTTGGTTGGATCGTATCCGTGGATCTCATCAATGAGCTCTTTGGGAAGATCGAAGAACATATTTCTGAAAAAAAAAAATAATAGACAAGGAAGAACAAAATCAGATCCATACCGTCATTCATCCTCTTCACACAAGAAGAACATGATGAAAAAATAGGGGAAGAATGTTCACTTTTTTTTTCGATGAATACGACTTCTTGATTGGTCTGTGTTGGAAATAAAAAATTGATTCTAATTCTGTTGTGTTTTTTTATTTTGAAAAAGTTAACCATGGAAATATTAATTGTCGATCCGGAGAACAAGCTTTCCTTGCCTCAAAAGAAGAAGATCCGTGTCTCGTTTCGCGAATTTTGTGAAAAAGGCATCCAACAAGAGGTCGAACAAGAAAAATGGAAGCAAACGATGCTAACGACCATCTATTATCCAGAAGGGGTTGTTCCCTACAAGGATATCAAGGTGGTTGAAGTCAAAACCAATAGTTATATGTTGTCTTTTACGGATCAAGCGCAACCGTCGTCGGTACAAACCTCCACATCTTCTCGCGATGAGCTTCGTCAGAAACTGCGTGACAAGTTGCGCAATCGCCATATCGAAAGAAGCAATTCATACAAGGACGAGTCATGGCGTCTCTATCACACCCTGTTGAAACATCCAGCCATTCGTAATCTACCTGACGAAACCGTTCGTAAAGCGCTACCTAATCCGGACGAAGTGCGCAAGAATGCCGAACTCTATCGCACCATGAATGAGGCCAACCCCAATCCTATGCTCAAGGAATATTTTAATGCTTGTCTTAGCGCTTAAGCTTAGTACGCAAACGAGGCTTGTTTCCAATAGCCTCCATGATACGAAGCCAGTGCATCTTTGTCCTCTAAAAAAATAGAATCATGAAACGTATTGTTTTCTTGATCAAGTAGTGTAATGTAGATTCCTTCTTGTAGCACAAAAAGATGATAATCCCACACCCAGGAGGCCTCCGCGATTCCTCGTCGTAAGGGATACTCGATCCCATCCTTGTGGACAATTACTTGCCGGATGGGTATTCTTAGATTGCGCAAAGTGATGGACCAATAATACTGGGGTTCTTGTAAGAGGTGTTCACGAACCTGATCCTGTGCGTTACAGGTCGTCGAGGTGCAAATAAGATACTCGATGCGTTCTCCGGTGCGTACTGGGCATGGTATAGCGTGCCATTCGAGGTTGTGAGGATTTCCCATGGCAACGGGTTGTGTCTCGGAATAAATATCAAAATCAAGGAAGTTCTCAACACATATCTCATCTCCGCAACGATCAAAGACCATGGCAATAAACCATTTCTTTTCTTGGAAAGCATTATCATAAGACCACGTGGTCAATTCTTGATTGAACATGGGCATTCCTTCTATATGAGTCACGTTCAGACACATACCACACAGATTAGGAGCCTGAGGATCGTCGGTATTGATGGAAGACAAACCTACACCAATTTGCACACGACCATCCATAAACATAGGCACCGATCCAGAGGTAGATCGGGAAACCGTGTCATAGGATTGCATCTTGCAATAACCAATCTGATGAACAAAAGAATTGTAGGTAGCCCCGGTACTTGCCGTCACGACGTTCGTCTTCAGGATGATGCTCCAGCAAACCACCAAAACATGAAACCATTTCATTATTATTATTTTTTTTGTATGGATTGATTCAAGAATATTCATTCTCTTAAAAGATTTTTTTTTTTCCGGAGCGATTCATGTATAATTTTCCTATAAAAGAGAGCACAATAAATACTTCGGCCATGATAAAAAGACCCAAATAGATATGATTCTGAGACACTACCGCGCTGGCGACACCGAATCCATACCCGATGAAAAGAATGACAAGAAAGAGTATAGGAATCGTGAAATTCCGGGTGATAAAAATACTATAAAAAAAATTAAAAGGTGCGAGCATGGATAAAAAGATGGCCCGTAAAAGATTCAAGAGGGTTTCCAGATCCTTCATTGTAGGTTGTAAGCTTGTTTTTTTTATCCCGTTGATAAAAAAAAAATAAAATTATCATCTCTTCCATTGTAAGATCCCGTCTCCTCTTCTTGTTTGAGGATTCGGTATCCAGGTAAATATATATTTGAAATTATCTCCCAACAGGGCATGAATACGTGAATATACACTGTGAGAAACTAAACCATTATCAATCCACGTGGATGGAAGTAATGCTATGGTAGAGTTGTATAATTGCACATTGGTGAGTAGCGTATTATATCCTAACGGGGTTTGTTGTGGTTTCTGTTGCTTGGATGGTGCCTTTTGTCGTGCCCGTTGTTGTTGTTGTTGCTGATGTTGCTTTTGTTGTTGTTGCATCATATCTTCCAAATCTTTTTGAATATCCTCGACAGAAGCATACAAAGAAGGTTTCTTCCTACGTCTTTTTGAGGAGGATTGTTTTTGTTGAGAAACAGTGGAAAGCAATGCACCTGCATCATAGGCTTCTTTATCATGAACAGAGGAACTTGATGATAGTGGTGGTTGACTTCGGAATCCTGCAAGAGTATGAGGATTATAAATTGTTCTTTCGATCGCTTGTCTTCTACGTCGCTGTCTATCCTGTGCAGATGGAGCGCCACCACCGCCAAAACTCCAATCAATATCATCAAAATCAATTTCGTCGTCGTTTGGTTTCATTCCTTTTTTTTTGTAGTATAATAAAAAAAAATCACATTGTCACGGATCCATTTATGAAAGGTAAAGAGCACTAAATTCCTTCTTATGCTTGCTAAAAAAGGTATCCTTAAGGTTCAGCGAACGTTGGATGTAGGCTTTCTTGGACTCGGATTCCTTGTGCCAAAAGGTGCATTGAGACTTTTTCCTACAGGTCTCAAAAAAGCGACAGGTCTTGGGATTCCAAGACGCGAGATCGTGGCACATGTGGCAAGAAGGATCATGTCCCATCCGGTTGAAGCACAACAAATCCTTTCGAGGCTCCTTTTTCGTCGGAACCGTCACTGAAGCCGTTGTAGGTGCGGGTGTAGGTGCGGGTGTAGCTCTGGATGTAGGTGTGGATGTAGGGGTAGCTCTGGATGTAGGTGTAGGGGTAGGAGTAGCTCTGGATGTGGATCTGGATGTAGGCGTAGGGACAGGTGTAGGTGTAGGGGTAGATCTGGATGTAGGTGTGGGTGTAGGTGTAGATCTGGATGTAGGTGTGGGTGTAGGTGTAGATCTGGATGCGGATGTGGATGTGGATGCTACAGAAGGATTTCCAAGCAAGCGAGGTCTGTCAATAGGAGGCTTATTCTGATTCTGATGACGACGATCATCACGGTCACGGGGACGGTCATCACGGCGACGATCATCACGGTCACGGGGACGGTCATCACGGCGACGATCATCACGGTCACGGGGACGGTCATCACGGCGACGATCATCACGACGGCGATCATCACGGGACTCCGTTTTAGAAGGTTGTTGAGGCAGAAGACGACGAGGAGCAAAGGAACCCGAAGGAGAAGAAGGGGTTCGATGTTGATGCATACTTTGGGAATAGGGTGGAGAATATGCGGGAGGTGGGGGACGAGAAAGTCGTTCCTTTTGAAGGCGCTCTTCTTCTTGAATCTCCTCCATGGTAAGAGACTTCTTCTCGGTTGTGACGGTGCCTTCCTTTACGCTCCATACGGAGCGCTGTGGAGAGACTGGAAGAGAGGGAGGCGGTGTAGGTGGCGGTGTAGGAGGTGGCGTAGGGGGTGGGGGTGTGATAGGCCTCATCCGATGATCATACGGTCCCTCAAGGGACGGATCGAGCTTCCAACCCCACTGCCCACAGGAGAAAGAGGAAGATTTTGTGGGAGGTTTGTTTAGAATGATGTAGCCGGGTAATTCCGGGTAATATTCATATTTCTCAAGCTCCTCTTCGACTTGCTCTTCCCCCTCCTTCAGTGGAGGAGTGAGAGAAAAACTCCTGATGGCGTGATAGGGAGCGTCGTTGTTATAGTTGTGGTCATGCTGATACGGATCTTCAGCAAAACCACAACAGCCATAATACTCGCAATACATGTCGTCTTCATGTTCGACAACGGCTCCGTAGCCCTTGAATCGATGCACCGGTAGCGGGGAGATCTCGAGATCCGAGTCCTCGTAATAATCCTCCGAGTCCGAAAGCATATTGGGACCCTGTGTTTGTGTTTCTGTATTATATCGGATCACAGGCATGAATGTTAAAAAAATCGGGTATTTGTATGTGTTACGACTTGGACACGTACAATCTCCTGGGGAGGTATTTATGTTCACTTTTTTTTTATTCAAATTATTCAAAAAAGAGATTTAAGATGATACGATTGATCGTCAATAAAATAACCTAACTTTCATGGATGTTTATATCAAGGAGCTGGATGTCAATATGATTGCGCCTAATTCACAGACGATGAATAAACCGGAACAGGGCGGTTCTAAGATTGTGATTATCGGTAAGCCCGGTACGGGTAAAACCACGCTGATTACCTCGCTTCTTTACGAGAAGCGGGATATCTTTCCAGTGGCCATGATCATGTCGGGAACCGAGGATAGCAACGGGCATTACAAGAAGATCGTGCCCAGCACTTTTGTCTACAACCGCCTGGAAGAAAAGAAAATCGAAGATTTTGTGGTAAGACAAAAAATTGCCAAAAAACATATTACAAATCCTTGGGCAATTTTGTTATTAGATGATTGCACGGATGATCCAAAGCTGTTTAACAAGCCTCTATTTCAGGGATTATACAAGAACGGAAGACACTGGAAAATGTGGTTTATTTTATCGTTGCAGTATTGCATGGATATTAAGCCAGTGATTCGTACCAATGTGGATGGTGTTTTCATTTTACGAGAAACCAATTTACGAAATCGTAAACTGTTGTGGGAAAATTATGCGGGTGTGATCCCGGATTTTTCCATGTTTTGTAGCATCCTGGATCAAGTGACCTCGGATTACACGGCCCTTTATATCCATAATGCCACGACCAGCAACAAGCTGGAGGACTGCTTGTTCTGGTACCGTGCCAAGGAGGTGCCACCGGATTTCCGCCTGGGCTCCAAGGATTTCCGCAAGTTCCACCAGGCCCGTTTTAACAACGATTACTCGGATCCTTATGTGTGAGAGGAATATCACAAATTCTTACTGGAAAACAAAAAAAAACTGAAGACCATCAGGTCAAAATTCCACGACAAGAGTGACAACCCTTTTAATAATAATATATTGTCAGGATTTTGAACAATATATTTTATTTTACTTTTGTTTTCCTTGAACAGACAGCTTATGGATACTTTCTATCAATGTCTTCGCCGGATGAAAGAAAAATGCGTCATCCAGGACGCCGAGTATTGGGGATTGATGCTACAAGAAGGTGAAACACCGAACGCGTGGGAGTGTAACGATCGATCGCTTCGACTGCGCACCAAGGAAGGGTTCCACCTCGCTCTCGAGTTTCAAGACAAGGAAGGTTTCTTTGAAGTCGATGTGACCCTTCCCAAGGACTTTGACCACGAAACCCTCTCACTTCACGGTATCATGGAACCCTCCTCGCTTTTCTATGATCGCGTCTATCATCGATACACATGGGACTATCATTACGCCTATGACGCCAATTTCTTTCGTCCGCTTGAAAAACAATGGAAATTTTGTCACGCATCCGGACCGGTACAGATCATGGACACGTGCCGGGCATTTATTCAAGAATTAATGGCCAAGAAGCATAAAGGACCCGTCGACACCTTTCAAAAAAATCTCCGCTGGATTCAACAACAGTGTCTCATTAAAGACACCCTATACTGGAACATGGAGCTGGAAGAAGGAGAGGTCCCCGTCTCGCCAGGATGTAACGACAGGTCGCTTCGGTTGTGCACCAAGGAAGGGTTTATTATTAACATAAGTTTGAATAATAATTATTACAGTTACTACCTTGACGGATATATCAAATTACCATCAAGCCTTTATCTTACCTCGTGGCTGAATAAACATGCGAAATACGAAGCCTTGAACATTTACGTGCCCTTTTTAACAATAGATGTTCCTCATTTTAAAGGTGATAATAAATATGGCTGGGACCATGCCAACCCCGTATTCAATGCCAACCTGGCCGTACCGGCGATGTCTCAAAAGGATGACAAGCGCATCTCTGGACCCGTTCAGGTGTTGGACGAAGCCCGACAGATTATCACGGCGGTGATGATGAGAGAATCTGAATTCCGCATGGATATTCTACGGGAAGAGCTGATGATGAAGGCCTGTCATCCAACTCGCATCGCAACGTGGATCGACCAGGGATTTAATCCTTTTTAATTCATTGTGAATCCGTCCTGTTTTTCGAATTATTTTTTTTTCAATATAAAAATTTGGACAATCCGTTATTTAAACAGTATTTATTTTCTAAATAAATACTCTGACGAGAAGTAAGACAAATGAATATTTTACTGGCGCTGACGCTATGGTCGCCTTTATCTTTGTACCTATGGGCACGATGGCGGTCTGTTTGTGCGGGGTATAATCTTGTATTCCTTATTTCGGAAACGATTGTGTTGCTTGTTGGGTGTCTCAATACGCATGTTCTCATGGAAGGAACGCTTCGATATCAGAAAAAAATAGCAACAACAGAGACTCCAGTATGGGAGGCGCTTGAGGAAGCTGGGGAGGTACCGCGGGTGCTTATCGTGATTCCTACCTATCACGAAGGCGTGGTGGTTTTGCAAAAAACATTGGAGGCCATTCAGCGCATCGACTATCCCCCGGAACGTATTACCGTCGTTGTGGGAGACGACGGTAAAGAGGATGAGGTCCAAGAGTTTATGCACACGTCGTTTCCCTCCTTCAATTATCATCGAAGGATGCTTTTACAGGGCCATGCCAAGGCGGGGAATATCAACGATATCCTGTTTGCGTCCGAAGATCCCACCATGGATTATATAAACCATCTTTTGTATCCTGGAGACTATGTCCTGATTCTGGATTGTGACATGATCCCGGAGCCCGATATCCTAAAGAACCTGCTTCCCTTTTTTTGGGACAAGGAGAGGAGCGGTGAAATAAAAAAGAATGAGCAATGCGCTTTTGTTCAATCTCCTCAGGCCTTTTACAATATACATGGCTTTGACTGGTTGGGACAGCACTATCTGTTTTTCTATCAGGTCGTGCAAAGGGCGTACAGTGGTTTTCACCTGGGCGTGCCGTGCTGTGGAACCAACGTCGTATTCCACCGAAAAACTTTGATGGATATTGGAGGGTTCCAGTACGGTAGTGTGACGGAGGATTTTAATACCTCGATGCTATTGCATTCCCAGGGGTTTATTTCCAGGTACTACACGGGCAAGACGGCGGTTGGTATGGCCCCGCTCTCCCTTGTTGGATTCTACGAACAACGGAAACGGTGGTCGACGGGTGGTTTACAGATTGTGTTTTCTCCACTATTTTACGAAAGGGTTCAAAAACTGCCGATGGTGTACAAATGGATCTACACGTTTTCCGGAGCGTCTCCTTTTCTTGCCATCTTTTTATTTTGTCTTATGCTGGGACCTCTCCTGGACCTGTTTTATCACCGTACTTTCTTATGTCATCTGGACGGTCTTCATTATCTTTTCTTTTTCTTGCCCTACGCCTTGGTTTATCTGGCATGTCTACTATACTTTCATCGTTCCCTGTCCTGGAAGGTAATGGTCACATCTTTCCAGGAGACGTTGTTCATGGTGTTCTTGTCGTTGCGTTTTATCGCCAGTTTTGTGCCTAAAAAGCTGGGATTTCGCCACTTTACCTTTAAAACCACCCAGAAATCGCTGGAGGATAAGCCTCCTCCACGGGAACGGTTATCCACGTTTTTCATCCTTTTGCCGTATATTTTGTTTTATACTTGTGCCATTTCTGGAATCGCCATGAAAGGAATCACCGGAAATGGAAATAGAGACAGAGACGGTTCGTTTTTTGTCGACACGTTCTGGCTCGTCATGATTATGGCACAATTGGTACCGATACTATCTTATGTAGTGCAAGAAACGGTGGGGGGTCCTTGAACGAAAAAAACAAGGGATCGTGGTTTTCTGTTGGTGATTTGGTTTTCATCATGTTTCGGAAAAGCATGACAAGCATCCGGTCGTCGCGAAACGTCGGATACCAATAAAATAATGAATTCATTCTTATTTTTTTTTAAAAACTTGTTCTACTACTCACTTATATTTAAAAAAATGACTGCTTTTCACAAAAATAGTTTATGATGATCACAAAAGAAGATGTCGTGGTACTCGTAGATGCGGTCATCATGGGAACCACCTTTTTTTATATTTTATTCGACTCGTTCAAGTTGCTTCCGAGCCGGCGATTTGTTCATTATCTGCTCGGATTTATTTGTGGAAGCTCCTCTATTTGTTACTACATGATATACGACAAGATACTCATGATAAGGTCGATAGACGGTCATATTCTTCGGGGAGCAGAGTATCTTGACTGGATTGTCACCGTTCCGACCATGCTGGTGGTCGTCGCTAACATGGGTCGGTTTCCTTTTCCGAGTATCTTTGTTCTTTGTTGTCTGGACCTTTTTATGAACATTTGCGGACTCTTAGGGGCATACACGTGCGGTGTCAGCCGGTGGGTATATTTTACGATGGGTTGTTTTTTCTTCCTCCCACAGTGGATTTTCTTTCTTAATGATTTTGACTACGCGCTGGTCAAGAAATATTTTGGAGAAGAGGTCGCCAAGAAGTATTTTTTTACCGGACGATGTTTGTTTTTATCGAGGATGGTCTTCCCCGTCATCTGGGTTCTCGAGGTTACACAAGCCGTGTCCTACTTTACTGCCCTTCTGATGTTCAGTGTCATGGCTTTCATCGCCAAGATCGGGCTTTGTTTTTGGGTGCTGGCCTGTATCCACGGTTCAACCTTTTTGGAAGGTGACGACTTACCCGCCGTCGAGGAAGATGAAAATGCACTATCGGTCATCTTGAGTAGCAAGACCAATTCCAAACAATCGAGTCCCCGGTCGGATAAGAAAACGAATGCAAGTTGAAAAAAAAAAATAATAAGGAAGTATATAAGTATAGAATGGTCATCGTGTGTTACCACGGCGGGGTGAAATCTCCACGTGATCTTGCCAATAATCCTCTTTCTATCACGTCTAATTTTGCCAAGCCTTCTAACATCTCCCAGTATATCAGTGTCACGGTCGTATGTATAGGTCGTCAGTGGTTTCTGGATCCATCCATTTATTCTCTGGATGATTTCCTTTGTATGTTTCAACCGCACAAAAAAGATTGGATGCGAATCTTGTTTGTTTTAAAGAATCCCGAAATCACCAATCTTGTGTATAATGGACTGTCTTCCACCGAAGATAGCGTCCAGGGATTCATCGAAACGATTCAAAATTATTACAAGGGGGAAGAGGATTGGAATCATCTCATGTTCTTTTCCAAGAACGCCACGGTGCTTCGACACCTCCGTCTGAATGCACCACTTGCGCGTCATTTGGCTCATTACTATACGCCCGCTTTAAGCTTGTCTCCCTCGTCCTCGAAAAAGATAAAAATCGTAGATTATTTTGTCATGGATACCGACAATTTTTCACGAGATGCCATGCTTTTTTGCGAAGCGCCTCTAATTTTGTATGACTTGAATCCCACCTCTTTACAAATCATCCTACAAACACCCTCTCTCTATAAACAAACCTTTATGATCGTATCGAGATGAGGAATATGTGCGTGCGCTTAAGCATTATAATTGTCAGGATGAGGTACAAAGACGTTGACAAGAGAATTAAAGACGATAATGAGGGTAAAGATTACGATCAGTATCGCATCTTCTCTTTGCAAACGCAATTCTTTCGGACGCCCTAAAAAGACGCCATGGAAGAGAATCACAATAAATAGGGCCATGAGGACGAAATAAATCTCATCAATAATAATCTTTAGACGGTGAACGTCCTCGGTAAGGACATTTTTATGAAGCTTCCATATCGCAATTTTGGTAACATCCAGTGAAATCACAAGGATCTTGACTAAAATAATAATAATACGCAAAATATTCAGAAAGGCCATCTGGGATCGGGTTTTTTTTTCTCCAACGGGAAGAAAAAAAAAACAGGCTATAAAATATTAAAAATTGATGCAGATTTGTAAAAAAATATGGAAAATGGTGGGAAAACATAAACATATCACGGGGATCATGGATATGAATTATAATATCTTGAAGGTTTTGGACGAGGACGTAAGGGTGCCTCCATGTCCATACGACATGAATAGCCAACAAAAGATTCTTTTTCATACTCATCCTCTCTCGTCTTCCAGAGATTGCGCGTCTGATTTTCCATCCTCTAATGACATCTTGATCACTCTTACCAAGGGCTACCGTCAACACCTCGTCATCACACGCAAGGGTGTGTATGTCTTGATACCCGTTAACCCAAGACTCACGATTAGACAGGCCAGTCTCTTGAACATGTTGTTTGAGATTGAGAAAAACACAGAGGACGCCTGGTGCCCTAAATATCACGACCCCTCCCAATTATGTGAAACCATGAACAAGATTCTGGAAGGATTCATGACCTGCTCTTTTTATCCACTGAACGTTTAAAAGGACATCGACCTTTTCCTTTGCTTTGAAGGCATGGAATGCATAAGACGATGACGAAGATTCAGATGGAGCAACGAGGAAGGAAATCCGGATTCACTCAATCTTTGCTGAGCCTTTAAAATAAGATTAGGATTTGGCATTTTAGGGGACAAGAAGGGGAATTGGTATTCTTTAAACGTAAAGGATAGTAAAATATTCCCGACTGCCCACAAATCATAAGCCATGTAGTTTTCAAAGGTCAAGGGGGGATCCCCCGGGGATCGTTGTTTCATTTCTGGAGGGAAAAAATCAATAGTTCCTGATGTAACTAACGGTGGAGCGGTTTCATCGCCGGACAAGAGAGATTCCATATCGATAAGTTTTACCGAATCGACTTTTTCCCTGTCTTTGTCGCCGAGATATCGCACACGAACCATGATATTTTCCGGTTTGATATCTCCATGCGCGTATCCCGCTTTATGAAGTTTATCAACGATATGTAAGAGACTATTGGCGATATATTTGCGCGATTCGGGATTGAGAAAATAACGAGAACTGAGTAATTCGGCGAGAGACTGATGGTCTTCCAAATACTGCATCACAAAATATGTATTATCCGGATCCTTGAATAATGGTTTTGCAAAATGCTTGTCGTCCATGGAAGTCACTTTGATCATATTAGAAAACTGTCGTTGAATTCTTTTTCTTCCCGCCTGGGTCGTCGAGGCCAAATCTTGTTTCTTCATCGCCTTCTTTCCTCGAAAATCGACCACAGTCAATAGTCCTCGTCCTCCTTTGATGGAAGCTTTAGGGGCTGACATGCTTCCCTGACTCGATCTTGGACGCGCATGAGGAGGCGGAGGCAATATTTGACCACCACCACCACCACCACCACCACTACCCCCACCACCACCACCACTAACCCCACCACCACCACTAACGACATCTTCTTGTTCATCAGGAGGGGGATATAAAAAATAGGCGACGTTGGGTAAACTACTTGAACGACCCCTCATGTGTTTTTATTTTTTATCCCAAGATATATAAAATTTTAATTTTACCTTGGTGTCAAAAATGTCATTTCAAGAAAATAATCCAAAAGGAATTATTTTTTTTTTACACATAAAAAAAAATTCCATCATTTCTAAAAAGATGTTGCCTGCTTCTTCACAACAAACTGGAGACATCAGTAGCATGGAAGAATTAAGACAATCCGTCCGCATACCCAAAGATTTTTATAAACTCCTCCTCATCATTCGCCTCTATCTTAATGATCTGGAAGACGATGTGCGTCACGATATCCATCTACTGTACCTCTTATTGTGCACCAGCTTTCGCAGGAATATAGAAAAAGAAGAAACCGAGATATTGGACCTCATGATGAATGCGGATAGAACGAGTCCACCGAAGCGTTTTCAAATCATGAACAAGATATCGTTATTTTTCACACTACTATTTCTTGTGGCTGCATTTTACCGCTTGTATGTACGAGGCAATCTTCATTGTGGAAAAGAACCCACTTCCTCTACCTCGTATACTTTACTCGAAGATCAATCTTATGTGATGTCGACTCTAAAATATTTTGCGGAAATGATAGATGCAAGAAAATTGTTGGGAATAGATGATGATCCCGTGTTAGAACGTATGAAAGCTCAATATCAAAAGTGTAAATCCGACAGGGTGTATAACGGGGCTCTGGGTGGGTTTTATCTATTGATGGGCTGGATTTTTCTATTATCAGGCGGTCAAATGACATGGTTATTAGAAAGCGTAATTACACCTATCCTCCCTCCCTTAGTAGTAGACGTCATCGTGTCCTTGTCCTTCTATATGACGATCGTTTTTGTTATTCCGTTGTTAAAGCATGAAGATAGTGTTTTCAATTATTACATGTCATTGTTCACGCAACAGCTTTTATTCGGCTCCGCAAAAGCAACGGCGGGAACGTTCTTCAGTTCTTATTTATTATTATTTTCGGGTTTCAGATCTGCATACGGAGCTCGACGTGCGCTACAGAAACAAAGAGAGAGATATATGATGCAAGAACGAATCCTCGAAAAGGTTATCGAGCACAGCAACATGGATCCTCGAGTCAAAGAAGAAATGAAGAATTCGTTACGAATGGGCGTTGTTCCACCACCCGAGACCACAGCGCGATATTTAACGCGATATTCTTCACCGGCGACTCTTTCCTCCCCCTCCATCCCTGTCGCTGTAGGGGCGCAATCGACGATGCGCTATCGTCCTCACCTCTCTCTACCAGCATCGTCTTCATCCCCGCCTTCGCCGTTGCCTATGACAATCCGACAACGCTCGAGTCGAAGGAGACAAATGGAGGAAGAAGAACAACGCTTATTTGAGCAACCAAATTATTTAGGTGGTGGAGGTGGTGGTGGTGGT